>PVBE012890732.1_pt1 | contig 15560 bp, 4 predicted proteins | sample 1631181 | NCBI WGS metagenome assembly PVBE01 (sample SAMN08397723, study PRJNA350692) | Marine metagenome, whole genome shotgun sequencing project. | isolation source: water | place: Pacific Ocean | collected 2012-04 | reverse complement strand
CGCGAAAACTAAGGAAACTATAGAGCGCGCGTTTCCCCTTAGGTTCCGCAAACGGACCCGGGGCCGTTCGCGATACGCCGGCGTGTCGAACATTGCGACTACGCCCACCTCTTCGCGTTGCTCGTCGAGTTGCCGCGCGACCTCGTACGCCACCATTCCGCCGAACGACCAACCTCCGAGGTGGTAAGGTCCCCGCTGTTGGACCGATCGAATCGCATCGACATAAAGCTCCGCCATTTCTTCGATCGTAGCGCAGGGCTTTCGCTCGCCGTCGAAAGCCGGGGCTTGGAGGCAACAGACGGCCTGGTCGCGGCCCATGTAATGCGCTAGGGCGAAATACGGCATCGTGCCCCCTCCGGCTGGGGCGACGCAGAAGAAGCGCCGGATGGTCTTGCCCTCTTGGATGACCACGACGAGCGGCGACTTTTCATTTGGGGCAGGGCCCCCTTGCGACCCGCTCGCGCCCATGCCGTGGCCGATCAGAGACTCTCGTAAACGGCCCTTCACGCGTTCCGAGCGGGCGTCGGCGATAATGGTCCCAAGCGCGTCCCGGTAGAACCCCAGCATCGCCTGAATCGCTTCCATCCGATGGACGGAGCTATTGAACATGCATCTGAGTTGGAGCCGCCCACCCACGACGGAGGTATGGACATCGATAAGGTGCGCGCGCCGCCCGTCCGGGTCGTGATGCGGCCCGACGTCCCGAGAACCCAACGCGACCGTCCACTGCGAGGGAAACGCCGAGTCCAGGCGCCCAAAATAATTGAAGCTCACTTGCGGTTTCTGGAGCTGCTTGAGTTTTTCGCGGACGGCGTCGTCACCGCACATATACCGCAAGATACCGAACCCGACACCGTGATGAGGGATGGAACGGACCTGTTCGCAGACGCCCTCGAGGGTTTCGACGGCCCCCCCCCGGGGTACCGCGCGGAGCAGCACGGGGAAAAGGGAGGTAAACCAACCCACGGAGCGCGAAACGTCTGCCTCTTCGAAAAGCGTCTCGCGCCCGTGCCCCTCAAGGGTGATCGCCAACGCGTTTTGTCCCGTCCAACGGGCGAAGGCCTCGACCAGGCCCGTCAAGAGAACTTCGATCATCTGGGCGCGGTGTGTTTTCGGAACGTCTTGGAGCAATACGGCGGATTCTTCCGCGCTCAGAGTCGTGAACGCGGTTTCAATCGAGCGTTCGGTGTTCTTTGCGGCCTCGCCATCGAACGGCACCGGCGTCTCACAGCCGTCCGGCATCGCCTCCAACCAGTAATCGAGTTCGTTCCGCAATGGCGCCGAATTCGCGTAGTCCGCCAACAGCCGGGCCCACTGCCTAAACGAAGTTGTCTTCGGCGGCAGAGCCAGCGCCTTCCCTGTTCTCAATTGGCCATAGGCCGTGTAGAGGTCGGCCAACAAGATACGCCACGAAACAGCATCTACGGCAAGATGGTTGGCCGCGATAAACAATTTCGCGGGCGCCCCAGGTCCTCGACTAAACTGCGCGGCGCCGATGAGGGGTCCTTCGAAAATATTCAGTCCCGTCTGAACCGCCACGCATTCATTCTCGATGGCGTCTCGCTGTTCGGCCTCCGATGCGTCTGCCAAGAACACCTCGCGAATACTGAAGGGACCAGAGGATTTCTCGATTTCCTGGCGCCATCCGGAGTCGGCGCTTTCGTATCTGGCGCGGAGCATATCGTGGTGCACAAGGAGCGCCTCGAAGGCCGCGGTCAGGGCCGTTGGCTCGAGAGGCCCCGGCAGTTCAAGCAGCACGGACTGATTAAAGTGATGCGGATTCGGAAACTCGTGATCGAAAAACCACCTTTGCACCGGCGTAAGCGGAGCGGGCCCCGTGACGGCGCCTTGCTCGGCCTCGGTTGCCGGGGAAGCCCCTGCCCCTTCTTGGCGGGGCAGTTCATAGTCCAAGTCCGCCGCGACCCGCCGGGCGAAATCGCCGAGGTCGTCCGGCAGTTGAATCCCTTTCCACTTGTCCGCCAGTTTGGGATCGATCCCCGTGTGCGTATGGAAATCGGGATCCGATAGCGGAAGGGATTCCGGGCGAAGGCCGTCAGTTATCCGGTCGCCTTGGTAGGGATTGACGAGAGCATCGTTGAATGGAATTTCCAAGAACTCGCTGACTCCCCGCATGACGTTCACCGGGTCCCGCACAAGCTCTTCGTAAATCACAACGCGGCAGCGTCTGGGTTCCGTCTCCCGGAAGAACTCCAGGATATTCGAATTCGTCGTAGCCCAGACGTGTTCGGCAAAGAGATGAGCATTCACTCCGGGCGCGCCGAGCAGCCGGTGCATGCGGTTCCGCGACATCGACTCGATAACGGAAAAGGGATGACGCGCGAGATGGATATACTTCGGCTTATCGAATAGTGCCTCCGCCCTTCGTAGCGTATCAAGCGTGTAGCCATAGGAGGGAGACTTGTCCACGAGCGTACGCTCCGGGTCCAGCTCTTGAAGCATCGCGTACACTTCCCGCACGGGCGCGTCTTTTGCCTCTAACGAGGCCGTTAGATCCTGCGCCGCGTCCGCGTCCACCCCCTGGAGCTTCATGATCGTGCGCTCGAGCCCCTCGTCCAAGTACGTCGAGTCGAGCGTCTCGGCGCGTTCCTTCATCGTTTTGAAAGTCAAGAGGTGCAATTCGGGAGGTGAAAAAAGGTCGGGATGACCCTCCAGCATCACCCGCAGTAACGTCGAGCCCGATCGCGGAGTCGAGAGTACGAAGACAATGCCTGGCAGTGGTTTCTCGGACGCGGCTGCCGGGGCGTGGCCTCCGCCCGCCTTCCCAGGCGTAAACGCGCGAACACGAATGTCGGCAGTGCTCGCCACTGACGGTCGCGCGGCGAAGCCGATGGCTTCCGCGGCCGCTCCGTTGCCGTCCAACTGCGCGGCAATGTAAGCGGCTAGTTTCTGTATCGATGGTTGTTCGAAAAATTCGCGCGGATGAAGGCGAAATCCAAGATCGGAATGTAGTTTCGCGATGATTTCGGCCATCATGATCGAATCGAGGCCGAGTTCGATGCTATCGTCTCTGGTCGACACATCTGAAGCCTCAACATTGAGCACCGTTGCGATACGATGCGCGAGGTACAGCTCAAGGGCCCGTTCTCGGTCGCGCGGCCCGGCAACCATGAGACTCTCGCGTATCGACTCCCCGCTCCCCACCGGGGGACTCTCCGCGGCAGCGCCACCCCTCTCGGCGCGCAACATGGTCACTATCGCCTCTTCTAAGGCGTTTCTGGGATCGGCGGCGCCCTCTTCTTGGACGCCGCCCGCCATGCTCGGCGCCGGCAGAGCGCCCCGGTCTACTTTTCCGTTCGGGGTCAGAGGCAACTCAGACAAGAAGACGTATGCACTGGGACTCATATAATCGGGCAATCGTTCCAGCATGTACGAGCGCAACGCGGGGGCAAGCTTCCGGGCCGAGGCAGTGTCGAGCGGGTTGTTTGCGTAGGAAGCCCACGGTCGTTTTGGTCCCGCAGTCTCAACAAAATTGCGAAGTGCGTTGAAACCTTTTCGGGTAAACACAATGTCAAAACAGCCGTCCGGCCCCGGCGCGGACCAGTCCAACACCATTTCATAGCCCGACGTTTCGGCGACCTCGCGAAGATTCTCCGGTTCCACCCCCGACGGATGGAGTCCGTCGCGAAACTCGCCTGCCGTAAGAGCGTCATTTTCGCTCGAAAGCCACGCGCGCACCTGGGCTTCGGCGCTAAGCCGCGCATTCGGCGCGTTGCGAATGGCCAGAGTCTCGGGCCGCTCCGTTTCGAGTTGATAGCGCAATTTCGCCTGGTCGAGTCCTTCCTCCTCCCAGTCTATCCATGAAAGCTCCTCGTAGGGAACGTCCGGTCCGCGCAAATGGAGAACCGCCTCATAGCGAAACTTTGTCAACTCATTGTGGGCGCGGCCCCATTTGGGTGCAACTTGCACATGGGAAATCTTCTCGAAATGGCCTTTGAGCGCATGGAACAGGGCCGGATCAAGGACCAACTCCTCTTCGTGCTGCACCAAGCGCCGCACCCGTTCTCTGAACGCGTCTCGTTCCAGGCGGTCCTCCGCCCGGAGAATCTGTACCGATGACGCGTAGGCCTCCAGTAATGGTTTACTGCGGACATCGCCGACGTAAATCCGGCCGCCTGGTGCCACGGCTCGCACCGCGCCTTCCACGACCTTCAAGAAATACTCGACACTCGGAAAGTACTGAACCACGGAATTCATTATCACGGTATCGAAGGAGTCGGCTTCGATGCCCCGAAAATCGTCCGCCAGACGCTGCTCGAGTTGTAACGCCGTCAAATCCGCCCGCGACGCAGCCAAACGGCGCGTGTGGCGCAATACCGATTCAGAAAAGTCGACCGCCATATATCGTTCGCAGCCGGGCGCGAGACGCGAAAGCAGCAGACCCGTCCCGCAGCCAATCTCCAACACGCGCCGCGGTTTGAGCGCGGCTATCCGCTTTGTCGTCGCCGTGACCCACTCCAGCATCTCGTCTTTGGGAATGGGTTCGCGCGTGTAGCTGCTGTTCCAGCCCAGAAAGTTGGAGCCGAGATCCGTGCTGTCTGTCTCTTCGGCGTAGGTCTGATCGTACAGCTCTTCCCACTCTTCCACTCGGTCGCCGGATTCCACTCCGCCGCCAACGCGCGAAAGCTCGGGGACCACATAGGCGACCAATCGTTTCTTGCCGGGGATATCTTCGCGCGCCAATGCTACCGCTTCGCGCACGGCCTCGTGCCTTACAAGAGCGGTTTCGATTTCTTCGAGTTCGATTCGAAATCCCCGAACCTTGACCTGATTGTCCTGGCGCGCCAAGAATTCGATGCTCCCGTCTGGCAGCCATTTGACCAAATCGCCTGTCCTGTAGAGACGCGATCCCTTCGCTTCGGAAAACGGGTTGGCAACGAATCGTTCCTCCGTCAACTCAGGTCGATTGTGGTATCCCTTCGCCAGGCCATCGCCGCCGACGAAGAGTTCTCCTGGCGCGCCGATTGGCGCCGGCGCCATCTGGTCGTCGAGCACGTAACACTCGGAGTTTGCGATGGGTTTCCCTATCGGGACCGTCGATGCGCCAGCCTCGACTTCGGTCACTTGGTGCCACGTCGAGAACGTCGTGTTTTCCGTTGGGCCGTACACATGCAGCAATCGCTGCGGCGGTCCTCCCTCGAGTACACGTCTGACAGAGCCAGGGTCGACGGCCTCGCCGCCGAACATGACTGTTTGAACGGTCGAAAAAGCGTCAGGCATGTGGGCCGCTATCTGATTGAACCAAGCCGTCGTGACAAACATCACGCTGATCTTTTCGCGTCGAATCGTTTCCACATAGGCTTCGGGCGAGAGGACGACATCGTGCGGCAGAACGACCGAGCGCGCGCCATGGCACAACGCGCCCCATAGTTCGAAGGTTGCGGCGTCAAAGGAGCAATTCGAGCCATGGGCAATGGCGTCATCCGGCCCTAACGACACGTAATCTGTGTTCATGACAAGCCGCGAGATCGCTCGATGAGGCACTTCGACACCTTTCGGTTTGCCAGTCGAGCCGGATGTATACATGATGTACGCGAGATCGCCGCCATGCCTATGGTTGGGCAAGTTGGAATCGTCTTCATGCGCGAGGCTTGGGTCATCAAGGCAGATGACCTTGCTGGCGAACTCGCCCACTAGTTCGAGGTGCTCCGGCATCGTCAGTACAGCTGACGCCCCCGTATCTTCAAGCATGAACGCTATTCGCTCTTTTGGGCACGACGCGTCCAGAGGCACGTATGCGGCACCCGCCTTGAGTATCCCCAGAAGGCCGGACACCATCTCGACGCTGCGTTCCATGCAGATCGCAACGAGCCCGCCTTGCACAGCCCCTATCTTGTCTAGGCGATGCGCGATCCGATTCGCGCGCAGGTTCAGTTCATGGTAGCTGAGACGATTCTTCCCCAGGACCAAGGCGGTCGAACGAGCAAATACTTCGGCACAATCTTCGAACAATTCATGGACACAACGATCCCGCGGATATTCTCTAAACGTCTGATTCCACGGCCCGGTGAGGATTCCGAATTCGCTTCGCGATAGTTTCGGCTGAGTCCGTTTCGGCTCGCCGGAGTCGCCGGATCTGGATCTCTCAAAGGAATCGGGTGATTTGCCGCTAACGCTCACAGGGCTTCTCCGGTAAGTGAATCGGCATTGTCGATGATATCGAGCCGACTTGCCTAAAAAACGCAAACAGAAAACCCAAAAACAACGAGGATTCCGCGGCTACTACAAACCAATCCCTACCTTAACTCGACTCGAAAAAATTCCCACTTTCGCTGAAGATATACACCGAACTAGACCTTCATTACGAGTGGTCCCCAGCCCTTGCGGGGTTCGCGCCAGGCAAGATCGTTGATCTTCGGATCGCTGGTGATTTTCCCTGCCTCGTTCAACTCCAGCTTCTTGCCTGCGCGGGCGCAGAGGTTGCCGAGCTGGATGTTTGCGGCCATGGGACCCGAATAGCTGAAGTTGGACCGGCTGAATTCGCGCGGCTTCTCGCCCCGGCAGGCCACAAAGAACTCCTTGTGATGTCCGGGGGAGTCTTCGAGCAGTTTCTCGGGGGAACCGAATTCCGAGTGCGTGGCCTGCGGGATCAACTGCGTGCTGTCCCAGTAATCGCCGTTGACTAACATCTTTCCCTTGGAGCCAATGACCAGATTTCCGGTTCTCGGCAAGCTGAGCCCATCGACCTTGAGTTCCTCGGGCGTCTCGGGCATATAGGGCGTTCCGTCCTCTTTTCTGCCCTCGTACCAGTACGTTGTGAATCCGGGTCGGCCGCCCTTGGCACGGTAAGCGCTCCTGATCACCATGCCGAGCGCAAACTGATCCCTCACGCGTCCGGTCATCATGATCGGCTCGGCGGTAGCGGCGTAGCCGGGGTCCATGATCGCGTAGATTCCGTCGGTCGTGTGACAGGCCATATCGCCAAGGGCGCCAGAGCCGAAATCGACCACACCCCGCCAGTTACCGGGATGATAGGGAACGACACCATTCCGGGGGCCGGCGTAGGGCCGCATCGGCGCCGCGCCAATCCACGCCTCCCAGTCGAGGGTTTCGGGAAGCGGGCTGCTATGCGTTGGACGGTCGCCGCCCTGAGGCCAACCCGGACGGTTTGTCCAGGTGTGAAACTCCTGGATGTCGCCGATGGAGCCGGCCTTGACGTAGTCGTACGCTTTGCGCCAGCCCTGGCCGGCATGCCCCTGGTTGCCCATTTGGGTCACGACTGTGGGGTTCTTGGCGTAGGCCGCCGCCAGCAACTGCGCCTCGCGCACCGACCAAGTTAACGGCTTCTCGGTGTAGCAATGGATTCCCATGGAGACGGCGGTCATTGACGGCGCAAAATGGTTATGATCCGGCGTGGCCACGAAGACTACATCGATGTCCTTGCCGTGGTTCTCGAACACCTTGCGCCAATCCGTATACCCGGCCGCCTGTTCCCAGCCCTCCTTCCCGTGGACACCACCCCAGCGGGTCTTGTCGACCTCGGCAAAGGCGACACACTGAAGGCCCGCCCAATGGGATGCGCGCGTGTGGATCCCGGCCTGGCCACCCACGGCGATGAATCCCACCTGGAGTTTTTCGTTGAGTCCGCGCGCGCGAACGATGTCTGGAAAACCAAGGGTAGAAGCCGCTGCAACGGCGGCAGCGCGTTTCAGAAACTGACGGCGTGTAATCTTCGACATGAATGATCTCCTTAGCGGTTGTCGGAAAGCAGCGTAATTCTGCTGTTCCTAATTAGGGAGAGAGCGGTCGCGGATCTGCACAGCTACCCGCACCGGCCGCTTCTACTTTATCATGCTCACCACGGACGAACTCTGGCGGCGGAGTCAATCTTCATTGCGCATCTCCTGTTGTCCGGCACTCCCCACTTGGAGGCCTCAGCGACCACTGGCGATGACTTTGAGACAGTATGGTCGAAGAAATGAGCGCGGTCAAATGGTCATTAGCCCTTTCAGGGGGCCTACGAAACGTTCGAGGACGTTGGTTTTGCGGGTCTGCCGGGACTTTGGCTCGATTTTCCCGATTTAAGACGAACCGCTCTTTGCGTAAGTGAGTATTCCTTTCTGTTCAAACAGTCGTTCTCACCACGTCGGTGCTGGTGCCAGTGGAAGGCCTGAGATTGGCTCGTGCGACGATCCCGCAAGTCCGAAGACTGTCCAAAGACCGCCGCACTGTATGAGCGACTGTCTTCCGCAATTCCTGGCGACAAATATCTTGTTGCCAAGGTACTTCCGAATTGTTGACAGCTTTTGACGAGATTTCTAAGGCCACACCAAGTCCAGGTTCAGCCGAGATTTGTGGCTCAACTGCTCCTGAACGCACTCTGCAGCAACGCTGAGAAGTTGGGCGTTCCGTCGGGCTTGGCGGGCCGCGCGCAGTCTTGCGTTGACACCGTTACGTGCACGTTCGGTTCAATGATGACTGTGCGTACGATTGTTTGCAGGGCACAGCTCTCAGTTGGCCTGTTTCGTGCCTTTCATGGTGACGGATCCAAATCCGTAGTCGAGGTCGCCGGACAGGACGCCACCTTCCAGTGTGCCTTCAAAGCTCGCGGGCAATTGCTGCCCCTGGGCTTCCAGGGTCACTTCAAAGGTCACGGCGTTGCCTTTGACCGCGACGTTGGCGATATCAAAGGAGCCGATGTCGCCGGTGTATTTGCCGGTCCTATCGTCGTTGAACACCCAGGTCCGCTCGATGGGTCCCGCAATGTCGGAATTGCCACTCATGGCCCAGCTGCCGACGATGGGGTTGTCCGCCTTTTCGCCGACGATGGTGGAAGCGCCCATACCATAGTCCAGTTCACCCCCTATGGAGTTGCCGTCGAGGGTCAGGGTGCCGTGGCAGGGCAGATCTTGCCCCTGAAACGACAGGGTGACGTCGAACTGGACATTGTTGCCGTCGATTTTGACGTTCGAGATGGGAAAATGAGCGAAGCTACCGCCGCCATAGGTGCCGGACATGTCCGGGTGAACCACGAGTTCGCGCGGATTGTTACCCAGCTGTGACTCGACCATAAGTTTCCACGTTCCTACGATGGCGGACGTACCGCCCTTCCGGGCGCCGGTGGCGGGCAGTTCCACTCCCATGTCTGGAATCTCGAATCTGCCTTGAAGCGAATCGCCGTCGATAGTCCCCGCAAAGGCGATCGATATACCGGCTTCCGGAAGCTCAATTGTAAAGGACAGGGTACCGTCTTCGTAGCTAATCTCAGAGAGTTCCGTTACGCCTTGATCGCTCGCAGCGGTGCCGCTGTATCTGCCGCCCTCCTCGACTATGGTAAGGGTACTCGGAGACTCCTGGCCATTAGCATTGACCAAAACGTTCCACTCGCCCACGGGCCCGTCGGCCGCGAACGCTACGACCGGTACCAGAGCGATCACTGCAAAGGCCGTCACCAGGTAGCGCGTGGTATGGCACGTCGAGATACGCATGAACATTTCTCCTTCGGTTGTGTTTTCAAGACCCACTCCACTGATGTTCGCACAACAACTGGTTTCTTGCGGCAATAATCTATTCTAGTGCCTGGAACCTGCCAAGTAAACCTCTTTCTTCCAGTCGTCAGCGCCCCGTCCGCCGCGCTGTTTTTGTGCCTTCTCGCCGGAGAGAAATCTATTCGGAGCGTGACCTGGGAAAGAGGAAAGCCTTCTCGTACGAAGGTCTTACCTCGGTCAGGCGGGTTCTTACTTTTGGAGCGATGCGGTCGTTACCAGGGCCAAGCGAAGGGGGCGGACCGAAAAAGCCCATCGTCTCTGTCGGACGTCATGCCGGTTCGAAGGAACGTTCACGACACTACGGATTGTTTTGAACTATCGTGTAGCGTATGGGCAAGTGTTGCAAATTGAAAAGTAAATCTTAACTATATGTAATAAAATGGGTTACGGTCCTTATTTCGACTCTTCTGAAGACTCTTGGGCCGCGATTGGGTCCAAACTGAGTCTACCGCAGTATGCGGCGGGGAACAACGAGGGCATTTCGCTCCGTTCAGATTCTCGACGATTGGTGCTCCGGAACACATCGGCATTCCACAGAAGGGAGGAGTATTGACAAGGGTTCCAGAGTCTCGCCCGCGCATTGTTTCAATCCACGCCCCCGTGAAGGGGCGACTGTCCGTTCTTCGCAAATTCAGGCCCCTTGTAATAGTTTCAATCCACGCCACGTCGAATTGGGGCCAGGGCGGTCCACTTGTTGAACTAGCGGCGCTTCGTATTGCGCGCCGCCGTTAAACGCTTCACCAAGACCCTCGAACGCCTCGCTGATACCGTTACGATTTCTCGATTTCGCGAGCCTCTCGTCCAGCCTGAAATGCCAAGGGTAGACCGATAACGAGAAGAACAATCAAGGCAATCGAAAGCGCTTTCCAGCCGCCGCCATGAGAATGGTCCTCTGAAAACTCATGCTTGACGCGGGGGCGGACTGTGTATTTCGTCGAGGATACCCGCGTGTGCTGTTGCAGGCTGGGCGAGCGCCGGAACGCTTATGACCTGACCGCACTTATTGCACGTTCCGATCTGACCGGTGTACTTCTCGTCAATGTTTAACGTATGTCCGCAGTGTGGGCATTCAAGATTCAGCAAGGGACTCTCTCCGTATGCTGCGCTTTCTATGCGCAAGGGTTCAAGCCTTTGCCCCCGATACTAGCATGCCTTCAACTCTCGCACCACTGCTCCGCGGCGCGAAGTCTTTCTCTATGCACCCCGTTCCCATACTCCAGCGTGGGAATGCATATGAGGCGCGCGAATCTAGACGGCGATGTGGATGAAATCGGAAGGTCTGCACTCCCACGGAGGACCGTGGGAACGAAAGAACTGTTGGGCATTGGCCAAAGCAGACGTGAACGGAGCGCAACACCCCTTTTGAAGACGCCACCGACAAAAATCGCCAGGGGTGTCATCCAGAGCGAACGCGGAGGATCTCTTTCGTGCGTAAGTCGTTGGCGGAGAAGAGATTCTTTACTTCGTTCAGAATGACGATGAGTACTTCTGTCGAGATTGCCGATTCTTGTCGGTGGCCTATTTTGACGGCCTGCGCGGAACAATCGCCCCTTACGCGCCCAGCTTCCCGTGCGCCTCGAGTTCGTCGGCGACGTTGCTCATCCCCATGCCGGCGAGGGTGGTTCTTGTCGGGAATCCGGACGCGGTGTCCCAGCCCTGCATCTTGTAGAATCGGGTTTTGAAGTCCTCGAAGCGGTCTCTGTCGAGGTGCCTCGATACTTTGAGGCGTTCCCATTTCCCGTCTTTCAGGCCGATGACGGGACCGTGCGCTCCGTTTTCCGTATACATGTTGTCGGTGAAATGGACCATGTCGCGGTGGCGTCCCTGAAGGGTCCAGATGGCGTGGTCGAGATTCCAAATCTTTTTGCCCAACTCGACACCCTCGGCAAAGCTAATATCCTTTCCGGTCACGGCCTTGATGAGCATGGGTTCGGACTTGCCGGTTGAACCGGTCTTGTCTTCCCTGCTCGCATTCACCAGATCCGGCCATTTGCAGTCGCAGAACAGCAGAGAGTGTGTGTAGAATCTTGCGTAGTATCGGAGCCAGGACACTTGCTTCACCATGTGGTCCGAATACATGTTTTCGTCGCTATAATCGAACATCAGCAGGTCGCCTTCATAGGGCTCCATCTTGTCCGTGTAGATCTGCGCTATCTCTTCGGGCGTGGCAGCGAAAACCCAAGAGGCCGTTTCAAAGAACGCGTGCTCATTGATGTCCCGGTCGCCCAGAACGCTGCCATACCCCCAGTCGAGGAAAGTACGGGGATCGCTGTGCATCGGAAGTCCCCAAAACGGGAACGAGCCCTCATAAGCTTTCTCATGCTTACCCCATTTCTTGGCTGTCCGCAGAAGTCCTTCAGCAAGGTCGTAGCCGAACCGGCTGGGGTTTCCCCGGCCATCGTTCCGATGGGAGACCATACTCAAGAAGTGGTCGGCAAACTCCAGGCTCCCATAATCGTCGAAATCCAGCGGGCAGTCGAGTTCGGTGCCCGGACCTGTATCGCCCGCGCTGTGCAAGTGTTTGACGTATCCGAGAACAGAGCCAATTTCAAAGGAATTCAGGCCGTACTTATTGGTCAGATCGCAGGCTGCACGCTGAATGTCGAGGGTGTTCGCATCGTCGTAGAACGTGGAATTGACACACATGATCTCGTTGCCAAGGCCATCATCGTATCGGCCCCTGCAGCCGCCGTGGCAGGCGACGCAGGCCTGGGGTCTGTGGCGGACTTGGGGACTTCCCTTTCTGAAAATCGGTATCGGGTAGGGCCTCGCCTCGAAGACCTTGCCGCCACCCCCTTCATTTGGGCCAAAAGTATAGTCCTCCATCAGCCACAAGCGGGTCTTCATCAGGGCCTTCGGGTCGTGTACGTGAACCCCGCCCGTGCCGATAGCGCTGACGGCTTTCAGATTCTTCGACCCCAAGACTCCGCCGAAACCGCCTTGCCCCGCGCCGTTACCCGAGTCGTGGATCAGGGAGCCCATCCGGCTCATATTCTCGCCTGCCGGGCCGATGGCCACGACCGCGGGGCGTTGCGTGGTCTGGCCGCCGTCTTTGCCTCCCGGCTCAATCCAGTCGCCATAGGCGCCGTTTCCTGCCACGTGGTCCCAGATGGTCTTCTGGCATTCGCGCGTGTCCATCCCCCACAGCGACAAGTCCGCACAGTCTCGAATCTGCACGTCGCCGTCCCGGATATCTATCCAGACAGGGAGATCTGCTTTGCCTTGAATAGCGACACCGTCCCAGCCTGCCCACTTGAGCATAGCCGAGAATCGTCCGCCAAAGCCGCTACGGGTATACCAACCGATGGGTGTTGACTGAACGCCTATCCCTTGCACTTCCGTCCTGCCACCGGCGGCAGGCACAATCGTGCCGCAGAAAGGCGACGTCATGAGGGTCACGACGTTCTCAGGATCGAAGCCGTCGATGGTCTTGTCCTTGACTAAATCGAAAAAGATGGCCGAGCCCATGCCGTGACCGCCACCCCATTGTTCGTAGTCGCTCGTTGGGATGGTAATGACCTTCCTGTTGGTCAGGTCGAGTCTCAGGATTTTTCCGGCGTATCCGTTCATTTCCGCAATACCTCCACCCGTCCCGGTGTTGGCGGTATGAGCATGACTCTTGACCCGTCGAGTGTCAGCCGCTTACGCGCCCAGCTTCCCGTGCGCCTCGAGTTCGTCGGCTACGTGGTTCATGCCCATGTTGGCGAGCGTACTTCTTGTCGGAAAGCCCGATTCTGTGTTCCAGCCCTGCAACTCGTAGAATCGAGTCTTGAACTCTTCGAAGCGATCCCGTTCGATGTGTCTGCCCTCTATCTTAAGCCGCTCCCACTTTCCATTCTCCGCGTTGATGCCGGACACATGAGCGGTGACGGGTTCGGTGTACATGGCGTCGCTGAAATGGACCATGTCGCGGTGGCGCCCTTGAAGCGTCCAGATGGCGTGGTCGAGATTCCAGATCTTCTTGCCCATTTTGATGCCTTCGAGGAAGGTCATGCTCTTCCCCGTCACGGCCTTGTAGAACTTGGGTTCGGCCTGGCCGGACACTCCGACACCGTCCGACGTACGAACATTATGGAAGTCCGGCCACTTCCAGTCGCAATACAGCAGCGACTGCTTGTAGAATCGCGTGTAGTACCTGTGCCAGGAGACGAACTTGGCGATGTGCTCCGAATACAGGTTTTCGTCGCTGAAATCGAACATCTGCATGTCGTCATCGAAAGGCACCATCTTCTCGGTGTGGATACGCACCGATTTCTCGACGTCGCGGCTGCCTTGAACCACGCTGAAGCAATGCTCATTGATGTCGCGGTCGCCCAGAATGCTCCCGAAACCCCACTCGACAAGGACTCGGGGATCCAAATGCTTGGGAAGTCCCCAGATCGGGAACGCCGAGGACAGGGCGCTCCTGAAGGGGCCGGCAGGGCCGTCCTCTAGGCCCCACTTTGCGCCTGCCCGCGCAAATCCCTCGGAAAGGTCGTCGCCAAACTGGCTGGGGTTGCCGCGTCCGTCGTTGCGGTACGCGATCATCTTCACAAGCTGCTCGATGAACTCGTAACTGCCATAGTCGTCGAAATCCAACGGGCAGTCGATCTCCGAATCTGGGCCAAAAGCTCCGGCGCCGCCTATCCAAGCGAGGTACCCGACGCCATTCATCAGCTCATAAGCATTGACGCCGTATTTGTTGTACAGCTCCGGGGTCTTGCGCTGAATGTCCAGCGTCTTCCCGCCATGATAGACGATATTTTCGATACAGGTTGACTCGTTGCCGCGCCCGTCTTCGAATCGGCCCCGGCAGCCCGCGTGGCAACTGACACAGGCCTGGGCCCGGGCGCCGACTTTAGGCCTCCCCTTCGAGAAGCGGAGGTCTGGGTAGGGAGGAGTCGGCATTGTGAGCAGGCCATAGGAGGCCATCGCGTTTTCCGGGTCGTAGGCATAGTTCTTCTTCAGCCACAGCCGGGCCTTCATCAGGGCCTTCGGGTCATGGATCCCAACACCTCCCGTGCCGATTACACTGACGGCTTTCAGGTTTTTCGAGCCCCACACACCGCCAAAGCCGCCCTGTCCCGAACCGTTGCCGGCATCGTGGATCAGGCAGGCCAGCCGGCTCAGATTCTCGCCAGCCGGACCGATGGATAGGATCGCGGGACGTTGCGTAGTCCGGCCGCCGTCCTTGCCTGTCGGCTCGATCCAGTCGCCATAGTCGTCGTTTCCGGCCACATAGTCCCAGATTGCCTCCTGGCATTCCCGCGTGCCTTTGCCCCATAACGACAACTCCGAACAGTTCCGGATTTGGACCTCACCGTCCCGGATGTCTATCCAGATCGGCGCGTCCGCCTTGCCTTCAATCACGACACCGTCCCAGCCAGCGTGCTTGAGCTGGGTCGAGAATCGGCCGCCAAAGTTGCTGCGCGTAAACCAGCCGATGGGGTGCGACTGCACACCTATCCCCTGCACCTCCGTCCTGGCGCCCGCAGCCGGCACCAGCGTGCCGCAGAAGGGCGAGGTCATCAGGGTCACGACGTTGGCGGGGTCAAAGCCGTCGATGGTCTTGTCTTTTACGAGATCGAAGAAGATGGCCGAACCCATCCCATGGCCGCCACCCCACTGCTCGTAGTCGCTGGTCGCGATAGTTATGACTTTCCTGTGGGTCAGGTCGAGTCTCAAGATCTTTCCCGCATATCCGTTCATCTCATCGATACCTCCGTTTTTCACAGCGTCCTGAATATTTCGCAATGAGCCAGCCCTGATAGCTCAACGCTAAGCCAGCAACTCTGCTGCTGGTTGGTGGTTTAAGGGTCTCTGTAGCGAGACGGCGGATAGGCTGCGCTCAGATTCTAATTGATTCCACGCACTTCTAAGCCGGCTCCCAGTGTTCCCGGAACTATATCGATCAGCTCTTCGACCGTCCATCGCCCTTGCTTGAAAATGGTCTTTTCGCGCACGGGCTCGGAATGGAGGCTGATCTGGCCGCTGACCACTTCAAACGTCCGGCCGCTGATGTTGCTGGCCGATTTCGTGCAAAGGAATACGATGAAGGGGGCGATATCGTCGGGG
>PVBE010092545.1_pt1 | contig 15561 bp, 14 predicted proteins | sample 1631181 | NCBI WGS metagenome assembly PVBE01 (sample SAMN08397723, study PRJNA350692) | Marine metagenome, whole genome shotgun sequencing project. | isolation source: water | place: Pacific Ocean | collected 2012-04 | reverse complement strand
GATCTCGCGCAGACGCAGAAAATACAGCGCTGCCGTTTTCCGGTTCACGCCACACAGACTGGCCGCCGTTCGAGCCGTGGTTCCGGCCACAAAATGCTCAACCAAACGGCCCTGTTTATATTTGCTTAGACGACTCTTCCGCATGCTTCCCATGATAACAATTTTTTGGCGTTATCTGGGTCAGCCCCTTTCAAAAATATCCCCGGAGGGCGAATTGCTGGCCGGCGACAAGCCCAGCAAGGAGGCTTTCCTTCATCTCGCCATGTACCGCGAGCGCCCGAGCGCCAAGGCCATCGTGCATTTGCATTCGACCTATTCGGTGGCGCTCTCCTGCCTCGCCGATATCGACCCCGCCGACGTGCTGCCGCCGATTACCGCCTATGCGGTGATGCGCGTCGGCAAGCTGCCTTTGGTGCCCTATTTTCGCCCCGGCGATTTGGCGCTCGCCGAGGCGGTGGCTAAACTCGCCAAGGCGCACCATGCCGTTCTCCTCGCCAATCACGGCCCCGTCGTCGCCGGCAAGGAACTGGACGGCGCCGTCTACGCGGCGGAGGAACTCGAGGAGACGGCCAAGCTCCATCTCCTGTTGCGCGGCTGCGATGTGCGCCTGCTAACCGCCGAGCAGGTGGCGGAATTGCACCAGGCGTTTCCGTCTTAGTGACGGCTGAGTGCCGGATCCAGAAAAATTCTTCCAAGCGGCACACCCACCGGAATGCACTTTCTTGCATTCCGGCAAGCGCGACCGCGCGCCCGAGTTAATACGAGGTAGCCAAGGGAGCGGATGCGACCGCCCGGCGTTTGAGGGGCCAAACAAAAACCGCGCGGATGCCATACTCGGCGTTGCGAGCGCGCTTAAGCGCGCTTGGTTTCCCCCTTCTCCCCAACCCCTCTTCCCCTCTGGGAAGAAGGGCTTATTCGGGGCGGCTCGTCCTTTGTGGACCTGGCGCTCTTGCGCCGCTACTCTCAACATCAGGCACACCAAACGGGGAGAACGAGACATGGCATATGGAACCAACAAGACCGGCCTGAGCGGCGCATTCAACGATTGGGCCAATGCCCTCAATTCAGGCGATCTCAAGAAATTCTACGATTTCTTCGACGCCCGCTCGGAGATTCTCGACGAGGATTATCCGTGGCGCATGAACAAGGCGGAATTCGTAGATCATATCGGCTTCCATGCCGGCGGCGCCGGCCGCCCGGCCTTGTGGGAGCATTTCAAATGGATCCCGCGCGAGGTCGAGGTGAAGGTGTGGCACAAGGTTACCGGCCAGGTCAGCGGCTTCTCGACCTTTCGCGGCAAGCCGGTCGATGCCGGTTTCCGCCAGCGCTTCATGGGCTTCACCACCAACTGGCATCACCATGCCGGCGCATGGAAAGTGATCTGCTGGTATCAGAGCCCGCTGATCGGCCGTATCGACGGCGCCTTGCCGAGCTGAGCGTTTCATGAGCGCAATGAACGAACAATCCCGCGCCGCCGCCCGGGCGGTCGACGAAGCGCGTCTGTGGCGCCGCATGATGGACATGGCGCGCTTCGGCGCCACGCCGGCGGGCGGCGTCAACCGCGCCGCCTTTTCGCCGGAGGATATCCAGGCCCGGAAATTGCTCATCGAATGGGCTTCCGAGTTCGGCTTTGCCACCGCCAGCGACGAGATCGGCAATCTCTATGTGCGCCGCGTCGGCACCAGCGACGAAGCGCCGGCGGTGACCGGCAGCCATCTCGACAGCCAGCCCAAAGGTGGCAAGTTCGATGGTGCCTACGGTGTGGTCGGCGGCTTCGAGGCGTTGGAAGCGATCGAGCGCGCCGGTATCGCAACGCGCCGGCCGATCGAAGTGGTGGCGTGGAGCAACGAGGAAGGCGGGCGCTTTCAGCCCGGCGCCATGGGCTCGGCCGTGTTCGCCGGCGATTTTCCGCTCGAGGATGCGCTCATCGCCGCCGATACCAATGGCGTGGTGCTGAGCGATGCCTTGCGCGAGACGCTCGATTCAACGCCCGGCATGACGCGGCGCGGCATGCCCTATGCCATGGCCGGCTATGTCGAAGCCCATATCGAACAAGGGCCGCGTCTGGAGAATGACAATCTCACCATCGGCGTGGTGTCGGGCGTGCAGGGCCTTTGTTGGTACCGTGTCGAGGTGTTTGGCGCGGAAGCCCATGCCGGCACGGCGCCGCTCAAGGGGCGTAAGGACGCGCTTAAATCCGCCGTCACCATGGTCGCCGCGCTGGAGCAATTGATGGCCGATGAAAGCGATACCGTGCGCTTTACCGTCGGGCGATTCGAGTGCGATCCCGGCGCCCCCAGCACGGTGCCGGGCCATGTGCTCTTCACGGTCGATTTCCGCCACCCCGATCTCGCCACCTTTGTCGATCTGGGTGGGCGCATTAAAGGCGTCTGCGAGGCCAATGCGCGCGGCTGCAAGGTTACGGTCGAGCGCATTATCTATTCCGAGCCGGTGGTTTTTGACGCGAGCGTCATCGATTTGGTGCGCGGCGCGGCACAGGCGCTTGATCTTCCGCATATGGAGATGGTCTCGGGCGCCGGGCATGACGCCATGCATATCGCCGGGCTGTGCCCCGCCGGCATGATCTTTGTGCCGTGCGAAAAAGGCCTCAGCCATAACGAGGCCGAAAGCGCGAGCGCGCCCGATCTCGCCGCCGGCGCGCGCGTCCTCACCGCTTGCCTGGTCGGGTTGGCCAACCGTTAGAAGCAATGGCGGCAAAGCTCTCAGCCGCAAAGCTCTCAGCCGACATCGCGATCGTCGGAGCGGGCAACGCCGCCCTCTGCGCCGCTCTCGCGGCGGCCGAAAACGGCGCCGATGTGGTGGTGCTGGAGGCCGCGCCGGCGCCTGAGCGCGGCGGCAATTCGGCCTACACGGCGGGCGCCATGCGCATCACCTATGACGGCGCGGCGGATCTGAAGAAGCTTATTCCCGATCTCAGCGACGAGAATATCGTCAACACCGATTTCGGCAGCTATTCGTTTGACGACTATTTCGACGATATGGCCCGCGTCACGCAATACCGCGCCGATCCCGATCTGACCGAAATCCTGATCGGCCGCGGCTTCGAGACCCTGCAATGGATGCGCGGCCAGGGCGTGCGCTTCCAGCCGAGCTATGGCCGCCAGGCCTTCAAGCACGGCGAGCGCTTCAAATTCTGGGGCGGCCTCGCGGTCGAGGCCTGGGGCGGCGGTCCCGGCCTGGTGCAATCGCTGTTCGACGGCGCCGCCAAGGCAGGCGTTCGCCTGGTTTACCAAGCGCGCGCGCGAGAGCTCATCCTCGATAGCGGGCGCGTGGCAGGGGTGCGCGCCACTTTGCGCGGCGGTGAGGTGCTCGATGTGGAGGCCGGCGCGGTGGTGCTGGCGAGCGGCGGCTTCGAATCGAATGCCGAGATGCGCACACGCTATCTCGGCCCCGGCTGGGATCTCGCCAAGGTGCGCGGCACGCGCCACAATATGGGCGACGGCATCAGGATGGCGCTCGATGCCGGCGCCGAGCCGTTCGGCAACTGGTCCGGTTGCCACGCCGTCGGCTGGGACATGAACGCGCCGCCATACGGCGACCTCGCCGTCGGTGACGGCTTCCAGAAGCACAGCTACCCCTTCGGCATCATGGTCAATGCGGCGGGTGAGCGCTTCCTCGATGAAGGCGCCGATTTCCGCAACTACACCTACGCCAAATATGGTCGCGAGATTCTCGCCCAGCCGGGCCAGTTCGCCTGGCAGATTTTCGACGCCAAGGTGACCCACCTGCTGCGCGACGAATACCGCATCCGCGAGGTCAGCCGTGTTACGGCCGCGAGTATCGCCGATCTCGCCACCAAGCTGGAGGGCGTCGATGCCGGCGGGCTGGAGCGGACGGTGGCCGCGTTCAACGCCGCCGTGCGGACAAACGTACCGTTCGATCCCAACGTCAAGGATGGCCGTGGCACGGCCGGCCTCGAAATCGCCAAATCCAACTGGGCCAATAGCCTCGATACCCCGCCCTATGAGGCGTATGGCGTCACCTGCGGCATTACGTTTACCTTCGGCGGCCTGCACATAGATGGCTCGGGCCGCGTGCTCGACGTTGCGGCGGACCCCATCCCCGGCCTCTACGCCGCCGGTGAGCTGGTCGGCGGGTTGTTCTATTTCAACTATCCCGGCGGCACCGGGTTGACCTCCGGCGCCGTGTTCGGACGCCTCGCCGGCAACGCGGCGGCGGCCTATATGGAAAAGAAATGAGATTTTTGGTTCTCGTGTTTCTCGCCCTGTCGGCGCTGCTTGCACCCGGTACTTCCTTCGCCGAAGGCCGCACCGGTCTAGCTGTCGAGGTGGTGGCGCGCGGCTTGACGGCGCCGCTTTACGTCACCGCGCCGCCAAATGACGTGCGCCTCTTCGTCGTCGAACAGAACGGGCGCGTGCTTATCATCGAGGATGGCCGCGTGCGCGAAAGGCCGTTTCTCGACGTCTCGGCACGTCTTCGTTTTGGCGGCGAGCGCGGCCTCCTGAGCCTTGCCTTCCATCCGAGCTACGCTCGGAACGGCTATTTTTTCGTCAACTATTCCGAAAAGGTGAATGGCGCCACGCGCATCGAGCGCTACCGCGTCTCCCAAGACGCCAACCGCGCCGATCCCGCCTCGGCACAATTGATCCTGCGCGTCGAACAACCCTATTCCAATCACAATGGCGGCCATATCCTGTTCGGCCCCGACGGCATGCTCTATATCGCGATGGGCGATGGCGGCTCGGGCGGCGACCCCAAGGGCAACGGGCAAAACCGCGCCAGCCTGTTGGGCGCGCTGCTGCGCATCGATATCGACCGCGGCCTGCCCTACGCCATTCCGCCCGACAATCCCTTCACCGGCGACGCCGGCGCGCGCCCCGAAATATGGGCCTGGGGCTTGCGCAATCCGTGGCGCATCGCCTTCGATGGCGCGGCCGGCCTGCTTTATGTCGCCGATGTCGGCCAGGATGAGTGGGAAGAAGTAACCATCGTGCGGGCGTCCGCCGGCGGCCTCAATCACGGTTGGAATCTGATGGAAGGCAATCACTGCTTCGCCGAGGATGATTGCGACCTCGCCACGCTTACACTCCCGGCCTATGAATACGAGCATGACGAGGGCTGCTCGATCACCGGCGGCCTTGTCTATCGCGGCGCCGCCCTCCCGGCGCTGGCCGGCCATTATCTATTCTCGGATTACTGCACCGGCTTCCTGCGTAGCCTCAGCCATGGCGATGGCGGCGTGGTAGCGGTCCACGAATGGGCCGCAGGCGATATCGGCAATGTCACCACGTTCGGCGAGGATTCGGCCGGCGAGATTTACATCACCAACAGCGACGGCGATGTCCTGAAGCTGGTGCCGGCGCCTTAAGCCCCGCCGCTACTCCGCCGCTTTGCCGAGCTCGGCGATATTGTCGTTCCAGTGGTCGGCGCTGCGCATTTTTACCGATTCGCGGAACTGCTCGGTCGATTTCGGCATCAGCTCGCCGGTGCCCCAATCGACGATCACCGCGTAGCGCCGCACCATGTCCATATTGTCGATCTCGCCCTTGCGGTAGCGCGCCGCGATCTCGACCGGGTCTTCGGCCAGCCAGCCGCGCCGCGCCTTGGCGATGTCGCGCCGCGCCGCCTTGGTGGCCTCGCCGTCGACCTCATATTGGGCGAGGTCGAGATCGATCACCTTGAGCACCACGCCATAATCGATCTTGGCGCGCTCGAGCGAGACGTAATCGTCTTCGACATCGCGCATCACCGCTTCCGGATCGCGCTCCAACGGATCGCCGAGGCCGCCGCCGCCGCCGGTCGGGCGGCTGAAAATATCGCCGGATTCGATGGCTACATCGGAGAAAATCGTACCCAGCCATTCCTTCTCGCCGGTCTTGGCGCGTTTCACCCAGAGGCCGTGCGGCAGTGACGGCAGGCCGCCCTTGATGCCCCAGATGATGGCGCGCTCGCGGTCGCATATATAGCTGAGCACGGTACTTTCGGCTTCGCGCAGGGTGCTGGTTTTGACCACGCCGGCGCCGCCGCGGAACTTGCCCGGCCCCGGCGAATCGCGCAGAATTTCGAACTCATTGGCGAGGATCGGCGACAGCCGCTCCTGTCCCTCGATGGGCTGGGTTTGCAGGCCGGTGCCGAAGCAGGCGGTGGTGACGTTGCAGCCATCCTTGGTCGCGCGGCCGCCCCAGCCGCCCGGCAGCCAATCGTAAAACATGAACATCGGCTTGCCTTCATGGCGCGTATCGCGCCCGCCGGTGAGCAGATATTCGAGGTTAAAGGCGCAGGCGATGGCGCGCTCGGGCATGATCTCCGACCAGATCTCATAGATCGAATTCATGATCTTCTCGAACGGCATCAGGAAGCCGGTTACCGCCACCGGCCACGGCGCGTCGACGATCGAATCCTTGGGCGCGATCACCTTGATCGGCCTGTAGAAGCCGGAATTGAGCGGCAGGTCGGGGAAATAGGTCTTCATGCCGGCGACGACGGCCGAGAAGGTGGCGCCGAAGGCCGAATTATAGAGCGTGCTGATGCAACCGTGGCTGCCGGTGAAATCATAGGTCACCTCGTCGCCCGCGATGGTGAGCTTGACGTGGATCGGGATGAGGCCTTCCTCGAGCGCCGGGTCGCGGTCGATATAATCGACCGTTTCCCACGAACCGTCGGGCAGTTCGGCAATGCGCTGGCGCGTCGCCTGTTCGACATAGTCCTGCACTTCCTTGAAGCCGGTAACCACCGTGTCCTTGCCGTATTTATCCACCAGGCGGAGGATTTCGCGCTCTGCCACACGCGTCGCCTCGGTCTGGGCACGCATATCCCCAATCACCGATTTGGGGTCGCGCGTATTGGCGGCGATCATGTTGGCGATATCCTCGCGCAGCACGCCCTGATCGATGATGCGGATCGGCGTGATGCGGATGCCCTCGCGGAACATCTCCTTGGCCAGCACGTCGAACGAGCCCGGCACGCTGCCGCCGATATCCGACCAATGGCCGTTCGACTGGCTGTAGGCGATGATCTCGTCGCCGACGAAGATCGGGCGGATCAGGCGGACATCGTTGAAATGGGTGCCGCCGGCATAGGGGTCGTTGATCATGTAGACGTCGCCCGGCTTCATCTCGCCCTTGAAGGCGCGGATCACGTCCTTGCAGGTGTAGTGCAGGGTGCCGACATGGACGGCGATGTCCTGATTGCCCTGGGCGATGGAATCGCCGTTGGCGTCGTTCAGCGCCGAGGAGAAGTCGCGGTTGTAGATGACGAAGGAATAGCAGGTCCTGAGCACCTGCTCGGCCATCTGGTCGACCGTGGTGATGAAGGAGTTTTTGAGCACCTCGAAAGTGACGGGATCGAGGCTCAGACCGGCGCCGGTAGTGCTCATTTGGAATCCTCCGCGACGTAAATTCGGATATTGAGCCACTCGTCCACTTCGGCCCGCACATCGGGCGGGACGACGGTGGTCGAATCGAGCTGCTCGATGATCGCCGGGCCGTTGAACATCGATCCGGTGGAAAGCTCCTGATGTTGGTAGATCGGCGTCTCGATAGGCGCGTCGAAGCCGTCGAAGGCGACCGCGCGGGTCGTGCTCGCCTTGGGCGCGCCGCCGGTTTTCTCATGGCGCTGCAATTCGGCCTTCTGGGTGACGCCGATGGCGGTCAAATTGAGGCGGAACAGATCGATGCCCGCATCGTCGCGGCGGAAGGCGTATTCGCGCTCGTGATCGCGGTGGAAAGCCTCGACCGCATCCTCCACCGAGGTAAACGGCGCGCCCACCGGAACCGTCAGCGAGCGCCACTGGCCCTCATACATCATGTCGATGGCGCGCTGCAGAACCATGTCCTCGGCGGCGACGCCTTCGGTGTCGAGGCGGGCCCGCGCCTCGATTTCCATGTCGGCGAATTTGGCTTCGATGTCGCCGGCATCGGCCTGGCTGACCGGCATCAGATAGCTTTGCGCCAGATCGTGGCGGATATCGACGAGCAGGCAGCCGAGCGCCGAGGTGACGCCCGGATTGGGCGGCACGATCACCGTCGGGATCGCCAGTTCCTTGGCCAGGGCGACGCCGTGCAGGGCGCCGGCGCCGCCGAAAGCGACGAGGGCGAAATCGCGCGGATCGTAGCCGCGGCTGATCGAGATCAGGCGCACCGCGTCGGCCATGTTGGCGTTGGCGACGCTGATGATGGATTTGGCGGCCTCGTCCTTGCTCATGCCGAGCGGCTCACCAACGCCACTGATTACCGCCTTTTCGGCGGCGCCGCCGTCGAGCATGATGTTGCCGCCGGCGAGCGAGGTGCCGAGACGGCCGAGCGCGACATTGGCGTCGGTGTTGGTCGGCACCTCGTTGCCGCGCCCGTAGCACGCCGGCCCCGGGTCGGCGCCCGCCGATTGCGGGCCGTTGTGCAATGCGCCGACATCGTCGATCCAGGCCAGCGAGCCGCCGCCGGCGCCGATGGTGAGCACTTCGATGCTGGGGAAGCGGATGGGATGGCCAAACTCGATGCCCCACTCCTTGGTGATGCGCGATTGCCCGCCATGCACCAGCGACACGTCGCAGCTGGTGCCGCCCATGTCGAGGCCGATGGAGTTTTCATAGCCGCACAGCATGGCGATATGACGGCTGGCGATGGCGCCCGCCGCGATGCCCGAGCCGGCCAGGCGTCCGGCGAAATGCTGCGCCGTGGCCGGCGTCATCACGCCACCGCCCGAATGCAGCAGCAACAGGTCGCTGGCATAGCCGCCGTCCTTGAGTTGCTGGCTCATGCGCTTGACGTAGCGCCCGATCACCGGGCTCAGGATGGAATTGACCACCGTGGTGGAGAAGCGCTCATGCTCGAAAATCTCGGGCAGGGTTTCGCTCGAGGTGGTGATATCGGCGTCCGGCATCTCGGCGCTGAGGATTTCCTGCAGGCGCTGCTCATGCTCGGGGTTCATGTAAGAGTTCATCAGGCAGATGGCGATCGATTCGACGCCGCGCTTTTTCAGCACCCGCGCCACTTCGCGCGCCTCACCTTCGTCGAGCGGCTCGACCACTTGCCCGGCATGGTCGATGCGCTCGTTCACCACCAGGCGGTCGCGGCGGCGGATATAGGGCGGCGCCACGTCTTTATAGGTATCCCACAGCTCTTCTTTGTTGGCGCGGCGGATTTCGATGACGTCGCGGAAGCCGCGCGTGCACACCATGGCGGCGGGCGGCAGGCGGCGCGTGATCAGCGCATTGGTGGCCATCGTGGTGCCGTGCGAAAGGAGCGTCACGTCCTTGAGGTCGACCTTGGCCTCGCCGAGGCCGTTCATGGCGCCTTCCAGGGGATCGTCCGGGGTGGAGGAGGTTTTGGCCACGCGGACCTGCCCGCTGGCCTCGTCCATGACACAAATATCCGTGAACGTTCCGCCGATATCGACGGCCACTCTGAGGTTCGACACGCCTGGGTCACTCCTCTCAAATATGCTCAGGCCGCCACTTTATCCCGCGCGTGCGGCAGGTCAATTGCCCAAATCAGGCGTTTTGCGTCGGCCTTGCCCAGCGTAGCGCGGCAATGGTCAACAGGCTAAGGATGGCGAAACCCGCCACCAGCGGCAACAACGTGCCGTCATAGCCCTGTCCGATCAAAGTGCCGAAAACGAAAGCCATGAACATGGTAAGCGTGCCGACCACGCTGGCGGCGATGCCGGCGATATGGCCCAGCGGTTCCATCGCCAGGGCGTTCAGATTGTCGAACAAGATGCCCATGCAGAAAAATGTCGCGGCGAGATAGAGCATCGCGCCAAAGAGCGGCGGATCGCCGGCAAAAAAGTAGGCGGTGGCGAAAAAGACGATCGACAGCGCCGCCTGCGCCGTCGCCGACCAGCGACACAAAAGATGCATGTCGAAGCGCGCCACCAGCCGCGCATTGGCGATGGTGGCGGCGCCGACGGCGAGCGCCAGGCCGGAAAAATAGAAGGGGAAATAGTCGCCGACGGCATATTGGTCCTGAAAAATCTGCCGCGCCGAGTTGATGTAACCGAAGATCGTGCCGAAGGCGAAGCCGCCGGCCAGGGTGTGGCCGAGGGCGGTGCGAGAGGCACAAGTTTCACGAATGCCGGCGGCGATCGGGCGCAGGGAGAAGGGTCGGCGCGCCGAGCGCGCCAGGGTTTCCGGCTGGCGTATCGCGAACCAGGCCAGCACCGCCAGGCTCAATACCAGCATCAGCGCAAACAGCGCGCGCCACGGCGCCACCAGCAAGATGCCCTGGCCGATGAAGGGGGCAATTATCGGCATGGCGATGAACACCGTGATGACGATCGACATGATGCGCGCCATCGCCGCCCCGGCGAACTGATCGCGCACCAGCGCCATGGTGACGATGCGCGGCCCCGCCGCTCCCAGGCCCTGCATGAAGCGCCCGACCAGCATGGTCGGGAAGTCGCCCGCCAGCATCGAAACCACGGTGCCCGCGGCAAACAGGCCGAGACCGGCATAAATGGCGGGTTTGCGCCCGGCGCTGTCGGACAGCGGGCCGTAGAACATCTGCCCGAGCGCCATGCCGAGAACGAGAATGGCGACGATATATTGCGTGTCGTTGGCGCTGGCGACGGCGAGATCGCGGCCGATCAGGGCGAGGCCGGGGATCATGACGTCGATCGAAAGCGCGAACACCGACATCATGAACGCCGCCAGGGCGATGAATTCGGGGCCGCGCAGGGCGGGCCGGGGAGATGTCATGAGCGGATGGCGGGCGGCGCGTTAGGCGCGGCGGAGAAGCTGGGCGCGGAAGAACGCCACGTTGACCACCAGTTCGGGCAGCAGATAGTGAAAGAGTTCGCTCACCGGGCGGATTTCGTCGAGCGGCGCGTCCGCTTCCGCCGCCGCTTGCAGGGCCTCGGCGTTGAGGCCGCCGGGATTGGGCAGGCCGCCGGCCAGTTCCAGTGCACGGTCATAAACCCGATTGGCCAGCGCCTTGTGCGCCGCTGTCTGGGCCGACGGTTTAAGGTCGCTCCAGGCCAAGGCAAAAAAACTCGGCCAGCGCGCCAGCGCCCGGTAGTCGGTGTTGACGAAGGGCAGGCCGAGGGTCGCCATGATGTCGTCATAGACGGCGCGGGTCGGCGCACCGCCAGCTCGCCCTCGGTGGCATATTCCGGCACCGGGTGAATGGCCGGCAGTGGCGCCGGCAGGCGGCGCGGCGGCGTGCCCAGGCTGTTCGCCATCGCGATATTTCCTTCCATATCTAAATGATGTAGGTAGCGTGACCGGGGAGATTGCGCAAAGCCATTTTGCCGCCATGGCGTTGGTTGGGCAAACAGGAAACAGGAAATGACCAGGAAACCGGTATTGATGCTGACCCATGTGACGGCGCGCGATGCCGGGCAGATAGCCGTGATCGTCGCCGCGCTGGGCCATCCGGTGGAGGTGCTGCGCCTCAACAAAGGCGCGCCGCTGCCGGAGAATATCGAGGATTACGCCGGCTTCGTCTCGTTCGGCGGGCCGGCCAGCGCCAATGACGAGCATATCGATTACATCCGCGCCGAGCTCGACTGGATGCCGCGCGTCATCGCGCTGGGCGTGCCGCTGCTCGGCGTTTGCCTCGGCGCCCAGCTCATCGCCCGCAGCCTCGGCGCCGCCGTCGCGCTGCATGCCGAGGGGCTCTATGAGTTCGGCTATTATCCGGTGACGCCGCTCGGCGATGGCGATGATTTGCAGATGGATGGGCCGCTCGAGGTTTGCCACCGCCATGGCGAGGGCTTCGAATTGCCTGCCGGTGCCACACATTTGGCGAGGCGGGAGAGTTTTCCCAACCAGGCGTTCCGCTACGGCGCCACCAGTTTCGCCGTACAATTCCATCCCGAGGTCAACGACGCCGTGATCGATGCCTGGCTCAACCGCGATCCGCCGCCCGAGGATTTGGCGCGGCGCGGCGCGCAGAGCGCCGACGAACAATTCCGCCATCATGCCAGCCATCAACAAGCCATGCATGCCTGGCTGGAAAAATTCTTAATCCATTGGCTGGCCCAGGGCGGATAGGTTCCCAGCTATGATATTTCGCCAGCTTTTTCATCAGGAGACCGGCACATACACCTATCTCCTGGCTGGCCGCAAAGGCGGCGAGGCGCTCTTGATCGATCCCGTGCTGGACCGTGCCGAGCGTTACATTCAGCTCTTGGAGGAGCTTGATCTCAAGCTGGTCAAGGTCGTCGATACCCATGTCCATGCCGATCACATCACCGCCATGGGGGCGCTTCGCGACCGCACCAAATGCGTTACCGTGATGGGCGCCGAAGCGCCTGTCGATGTCGTCTCGATGTGCGTGGACGACGGCGATATGATAACCATCGAGGGCATCCGGCTGGAGGTGCTTTACACGCCGGGCCACACCATCGATTCCTATTGCTTCCGCATGGACGACCGCGTTTTCACCGGCGATACCCTGCTGATCCGGGGCTCCGGGCGGACCGATTTTCAGAGCGGCGATTCGCGCGCCGCCTATGATTCGATCTTCACCAAGCTGCTCACCCTGCCCGACGATACGCTGGCCTTTCCGGGCCATGATTATAAGGGCGATAGCGTCAGCACGATCGGCGAGGAGAGGGCCTTCAATCCGCGCCTGCAGGTCTCAAGCGCCGATGAATATGCCGCCATCATGGACAATCTCAATCTCGACAACCCCAAAAGAATGGATGTCGCGGTGCCGGCCAATATCGCCATGGGTCTCGGCCAGAGCGACGCCGGGCATCCCGACTGGGCCGCTCAGCGTCGGCCAGTTGATGGCCTTGCAGGAGCGCGGCGAGGTCGCCCTGGTCGATCTGCGCGAAGCCGGCGAGCGCGCCAGCGACGGGCAAATTCCGGGCTCCGTCCATGCGCCCTATGGCGGGCTCGAGGCGCTCATCGGGCCGGGCGGCCTGGTGCGCGGAATGGCTGGCGCGAACGCCAAGCCGCTGGTCTATTACTGCGCTTACGGCGAGCGCTCGGCGATGGCGGTAGAGGCGTCGCAGGGTGGCGGCCTGAAAAACGTTCGCCACCTGATCGGCGGTATCGCCGCCTGGATCGGGGCCGGTGGGCCGATCGAGAAACTGTAGCGCCGGGCGAATTAAACGCTCCACGCCCCGGTCAGCTTGTTGACCTCGACCGTTTTGATGACCTCACCCTCAAGCGAGATTATTTCGGCGCGCAGGAAATCCTCGCCATGCGCGCGAATGGTGCCGACCTTGCGGTCGTTGCGCCCTTCTTCGCGGAAGCGGGTTTCCAAGAGCTCGCGCATGTCTTCCGCCGAGAGTTCTTCCTTGGCCGGTGTGACATAGGTATAGACGTCGAAAAACTGGATCATCGCGCTCCTGCCAGAGGGGCATTTTGTCACGCCGGGAGCGGCGTGCCTTGACTTTAATCAAGCGTCACCCCGCCATCGTATCCCGTACCCCGTAGCGCTGAGCCAGCCAGACGCCGGCGAGGATGATGGCGCAGCCCAAGGCCTGCAGCGGCCCGAGCGCCTCGGTGAGGATCAGCCAGCCGAGGATGGCGGCGACCACCGGCTCGCCGAGAAAGGCGACCGAGGTAAACGAGGCCGGCAGATGGGCCAGCGCATAGGCCGCCAGCCCCTGGCCCAGCACATGGGCCAAGAGCGCCAGGCCGATCAGCATCGACCAGCCGAACAGGCTGGCGGCAACGAAGCCATCGCCGGTGAGGAGCGCCGCCAGCAGCATGCCGGGCAGGCTGAACAACCCGCTCCAGAACATGATGGCGCCGGCCGGCAGGGTGTCGCGCAGATGCTTGATGGTGAGCAGGTAGGCGCCGAAGAAAAACGCCGTGACGACGCCGAACGCATCGCCCAGCCAATCGCCACCGTTAAACGCCAGCGACGAGCCGAGCAGACAGGCGCCGCCGCCAAGCGTCAGGGCGAAGCCGGCGAGGAAGCCGCGGCTGATATGTTCGCCGAAAATCAGACGCGCACCAATAATGACGAAGATCGGCGAAGAGCAGGCGAAGAAGGTCGAATTGGCGACACTGGTGAGCGTGATCGACCAGTGCCAGAATACCAGATCGCCCGACCAGAACAGCCCGGAGAGCGCCAGCAGCAGCCAGTCCGAGCGCCGCATGCGCCGGCGCCCGCCGGGCGGCGAGACGGGGCGGCGCTCGAGCGACAGCCAAAGCAGCAGGAAGGGCAGCGCGAAAGCGACGCGGTAGAGCGCCGTGGCGTTGGGGCCAAGCTCGGAAAGGCGCATGAAGACGGGCGCAAATCCGACGCCGGTGATGCCCACCGCAAGGGCGAGAAGGGCCAAACGCGTGGTCCGCGTCGAGGGCGAGGATGAGGCGGTGATGGCGATCTCCCGATTGTGGCCTAGGCATGGAACCGGCGCGGCGCGGCGGAACGCCAAAAGCTTATCGCCTGAGCGGCCCGCTGGCCATGCCGGCGCTCGCCCCGGCGTCTCGGCCATGCATAATTACTGTCACCGAAATTAAAGATAGCAATATGTGTAATTACTTCAGCGACAGGATCGGCGCCAAGTTGGCATTGGACATTAACGCTAAACCGATAGTGGTTCCTCCCGCTTGCCGACCAGAAAGCAGGTCATCATCGGCGCCTTGCCCTTGACCGTGATCATCCCGCGTTCTTCGCAAACATATCCGTTACGCAAATGAGCGTAGCTGCTCTCGGTCAACTGAATACGGTTTTCCACCCCTTGCGATTCCATCCGGCTTGCGATGTTGACCGAATCGCCCCAGGTATCATATGCGAATTTGCGATCGCCAATTACGCCGGCCACGACCGGCCCGGAATTCATCCCGATCCGGAGACCGAGCGGTTCGCCAACCTCCGCCCTGAGCCGCGGCATCTCCGCCAGCATGTCGAGCGCCATCTCGGCAATCGCCTCGGCATGATCGGGGCGAGCCACCGGCAGCCCGGCGACCACCATGTACGCGTCACCGATCGTTTTGATTTTTTCCAGGCCATGGCGCTCGGTAAGATGATCGAAAGCCGAAAACACCTTGTTCAACAGATCGACCAATGCATGCGGTGAGGTCCGTCCTGACAGCTTGGTGAAATCGACGATATCGGCGAATAGGATGGTCACCCCGGAAAAGTCGTCGGCGATGGTTTCCTCGTTCTCTTCCTTCAATCGCTCGGCGATCGGCGCCGGCAAGATATTCAACAGCAGTTCCTCGGATCGCTGGTGCGCCTTCTGGAAGGCGTGAACGAAATACGTCATCGACAAAATTATGGCGATCGACGGTCCGATCAGGTTCATGCCGAAGAACAGCATGGACCAATCGTGCGGCACAGGCTCGGCCCAGCGCTGAGCCTGGCCATCAAAGATAAGCGAGATCGCGACGAGGCCGAGATAGGCGGCGAACCACCAGAGCGCGATACGGACGGTCTGGAACATGAGGGCGCCGACAGGCGCCAGGATCGACCATGTCATCACAATGCCCGAGGCCGAAAACCCACCCAGGCTCCACTGCATGGCGATCGGGTTCCACAGGATCATCAGGAAAAAGGGATAGAGCAGCAATTGGATCCGACGCGTCGCGAAAAAAACCATCAGCGTCGCGCCGATCACCGCGGTGAAGCCAAACGTGATGGACACGGTCAGGGTCCAGGCTGTGTAGAAACGCTGGCT
>PVBE011425959.1_pt1 | contig 15564 bp, 14 predicted proteins | sample 1631181 | NCBI WGS metagenome assembly PVBE01 (sample SAMN08397723, study PRJNA350692) | Marine metagenome, whole genome shotgun sequencing project. | isolation source: water | place: Pacific Ocean | collected 2012-04 | reverse complement strand
TAGAAATTGAAAAGCTCAAAGCAGAAGATCCTGAGAACCAACTTCTTCGCGAGGTAGAAGGATACTTGATGATACCCACAAGTATAATTTCCAATATGACAGACTTTACTGATAACCCAGAGTTGCTCTCCACACATCGGGCCGACATCGCTCAATCAATTGAAAAACTAATATACCGTTAAGTCTGAAGGATAATCAAAGCATACTAATCGGATCAATGTCCACAATTTTCTCGACGCTCGTTGGTGTAAAATTAGTCCGTGTTGATTGATTCATAGTGTGGATTGCTTCACGAAGGTCATCAGAACTTTCACATTTTACTAACAGGTGCCAACGGTGTTTGGCCTTTATCTTGGATAATGGTGCAGCAACTGGTCCCCGAACCTCAATATTTGGGAATTGATCTGCTTGGATTGAGTCTAGAATACTTCGTAGATCGTTGGCAGTATTGATGACCTCTTCTTCTGCGGTTCCCCGCACCAAAATAGTTGCAACATGACTTAATGGTGGATAGTTCAATTCCTTCCGAAACATAATTTCTTGGTTATAAAAACCAACGTAATCATGGTTCTTTGCAGCTTGGATGCCATAGTGATCTGGCATATAGGTTTGAACAATAACTTTCCCTTCCAAGTTACTCCTGCCAGACCGGCCAGCAACTTGTGTGAGCAGATTAAAGGAACGCTCACTAGCACGAAAATCAGGCAAATTAAGAGCAGTATCCGCAATGATAACACCAACCAGAGTAACGTTTGGAAAATCCAATCCTTTTGCGATCATTTGCGTACCAACAAGTATATCAATTTCCTGATTGTTAAATCGGTCTAATATTGTCTGATGCGCATTTTTCTGTAATGTGGAATCAGTATCCATTCGTTGAACTTTTGCTTGAGGAAACACTCTTAAAACTTCTTGTTCGACTCGCTCGGTTCCTAACCCAAAATAGCGAATGTTTTCACTAGTGCAACTCGGACAACTTCGTGGAGTCCTTTTCTCTGCACCACAGTGGTGGCAGACTGTCCGTTGCTTACTAAAATGGTAGGTCATTGATACTGAACATACCTCGCATTTTTCAACATGGCCACAATTCCTACAGAACACATAACTTGAATAACCACGTCGGTTTAGGAACAGAATAGTTTGTTCATTCTTCGTTAGTCTATCCGTAATCTCTGTGAGCAAAGATCTCGAAAATATGGAGCGGTTCTTAGATTTTAATTCCTCACGCATATCGATAATTTCCACCTTTGGCATTTCTCTACTACCGATACGTGACGGCATTGAGATTAAGTGGAACTTCCCTTGCTGAGTATGATAGAAACTTTCAAGTGAAGGCGTTGCTGTTCCCAAAACAACAATGCAATTTTCTAATTTCGATCTTTGAATTGCCACATCACGGGCATGATAACGTGGTGATGAATCCTGCTTGTAGGACGTTTCATGTTCTTCATCTATTACAATCAGTCCGAGATCGGGAACTGGTGCAAAGATCGCTGATCTAGCTCCAATGACAATCGAAGCCTCGCCTGAACGAACCTTTTGCCACTGATCATACCGTTCACCATCAGATAGACGACTATGTAAGACGGCAACATTTGCACCAAAACGACCAACGAAACGAGAGACAGTTTGTGGTGTCAGCGATATCTCAGGAATCAGAATAATCGCTCCTTCCTTTTTATTTAGGACTGTCGCGATAATTTGTAGATAGACCTCTGTTTTTCCACTACCTGTTACCCCGTGTAACAGAAATGTTTGAGGCAGGTTAGCTTCAATCGCGCGGTGTATCTCTGCTACTGCATTGATCTGATCGGAATTAAGGGACAGTGGCTCCGTTTTCTCGATTAGCTTAGAATCCCACGGATTTCTGGTAATTTCAATCGACTGCAATTCCACCAGGTTCTTTCTTTCCAAAGCTTGAAGTGTTGTCAAACTAGTATTAGTAGTTTTCAGTAGTTCTGCACTAGAAATTGGCAACCTATTATAACCAGATATTAGGTTGTGAAGTATCTCAGCCTGCTTAGGCGCACGCTGAAGGGTTGAGGTCATTCCTTGTTTGATTTCAGAAATCGGTTTAGCTAAAGTAACAAAAGTAGCATATTTTTTTTGAGAATTCGGCCTAAAGTTGACTCGAATATCGATTAATTTTTTCCCTTGCAACAGAGCTAGTACTGAACGCAAACTCGATGACGATTTCTTCACGCGCTTAGCGAGCTGATTTATGGTGAGATCTCCATCATTAGTAAGCTCAGTCAAGACCCTCCCTTGCAATTTTGCACGCCGCTTTAGCTTCTCGATTTCATCCTTGGTTGCAGTAAGGTGTATTGTCTGTCGTTGTTTTGTACGAATTGCAGCTGGCGCAGCACACTTCAGAGCTTCACCCCAAGATGAAAGATAGTACCTTGAAACCCAGCTCGTAAGTTTCAAAATTGAGCCTGAAAACGCTGGCTCAATATCTAAACAATCAGTAATGGCCTTAATTTTAAAACCTGGATTATCAACATTAGGTTTGTCTAGAAGATTAACGATTACTCCTTCACGAATACTGCTACCAAAAGAAGCCAAGACACGACAACCAATTTGAGCTATAGGAATAAAATGATTCGGAATAGAATAAGTAAAAGTGAGATCTTCAGGTATTGGGAAAGCAACATGCGCAAACTTCATCGTATAGGTAAGTTGAGTTCAGCCATAATTTTTTGCATGTCTTCCCATACCTCACGTTTCCCATCTGGGTTACGCAGAAGATAAGCAGGATGATAGGTAGGCATTACCTTAGTTCCACAATATTCATGGAATTTTCCACGTAGTGAAGAGATTTTTGCTTCCGTACGCAAAAGCATCTGTGCAGCAAAAGTCCCCAAAGCGCAAATGACCTTTGGTTTAATCAACTCGACTTGTCTAATTAAGTAAGGTTCGCAAGACTCGATCTCTATACGTTTGGGATTTCGGTTGTTAGGAGGTCGGCATTTGATCACATTTGCGATATAAACTTCGTCGCGGGTCAACCCCATGGCTTCAATAACCTTGGTTAATAACTGTCCAGCACGTCCAACAAAAGGCTCCCCTTTTTCATCTTCGTCCCTACCAGGAGCTTCACCGACGAACACCAAATCAGCATTTTCATTACCTGTACCGAAGACCACATTGGTACGGGTTGTGTGCAATTCGCACTTCTGACATCCATTTGCTTCTTGGAGAAGTTGATTATAATCAACTTCTCCAAATTTGGAATGTTCCGGATCAAGTATCTCAGTAAAACCAAGTTGCATCTGTTCCTCCACGTATTCTCTAACTGTCGAAATCACTTGCAGATATTCTTGGATTGAGTTTGCCATGCTGAATCTTGTGCTAATGGATGCTAATTATCTTCCGAATTATCCTATTCCTAATAACTGTTGAATTACAAACTGGGAGAGTTAGAAACTTACTAAACCTGGGAATCGCAATCAGTCAATCTCTATGAAGAGGGAAAGAAATCCCAAACATCGTAAAAAGTAACAAATAAAAAAAACAAGGCTATGAACGCAAAACTAACTTGTTGAATGAGACTTTGCGTTCTCAAACTCAGTGGTTTTCCTCGCAATTTTTCAATTGCAAAAAAGAGTATCAATCCCCCATCGGCAATTGGTAACGGAAATAAATTGACAATACCAAGATTAATGCTGATAAAAGCAACAAACCATATAAACTGTGTTAAAGCCGACTGGGCGACTATTGCGGTTATGCGAAGAATTCCAATCGGACCACTAAGAAATTTTGGTGAGACATATCCAGTTACGAGTTTCCGAAGTGTTGTAAAGATCTTAGAGATAGTAACATAACATTCCTCAATACTCCTTCCCCCAGCTGTGAAAAGATTGTATGTTCTACTATGACTCGGTTCAATCAGCTCCATTTCAGAAATTCCCGGGACAAAATGCAGTCCCTGCCAATCGGCCGTGCCATTCTTAATTTCAGGAGCAATCTCAACTGTTATTATCTCATTCCCACCCGTTTCAGTCGGTCGAAGCAGATCCAATTCAAGTGACTGATTGCGATTAGTTAATGCTGTTTGCTTCAGTTCTCTATTGACCTTTTCTAATAACCTGTCTCCATTATTAGCGATTTTTTCTTCATTGGTGGCTCCAATATCTACAAGTAATCTGCCATTGATTTTCAAGACTTGGTCGCCAGTTTTAAAACCAGCTCTTTCTGCGACACTGCTAGGTTCCGAATATACATTTATTGATCGGTTTAATTTTGTATCGACGGTTATTGATTTATCATCGCGGACTAAGCCTAACGTGATTATTTCATCACTGTGTTTGGTCATCAAATCATTTAACGTGTTTGAGTGATAAATGATTTGACCGTTTATAGTGTTGACTATGTCATCTTTCCGAATTTGCCTATGCCATGACCGATGAACTAATAGTTTCTCAGCTGCTAAAACACCAAGTTGTCCGATTTGACGAGATCCACGAGATACCACTGCTGGAGTTACTGAAACAATGCGTTTTTTCTGGTCCCGAATTAATTCTATATCAAGTTTGGTATCGGGTGCTAACGCAATTTCCATATGCAAATCCTCCCATTTCCTTATCTGGGTGCGATGCTTTTTTCGTCCCAAAATTTTATCTGGAAGGTGCGGCTCCCTGCTGATCGCGATAATTTGGTCTCCAGTTTCTATCCCAAATCTCTCAGCAGGACTATCCTTAACCACGTAGCCAATTACTGTCGTTATCGCGGAATTACGGATTGGGCCTTCTCCATTTATCATATAAAAAATTGCAAAGGCCAAAACAGCAAGTAAAATATTTGCCGCAGGACCTGCTATCGCGACTAACATGCGACGACCAACGGTTGCGGTATCAAATTCGCCTGTTGGATTTTCAGCCGATGGAGTTCTATCCCCTCCAGTGCGTTCATCTGGGTTTTCTCCCGCCATCTTGACATAACCTCCAAAAAGTATCAGAGCAAGGCAATAATCAGTTTCTCCACGCCTAAAACTGATTATTGCTGGACCAAACCCAACGGAAAATTTTTCAACTCTAATTCCACACCACTTCGCAGCTAGAAAATGACCAAGCTCATGGATAAATACGAGTAGGCCGAGAGCAAGAAAAGCATAGATCGTATTTGGCCCCCAGCGAATAACCCACTCAAAAATCCCCATTACCATAGTTTCCTTTTTTAGTTCCCAATGATTTTCCTGGTAATTTCTCGAGTCCACCGATTTATCTCAAGAATTTGGTCAAGTTCTGCTTCATAAACGACATCATGCAGATCCATAGCACGACGAATAATAGCAGGGATATCCATAAAACCAATTTGACGATTTAGGAATGCGTCAACAACAACTTCATCAGAACTACTTAACACAGTTGGCAAGGTGCCTCCCACTTCTGCTGCAGTATAAGCAAGATCCAAACATGGAAAACGCTTGAAATCTGGTGGCTCAAAATTAAATTGACGAATCTGCGAAAAATCGAGCCGATCCGCTGGATTCTCTAAACGATCAGGATAAGTTAAAGCATATTGTATTGGTACACGCATATCTGGTACGCCCAGTTGAGCGAGCATAGATCCATCTACAAATTCAACCATCGAGTGTATAATACTTTCAGCATGAACGACAATTTCAATATTCTTGAGTTCAAGTTCAAAAAAACATTTTGCTTCGATGACTTCGAGTCCCTTATTCATCATAGTTGCTGAATCAATTGTGACTTTGTTGCCCATTTTCCAATTGGGGTGTTTTAAGGCTTGTTCTGGTGTCATGTGCCTCAGCTGGGTGCTCGATGTCTCCCTAAAAGGTCCCCCCGACGCAGTTAGAATAAGTTTATGTATTCTGTCTTTCTGAAACGATTTTGGTAAACATTGGAAAACAGCACTAATCTCACTATACACTGGTAGTAGTTTTACATTGTGTTTTTTCGCTGCCTTCTGTACCAGAGAACCGCACATCACTAAAACCTCCTTATTCACAAAAGCCAGGTCTTTACCAGCTTCAATTGCCTCAAGTGTTGGTAGCAATCCGATACTTCCACCCATGGCTTCAAGAACAAGTTCCGCTTCGTCAATCTTTGCGACTGCTGAGATCCCTACTGCTCCTGACATAACTTCAACAGACTTTAAATCGCTAATTCGCCGACGAAGAAGGTTAGCAGCACTTTGATCGTAGAGAGCAACAAGTTTGGGATGGAACTGGCGCACTTGCTGTTCAATTAGATCAACTGAGGTATTAGCTGCCAGGGCTGAAATTGTAAATAGATCTGGGTGAGTTTTTGCAATCGATAAAGCGCTTTTACCGATAGATCCGGTAGAACCAAGAATTGCTATGTTTTTCATTCCAGACCAAGTATTAAACGAAGATAATAATATAATGCAGGAGTGGCAAATATCATACTGTCAATTCGATCCAAAGCACCACCGTGACCAGGAATCAAGGTTCCCGAATCCTTGACACCAGCGGCACGTTTGATGATTGACTCACTAAAATCGCTAATTTGACTGGTTATGCCGATAATCAGAGCAGCCAAAATGGCTTCCTTTATGCCAATATCATTTGGTAGCTGAAAATACCGAAGCCCGAGCCCACTTATATACCAAAGCCCGAGCCCACTTATAACACTAAAGAGTAATCCGACTACTGTGCCTTCGATCGTCTTTCCAGGACTAATGTTGGGGCGAATTTTATGCTTCCCTAAACGTTTCCCATAAAAGTATGCGATAGAATCACAAGCCCAGATGATGATCAACAGAAAGCAGGTAAAACTGTGTCCATCCTTTAAGCTTCGAAGTTGGATTACGTGGTAGCCAAAGGCCCAACCTATGTAGATTGCACCAATAACCAGAACTGCGGCAGACAGGAAACCAGAATCTGCTTTATCTTGCAGAATTTGGACTAGAAATGCCCCAAAAAGGACAAATGTAACAAAAAAGCCTAAGAATAATCCTGTATCTTCCTGATGGATGAGACTTCTGAAAGCAAGTGAGCAAAAGAGAAGAGAAAATAAACAGGTTGCAACCCGACCAACACCGATAGTTTTTGTCAACTGACAAAATTCAACTAGGGCTAAAATCACAATTGCGACAGTTATAGCTTTGTAGGGCCAACCCCCAATCCATACAACCCAAAGGGAAAATGGAATTAAGACTGTTGAACTAACAACCCGCTTCCATAGCATCGAAATTTTACTTATGGCCTTCTTTTGCTAAATCTCTAGTAATTCACTTTCCTTTGATTTGGCAAGCTCCTCAATCTGACCGACATAAGAATCGGTCAAATCTTGTACATCCCCTTCGTAAGCACGTCTATCGTCCTCCGAAATCCCCTTAGCTTTCTCCATTTTCTTTAAGGAACCATTAGCATCGCGTCTGATATTTCTTATCGAGGTACGTCCCTCTTCCGTAATTCTACCAACAAGTTTCACCAATTCCTGTCGACGTTCAGTTGTAAGCTCAGGGATTTGTATTCGAATCACCACGCCATCACTATTCGGATTAAGCCCCAAATCGGACTGGCTAATTGCTTTTTCGATGTCCTTTATAGTCGATTTGTCCCATGGTTGTATCACGACTAAGCGAGCCTCAGGTGTCGTCACTGTGGCAATTTGGTTAATAGTGCTTTTCGCTCCGTAGTATTCTACCGTAACATTATCAAGCAAGGAAAGAGAAGCTCGCCCTGTCTGGATTTGGGAAAACTCGCTGGTTGTAGCTTCAACTGCCTTCTCCATCCGATCTTCCGTCTCAAGTATCAGCATGTCTGGCATTTTTGACTTCTCCTAATAAGGACTATTGGCCAAGAATAAAGAGTTCAAAACGCCTTATAACGATGTTCTCACCAAGCTGGCTGATTGCTTCTTTAATAAGGTCTTGAACAGTTTTATCTCCATTACGAATATAAGTTTGTTCGAGCAAACAAACTTCAGAATAATATTTTCAGGTTTGTTAGAGTCAACAAGTTGCTGCCTGAGAATTGCCTTTTCTGCTTCAAGATCTTCTTCGGAGACATCCTCTTTTGACAGACATTTTGGTTTGGACGCGGCCACTTGCATAGCGATGTTTCTCGCCAATTCATTGAATTGCTCTGTTCGCGCCACAAAATCGGTTTCACAATTAATTTCCAACAGGGATCCAATTTTGCTTCCTGGATGAATGTAGGATATAATCAATCCCTCTGAAGCATCGCGACTGCTTTTCAATTCTGAAGCTTTTAATCCCTGTTCGCGTAAATGAATAATCGAAGCTTCAATATCACCATTTTTCTCTGCAAGTGCCTTTTTGCAATCCATGATGCCAGCTCCGGTACGCTTCCGCAAATCGCTGACCATCTTTGCTGTAACTTCCATTATGAAATAATCCCCTCCATTAGAAATTCCTAAATTTCAATCTTCGACTACTACTATTTGTCGCTTTCCTCTTCTGCTTCCTCACTTGACTGTTCTACATTTCTTGATCTTCTGCGACGACGAGAAGGTGAGGTTGCATCTGTTGGATCACCCTCGAATTCCGTGGCAATATCTTCCTCCTGGTCTTCTTCTACCACTTCATCCTCTGAATCGGGTTCTTCATTTTCATCAGATGGTAATTCTTCTGTGCCTTCTAGTGTAGCTGCACGCCCTTCAATGATAGCATCAGCCAAAACACTACACACTAGCTTGATGGAACGAATGGCATCATCATTTCCAGGTATAGGATAATCAACTGGGTCAGGGTCACAATTGGTGTCAATAATTGCAACAATTGGAATACCGAGTTTTTTAGCTTCTTGTACAGCAATAGCTTCTTTACGCGTATCTGTAATGATTACGGCGGATGGCAAACGCCCCATATCCTTTATGCCAGACAGAACATTGTTTAGCTTTGTTTTCTCTCGATCAAGACGGAGCGCTTCTTTTTTCGGAAGTTGATCGAATAGACCTTCTTCTTGATCTTTTTCTAACTTTTTCAGTCGGTCAATACTATTCGAAATTGTTTGATAATTAGTCAACATTCCACCCAACCAGCGGTTGTTAACGTAAAACATCTGGGCACGTTTTGCTTCCGTTTCAATTGATTCTTGTGATTGCTTTTTTGTACCTACAAAAAGAATCGATCCCCCTTCCATCGCCATGTTCTGGATAAAGTTGTAAGCCTCATGCAACATCCGTAACGTCTTTTGCAAGTCGATGATATAAATACCGTTACGTTCTGCAAATATGTAACGCGCCATTTTGGGGTTCCAACCTCGCGTTTGGTGTCCGAAGTGGACTCCTGACTCGAGGAGATCTTTCATTGCTACATTCAAAGTAGACTCCTTATTTGCTGACTCCTTGGGTTTAGCATCCATCTCTAGCCTTGTCGCACCGAACCCCATAGAATAACCAAGGCACCCATGATGCAAACTAAAAGATGTGATTTTTAACCAAGGAAATATAACATATTCACCTAGGAGTGTCAAACTATATTAGAGAAGGAACTCTCTCCAATATAGATGAAATTATAGTCACTGGAATGCTAGAATTCCATCGCTCCAGTTTTGATAATTCCCATTCATGTTGAATTTTATAAACTGAGTTGGGAAGAAACGTAAAACCAAATTTCAGATTGTAACTGTTACTCAGGTAATAAATAATCGGAAATCTGTTTAATGGTTTGGTCTCGACTTGAATCAATGGCAGCAAAAACCATGGCCAAACTGTTTAGATTATCGATACCATTAGACTCAGGAATGCGTCGATTCTCAATAGCACCTAAAAATTCCTCAAAAGCCGCCGATTGCCCTTCCTGTGGAGAGCTGACAGGCATTACTTCTTCACGGGGGGCGTTTCGGTTTCCATGATCAGCTCCTTTCCGTCCGATATAAAGATCTGGATATAACATAGTGAGTGTTCCCGTTTCCCCTACTACCCGTATTTCACCGTACCAATCGGTCATGTCACCTGATGAGATAGCGTCCGCATGATAGGTTACGGGAAATCCGTTTTCCATAGTAAAATGTGCTATTCCGATAATATCTCCGAAAAATTGGCTGTGTGGAGTATTCCAACTGTCTGCCCAAACACTCACCGGATTCCTACCAAGCAAAGCCCGAATCAGATCAAAATGGTGAATGCTCATTTCAATAAACAATGGATCTAACATTTTATGACGGAATTCTCCCCAAGAATAATATGGAGCCCGAAAGTAGTGAGTCATATGACTTACTTGGCCAATTTCGCCATCATTTGCGATTTTTTGGAATCGACGAACCCATGGATGAAATCTAGCCTTTTGGGATATCATGAAAATCCTGTCCTTTGCTTGGGCGTAAGTTACAATTCGATGCGCCGACTCTAGTGTGTGAGCGATTGGTTTTTCCGACAAGACGTGCAAGTTTGCTGATAATCCAGCTTTAATGACTTCTTCATGATTAACCGGTGGCACGACACAAAGTAGAGCATCAGCTTCCATTTTCGAAATTGCCTCTTCTAATGAGAAGAAACAGGCTGATTGATTGACACCAGTAACTTGCCGTGCACGCTCCAAGTTATCGGCATCAATATCAATCAAAGCAACATGCCTAGCTCGATCGGAGTCCATGATAGTCGATAGCCAACTCCCACCGTATCCACCAACACCTACCTGAACAATTCTGTACATTAACTGTAATCCTCCATTTTTATCATTATTATTCTGTTTATAATCTAGATTACTGACTACATTTGTGGAATATAGCGTGACGGAAGATTTTATCCACGTTAATACCTTAATACGCTTACATCATCCAATCAAGCCCAAACAATGCTTTCAACAACAAGTGGAATGGATTTAAACCTTCAGTCTGCTGTCATTATGGTTCACTATCCAAATTATTGAACAGTAAAGATTTAAATCCGTCGACCTAAAATTTGAGTAGGAATATTTGGTGATGAGCTGCTCTCCAATGTGTGGCTAAATGTCCTCCTTTTAAATACTAGCCTTGTTTTTCCAAAGTGGATTGAATACAAAGATCTCAACAAAGACTACTACCTTGTGCGCCGTTTTCCATATCTTTCTCTAATTATGGGACCTTAATCCTTTTTGAAATTTTCTTTAGGTGTACTGGGTGCTTGCTATTGATGCATTTCTGATTATCTTCGCCAAAACGATGGTAAGCATATAGGTTGCGATTTGTCAGAGAATACATAGCCGTATTTGATTACAACCTTTACTTAGACATCATGGTGAAATAAATGCCTTTTTCACATCGATTGGCAATAATAGCAACAGGTGTTATAATCAGGATAAATCTATTTTTTAACAAAACACAAAGGAGAAAAAGGATGAAAGTTGGAATTCGGGACGGGATGTTAGGTTTACCGTTGGACCAAACGTTTAGCAAAGTCAGCCAGATTGGCTTCGACGGTATCGAAGTTTGTATGGGGGTTGACTATCGGAACCATTTAATCTGGCAAGATGGTGGTGTAGATCAATTGAAAGCTTTGTCTAAAGGACATAACCTTGAAATCCCATCGCTTTCCCCCGGTGGGTTCACGGCATTTACATTCGCTCACCCACAGGATTCAGTGAGGTCTGAGGGTATAGCTATGCTACAACGACTCATCGAAGTTGCGCCGGAACTAGGATCGAAGGTAATTCTTGTTCCATTCTTTGGAAACGCAGAAATTAAGCGAGAAGATTTGAAATCCGACCGATTTATTGATGGATGGAAAGTAGTTGCAGGCACAGCTGAGAAATTCGACGTTCAACTTGGAATTGAATCAACGATTGATGCCACTGACCATCAATTTATTATTGATCAGGTAGATTCTACATCAATTGGTGTATACTATGATATGGGTAATGCAACCACATTTGGTTACGATTCTGTCCAGGAGATCCATCAACTAGGCAATGCAATAGTGCAAATGCACATTAAAGAAACTGGTGGTAACCACCCCGGCGAGGGTGATGTCGATTTCCCCGCTGTTATCGAAGCAACACGTAAAATTAATTATGATGGTTGGTTGGTTCTTGAAACACCTGCTAAAGAGGATGCGATCGTTTCTGCGATTAGGAATATGAACTTTGTTCGTGAAAATTACGGATAAGATTCGCCGAATGAATTTTTGTAAACTTGAGCATTTTCTTTATGGTTTTAGAAACCACATGTGGATGTTCAACCTACCAGCGTGAAGTCACCAATTCTATATCGTTAGCGTGAGGTTTTTCTCCACGGTAGGTACCACCTAGCACAAAAACTACTTGCTCCAGAAAACACTAGACTTTGCCTCATGTCATAGGCAAACCTAATAGCTGTGTTTCTTGATGACTGGTAGTGGAAGTAAGTTATGAGGTGAAACCAAGGGGAAAAATCCTACATTAAAGATAAAAGAGGTAACAAACTATCTTGTTACACCACAGTAGTTTGTTACCTCTTCAATCCTGAATATGATTGTTTCTCTTATATCGCAGCAGGCCCTTTTTCACCAGTACGGATCCGAAGTGTTTCATCAACTGGAAGGACAAAAATCTTCCCATCCCCAATTTTCCCTGTTTCTGCAGCCTGTTGTATAGCTGCAGTGACCGACTCAACGTCGTCTTCACTCACAACAATTTCCAATTTGATCTTGGGCACAAATTCAACTGTGTATTCACTTCCACGATAGAGCTCTGTATGGCCACGACTTCGACCAAAACCACGAACTTCAGAGATAGTCATACCTCGAACGCCAACCTCAGTCAAAGCTTCCTTGACTTCTTCAAGTTTGAAGGGGCGAATAATACATTCTAGTTTTTTCATAAAGGGCCTCCACAATCAGTTGGTGGGACAGTTTCGAAATATACACTTACTAGTAAGCAGACTTTGTAGTCGTGATAATTTCTGCTGCAATTTTATAAGGATCACCATTGGAAGCGGGTCTTCTATCCTCAAGTCGACCCTTCCAGCCATCATCAATGGTACTTACAGGAATTCGTATGGACGCACCTCTGTCAGAAACAGCATAAGAGAACGAATCAATTGCTTCGGTTTCATGCAAACCTGTCAATCTTTGATCGTTATCCGCACCATAAACGGCAATATGCCGCTCTATATTCTGTCCAAAAGCCTCACATATTTGAGTAAAGACAGCTTCATCACCAGACTCTCTCATTTTGCTGTCTGAGAAGTTAGCGTGCATGCCAGAACCATTCCAGTCACCTTTAACAGGTTTTGGATGCCAGTTGATGGCAACACCATGCTGTTCAGCGTTTCTCTCGGCCAAATATCTTGCCACCCAGACCTGATCTCCAGCATCCTTAGCACCTTTGGCGAAAATCTGAAATTCCCATTGACCTGTTGCTACTTCAGCATTAATGCCTTCAACATTTAGACCTGCAGCTAAACATTGATCAAGGTGCTCCTCAACAATTTGTCTTCCGAATGTATTTTCAGCACCTACGCTACAGTAATATGGTCCTTGGGGACCCGGGAATGCCCCAGCCGGAAAGCCTAGAGGAAGATTAATTTCAGGATTCCACAAAAAGTATTCTTGTTCGAAACCAAACCAAAAATCGTCGTCGTCGTCATCAATTGTGTCCCGACCATTGGATTCGTGTCGCGTCCCATCTGCATTCAAAACTTCAGACATAACTAAATAGCCATTGTTTCTATCGGGATCAGGAAAAATGGCGACAGGCTTAAGCAAACAGTCGGAATCATCTCCTGAGGCCTGTTCAGTCGAACTACCATCAAACGCCCATCCGGGACAATCCTCTAATTTGCCAGAAAAGTTACTTCTAATGAGTGTTTTACTCCTAAGACTTTGGGTTGGCTTGTAACCATCTAACCAAATATATTCCAATTTTGATTTTGTGCTCATGTTTGGGTCTCCTAACGAAATTCTCACGTTACTAACAGCATAATCAGTGGTCATATATCATTCTAAGCAATTGGCATTCGCAATCTGCACAACTGGTATGCCAATCTAATAGGGTAATCAGGGGATAATTATAGCATGAATAGAAAAAAAACAATAGCAGGTTGCAAGATAATCAAGCAAAAAGTCTCCTGAAATTTAGGAGGAGGCTAAGTCACGGGAGAATCGGCTAGCTTCAGGCTCTGCCTGCCCCGAATATTTGTTGCCAGGTTTCTGCTTATACGGAACACGAGATGGGGAAGACAATTTCTCAAAAGTGAACGCACATATCCTCATTCCAGGATATAGCATCACAGGCATTCTGCCTAAATTCCCTAATTCCAACGTTGCTGTACCAACCCAGCCTGGGTCAAAAAGACCTGCGGTGCTATGAACAATAATACCTATTCTTGCCAAGCTACTTCGTCCTTCAAGACGCGCCATGATGTCGTCTGAAATTTCGAGAGTTTCTATCGTGGCAGCCAAAACGAAGTCACCTGGTTGGATCGTAAATGCTTCTCCTTCTGGAATGACAACTTTCCGCATTAGATTTGCGAGATCGAATTCGGCTCGCAAATCAATGGAAGGATGTTTACTATGCTCGAAAACCCGAAAGACATTACTAAGTCTAAAGTCAATTGAGCACGATCCCAGTTGCTCTGCCAAATCCGGCTGGGGCGAGATTCTGATTTTTCCTGCCTCGAGATACTTAACAATGTCTTGATCTGATAAAACCATCATTAATCGCCTGTCATTATGATATTTTGCTGTATATGTTGAACTTTTTCACCTAGAGTATCAACAAATTGGGAGAGAGCTAGACTCTCGGGACTAATTATTTCCTTCATGCCATTACGTAATAACTTAGTTCTAGTATCTAATGCCGTGTATTATGATGTCAGAAGGGGTAGAATCTCCGCTAGCAATCGCAGTTCCCAAAATCAACACAAAGGAAATTACATCAACACAAATGCGCTGGCATTTTGCTCGACGGAGAGACCTAGATCCAGATTAGCGAATTTTATCGGCAAGAACCCCTTTGGTTGATAATCCCACAATAACTGCTACTTCCACCACCTAGTCAGCAGTTTTGCTCAACTGCTTCTTGAGACACGCTCTAAGGATTAGCTTATTTAACAATGATCATTTTTCGCGTTTGTACATAGGAATCATCGATTTTCAGGGTATAGAAATAGAGACCACCGGCGACGGTTTCACCATTGTCATTTCGCCCGTCCCAATAGGCCGCTTTTGACCGATGCGTGTAGATACCAGGCAAGCGATATCCCAGTTCAACCGATCTTACAAGCTGACCATCCACATTATGGATCTGAATGCTAATATCACCATTGCTTGAGAGTTGATATGGTATCCATGTTTCAGGATTAAATGGATTGGGGTAGTTAGCAAACAACTCTGTATATCGAGGCACTTCATAGACGATCAAATTTGGTAGTTGTACAGAGCTGCATGCAACATCCTCTAAAGTGATCTGATACTCGATTGGATTTATACGAAAATGATTGTCTTTAATTGTTGCACTTACTTCTAAGAGATCACCAACTTTGGCTGCTTGTTGATGTAGCATATCGACAAACGTGACTTGGTAGTTTCTTGATTCTGAAGTTAGAATCGCATTTGTGTGTTCAATGTAGATCTTAAGATATTGTTTTCCTCCTAATTTGCCATCAAGAAACTGTTCGCAAAGCTGGATAAGATGCTTTTCCTCAGTATGGAT
>PVBE010305641.1_pt1 | contig 15564 bp, 14 predicted proteins | sample 1631181 | NCBI WGS metagenome assembly PVBE01 (sample SAMN08397723, study PRJNA350692) | Marine metagenome, whole genome shotgun sequencing project. | isolation source: water | place: Pacific Ocean | collected 2012-04 | reverse complement strand
GTCTCACTGCCCGGGACCATCTTGCGGCATTCGTGGTTTGGTTAAGCTTGGTAGGCTCACGCCCCCTCACCTATCCAGTGCCCTACCTCCACAAGACTACCCGAACGCTGTACCTAAATACATTTCGGGGAGAACCAGCTATCTCCGAGTTCGATTGGCATTTCACCTCTACCCACAGCTCATCCCAGCCTTTTGTACCAGACACGGGTTCGGCCCTTCGCCCCGATATTATCGGGGTTTCAGCCTGGCCATGGGTAGCTCACCCGGTTTCGGGTCTAATCCAGACAACACTGCAGGCATAATGGCAGCGCGACCTTTGGATTCGCACCGCACGTCAACACCCCATCAGTGCTTCCAGTGCCCTAAAGCACTTTGGCACACAAGGGTGCGTCAATGCGGGCTTCCTCCGCAGGCTTTGCCGCCGCCCGCGGCACGCCCTATTCGGACTCGCTTTCGCTTCGGCTCCGGAACTCATGTTCCTTAACCAAGCTGCCTAGATTAACTCGCCGGCTCATTCTTCAAAAGGCACGCAGTTACCCCAACGAATCGGGGCTCCCACGGCTTGTAAGTCCACGGTTTCAGGTCTATTTCACTCCCCATCTGGGGTACTTTTCACCTTTCCCTCACGGTACTGGTTCACTATCGGTGGCCAAGAGTATTTAGCCTTGGAGAGTGGTCTCCCCAGCTTCCCACAAGATTTCACGTGTCCCGTGGTACTCAACAGCACACCAGGAGCTCGCTCCCTTTCGCGTACAGGACTATCACCTTCTCCGGTCGTCCTTTCCAGGATCATTCGGCTAAGGAACGAGTTTCTTACTCCTTGCTCCTCCTGAGGCTGGAACAGGTGTGTGTTACAACCCCCTCCGGACATAGGGCCTCAGCCCACTAAGCCCGGAAGGTTTGGGCTATTCCCATTTCGTTCGCCACTACTTTGGGAATCTCGGTTGATTTATTTTCCTCGGGTTACTTAGATGTTTCAGTTCACCCGCTTACCCCCCCGATAAATCGGGGTCCCTTGGATTGACCCAAGGGGGGTTTCCCCATTCGGGAATCCCCGGTTAAGCTCGCTAGACAGCTGACCGGGGCTTTTCGCAGTCTTGCCACGCCCTTCTTCGGCTCTTGGCCCCAAGGCATCCACCGTGGACCCTTACTAACTTGACCCACATATGGGCTCATCTATTTCTTTGTTTCTTTGAGGACAAAATTCAGTTTTTAAGGTACAAAAAAGGCGGCTGGGCAATCCCAGCCGCCGCTGAGTGTTCGCCGTTTTATCTGTTAGGTGGGTTCGCTCATCTTTGTCTCCAACCTAGCAGAAGCTATTATAGGCATCTGCGCTGCCCCCGTCAAGGCTGATTCGCGTCATTTCTCCGGCCCCGATGTGCACGGATTCCAGCTTGTCATTATAATGAGTGCTTCATGAGTGGGCCCCCTGGATGAGGTAAGTATGAACGAACGATCTTTCAACCTGGAATCCGATGAACGAGTCGTCTTTGAAATGCCTGAAGTCGTCGTGACGAACCGACGCTTACTGGCGAATTTCGGCCGGCTCGGATCGGGCGATCACGACGCAGCCTTCCTGAGCGACATGGCCCCGCCTCAGAAGAAGAACGGCGGCCAGCGCAGTCGCATGCACGAAGGCATTCGTTTCTTCGGGCTGGGCGGCGGGCTGCTTGTGATAGAAATCTTCCTCGAATCAAGCGTGGGAATCGACATGCGCATCGCGACCGGCATGTTTGGCATCGGCTCCATCGGCTTTTTGGTGGGAGTGTATTTTATATTGACGAGCCTGACCAACGCCAAACCGAACACCACGTTGATGTTCCCGATCCTCGACGACAAAGACATCATCGTCGCATTCCCTGGATGGGACAACACCGACGCTGACGAGGTCATGCTGCAGTTCGCGCGAGCCAAACGCGGGTTGTAAATCGGTTCGTCCGCCCAATCGCCCGCTTGGCTACTAATCCGATTCGGATTCATCGGATGGGGGATCTTGTCTCGTCGTATTGCCGCCTGCGAGTTCCGGAACAGGCTGCACCTCACCCCTGAAGATTGTCATCACCAATGCTACGACCATCGCCGCGGCCGAGATCGTGTACGCGCGGGCCATGCCTTCCACGAACGCTGCCGTCGCGCCCGAATTCCCTGCGCCCTCAACGGTCGAAAGGCTCGGCTCGAAACCCGAAGCGGCCATGTTGAAGGTGACCACGGTGGTGGCCAACGCGACTCCTGACATGTTGGCCGACGTTCTCGCCAGGTTCACGAAAGCGGACACGATCCCATACTTCTCGATCGGCAACGACCCGATGATCGCGCTCGAATTCGGCGAAGAGAAGCTCGCCATCCCGATGCCGGAAAGCATCATCCCGATCGCCACCTGGTAGTCGGAGGAATCGGCGTCGAGCGTCGAGAACAGCACCATCGCGGACGTGGAGATGCACATTCCGAACACCGCTGGCCACCTGGTTCCGACTCGATCCGAGAGCCGCCCTGACAGCGGGCCGATGACGATCATCGAGATCGAGCCCGGTATCATCAGCAATGCCGCATGCTCAGCCGTGTGACCCAGACCTTGAATCAGGTAGAACGGCATTAGGAAGAACACCGCCGACCCGCCGAGGAAGGAGATGAACCGAGCGCCGATGGCCAACGAGAACACGCGGCTTTTGAACAGCGAAAGATCCAACATTGGGTCTCTTGTTCGAGTCTCCCACCACAGAAAAGCGGCCAACATCGCGACCGCCAGCGTGATTCCAGTCAAGATTACCGGTGATGTCCAACCCAATTTCCACGCGTTCGTCATTGCGAGAAGGAACGATACGAGAGCGGCTGATGAGAACGTGGCGCCGAGCCAATCGAACGACCATTTCTCCTTTCGCCTCGATTGTTCGGGCGATCGACCCCTCAAGATGAATGCCGCAGCCGCGATCGCCGTGAGCGCGACGGGAATGCCGGCGAAGAATATCGACCGCCAGCCGAAGTTGCTCACGAGAACACCGCCGGCAACGGGACCGGTGATCGCTCCGGCGCCGATCACCGCCATGTACAAACCCAGGCTTTTTCCGCGTTCGTTCGATGGAAACGTCTCGGCGATCATCGCCATGCCGTTGGCCTGAATCGCCGCCGAGCCGATCCCCTGCACGAGCTTTGATGCGAGCAGAACGGTCCACGACTGAGCAGTCGCGCCCGCGAACGCCGACAGCACGAAGATGCTGAAGCCGATCAGGTACATGCGCTTCCGGCCGATCATGTCCGAGAGCCGTCCGGCTGGCATCAGCATGGCGCTGGTCGTCAGGATGTAACCGAGAGACAGCCATTGAACGGTCGGAATGTCCGCTTCGAAATAGTCGGCGATTTGCGGGAGCGCGATGTTCACTCCCGACTGGTCCATCACGTTGAGTGAAAGGCCGATGGCCAGCGCCAGATACGCCCACCACTTGTAGTTCGGGCTTTCCGCAATCCGAGCGATGGGCCAGAGCCCCGTTATCGCCGCCATGACGCTATCGAGCCGATGGCGCTGTCGATTCGGGGCCGGCCTGCTTCGCAATGTCGGAGCTCTCGGCACGCGGCAGCGGCTTCAGTATCGTTACGACCAACGAACATGCGACGAAACCGCCCATGACGAGGAAAGCTATCCTCAGCCCTTCCGTGAACGCCGCCTCCACCCCGACTTCGCCGGACGTCACCGCGTCCAGACTGGGCTCGAATCCCTGTGCTGCCATGTGAGCGGTGACAATCGTGATCGCGAGGCCGATGCCGGTGACGTTTGCCGTGTTGCGAATCATGTTGATGAACGCAGTCGCGACTCCGTACCGACCCGTCTCGACGGTGCTCAAGATCGAGCTCGCGTTCGGCGAGTTGAACAAACCCATCCCGATGCCCTGCGTGAGCAGCACGGGGACGATGTAATAGATCTCGGTGTTCACGGACAGCCTACTCAACATCAGCATCGAGGTCGATAACATCAGCAAGCCGGCTATCTCGAAACGCTTGAACCCGTATTTGTCCGAAAGTCTTCCCGCGATGGGACCAGTGAGGGCGAAGCAAAACGCAGTCGGCGCGATGACCATTCCCGCTCGACCTGGACTCAGGTCAAGAATGCCTTGGAGGGAAAAAGGCATCATGTAGAAAACCGATGTCCCCGCGAGGAAGATCAGGAAGCTGGCGGACGACCCCATCGAGAACAAGCGTCGTTTGAACAACTCCAGCGCCAGAAGCGGCTCGGGAGTGCGGATTTCCCTGACGATAAACGACACCAACAGCGCAAACGCGACCACGAATGCCGAGACCAACACCGGCGATGTCCAGCCGACGCGATAGGCGTTGGTCATCGCCAGCAAGAAGACTGTCAGCGCTGTGGCCGAGAGGATAGCTCCCGCCCAATCGAACCTAGCCCGAAGGGCTCCATCTTTGGCAGCGGCGGGCCGATCTCGGCCCAGAACCAGGGCCGCTGACACCAGCGACACCACCCCCAGCGGCACGCCCATGTAAAACACGGCCCGCCACCCGAAAAGTTCGACGACGGTGCCACCGATGACTGGTCCGGCGACCGCTCCCAAACCGACCATCGTCATGTACATTCCGATGACGCGTCCACGCTGTGTCGAGGGGAATATGGACGTTAGGATCGCCATCGAATTCGCTTGGATCATCGCGGACCCAGCGCCCTGGATCGTTCGGAAAACGATCACAGCCGTCAGGGAAGGCGAAGACCCAGAGAGCAGCGCCGCCAGGATGAAGATGACGAACCCGATCAGGTACACGATTTTTCGACCGACCATGTCGGACAATCGACCCATCGGGAGCAGCAGCGCCCCGGTTGTGAGGCTATACCCTAGGGCGACCCATTGAACCACAGGGAGAGTGGCGTCGAAATGAGTCGCCAGGGGGGGCAGCGCAAGCGTGACGCCCGTCTGATCGAGAACGGAAACGAAAGCGCCCACGGCGAGTGTCGCCAGAACCCTTCTGGAGCAGGTTGGGCTGAGCGCGGGAGCGGCGTCGGGTGTCAAAGTTCGGCTATTTTAGCACGGGCTATAGTCGCTCGTAGAGGACATGCCGCCGGTTGGTGGTGTAGGGGCGAACCTCGTCGGTCCAGCGACCCGCGTCGACCGCGGCCGCCCACGCATCGGTGAGCAGCACGTCGGGACTCTCGAGTTCGTATTGAGCCGTGTACTTGGGCTGGCCCTCGACTACCATGGTCCGGCGCTCGCCGCCGAGTATCATCGAGAGCTCGGTCGTTTTGAATCGCGCCACCGAAAGCACGCCCGGCACCTCGAGAAGCAGAGGCACATGGTCGTCGTCGTACACCTCGTTGAAAATCGCTTCTTTGTCTGCTCCGATGTCCATACTCGCGGTAAACAGATATCCTGGCTTCGATGACACGTGGCGCCTCCTGCGATGTGGTACTGAATGCGACCGATGCATCGTACGCCTCAACAGCTGTTTCCGCCACGTGGTCAAGCCCAGCCAAGTCGAGCGAAGTACGTCATTTCTCACGCGACGAGCTTGCGGCGTTGTCGAGGACACCATCAGTGTGATTGAATTGGAGAACACGTTGCACGCACGGACTTGCTACCGTGCATCGACCCCGACGGAAGAAACGAATGCTGTAATCATTGCACCTGAAGCAAATCTTGTCGTTTCGTGACCTCTCGCTCGACCTGAGGCCGCTGAATGTGCTGATTGGCCCAAACGCGTCCGGCAAATCAAACCTATTAGAGGTTGTCGCTTTAATGCAGGCCTTGCCAACCCACCTTGCCGACTTCATTCGCACGAACGGCGGAGTTGGCAACTGGTTGGGGAAGGCCGAGCCTGCCAGCGATTCCCGCGCGAAAGCGGCGGAATTCCAAGCTCTCGTAGACAATCCGACAGACATCCAAGCTGGGTCGCGAGATTTGAGGTACATTCTCGAATACGGTGAAAACGCCGAACGCTTTCAGATATTGATGGAGCGGCTTGAGAATCGATATACCTCGGGGCCTGGGTTTGACACGCCGTACTACTATTTCGAGGTACGTGGTGGGTTTGGCCGAATCCCGGTCCGTCGGGACGCTCTAACACCCCGGCAGGCGGACGGCGATCAAGACACCGCTCATATCACCCCAGAAAACACCGAACCTGGACAGTCCATCCTCCGAGAGCGTCGAGACCCAGAAAATTACCCGATCGTTACAGGTTTAGCGCAGATGTTCCGACAAATCCGACTGTACCGCGAATGGAACATCGGCAGGCGCAGTCAGGCTCGCATGCCTCAACCTACCGACGGAGAGTTCGAAGTATTGTTGGAAGATTTCAGCAACCTTGCGCTCGTGATGAACCGGCTTCAGGGTGGCAAAATTCGAAGTATATTGGATGCTCACTTGAGGAGATTCTGCGAGCAACACGATAGTCTGCATCCTCGAGTTGAAGGGGGTACTATCCAACTCACCGTCGTCGAGCGTGGTCTTGGTGGGGCCGTAATTCCAGCAACCAGATTGTCTGATGGCACGATCAGGTTTATTTCGCTGTTGGCGATTCTGTGCAATCCCAAACCGCCGCCACTTTTGTGCATAGAAGAACCAGAGCTTGCTCTCCACCCTGACGTAATACCGTTGGTTGCAGAATTGCTCCGAGACGCTTCACAGCGAACGCAATTGATCGTAACTACTCACTCGAGAGACCTCATTGACCAATTCACGGACGAACCGGAGTCTGTGGTTGTGTGCGAGCGAGGTTTCGATTCTGCAACCCAGATGAGTAGGCTGTCAAAGCCAGACCTCGAAGAATGGCTGGAGCGATATACGCTCGGCCACCTTGGGAAAAAGGAGAGATCGGCGGGACCAGGTGGTAAACGAAATTCGAGTCTATTACGAAGGCGATGGACGACTCAGAGAGGGATGGAGAGCGTTTTTCGACTCAATCCTTGCATTGGCAAGAGCGAAACGCACCAGTGTGCGCTTCGTTGGTGGAGGTTCAAAAGTAGAGACGATTCGAGACTTCGTAACGGCGACTCGAACGCAGCCGACCGCGACCATATTCCTTTTGATTGATCCGGATTTCGGCGGCACCACGGACGAACTCATGACACAAACCAAGGCAAGTGGACACATGGATGGTCTTGTTGGAGTCGCCGACGATAATTTGCATTTCATGGTACAAGTGATGGAGTCTTGGTTCTTGGCCGATGTGTCTGCGCTCAGTCGTTACTACGGCACAGGTTTTCGCGAGCGATCCTTGCCGGCCAATCCAAACGTGGAGCAAGTACCCAAATCCGATGTCGAGCGGGGCATAAGTGCTGCCACCGCTGGAACTGCGAAAAGGCGTTACCACAAAACACGCCACGCACCGACACTGCTTGCAAGCATCGATCCAGGCCTTGTGCGAAAAGCCGCGCCCCGGTGCGATCGGCTGTTCAAAGCACTGGAGGACGTACCAGCGTAAGTCGGGGCACCCGAAGGCATCGACAACTACCAGCGACGGTCCAACGTCTCGCCGCAATCAAGTTGGTGGCCTGGCGATCCATTGATCGATTCCGTCGTGCCGCGTGCGTATCGTGGATCGCATGGCAGTCCGTAAGCACGCGTTTTCCGGGCAAAGGAAAAAGCTCCGCCAGCGGTGGGGCAGCTGTTCTTCGGTCGGTCGAACCCGGCGAGGGGGGCCGCCTTACGCGACATGCAGGATGATGCCATGGTGCGCCGAAGAACTGAGGGCGCTAACGGAGCTTATGCATCATTTTTAACACGCCTGTCGGAACCTCTTCTATCACGATTTTGGCGCACTTTTCAGGAATTTATTGACACAACGTCAGCTTCCATTACAATAGTGCGGCCTCTCCGTCTCGTGCCTGGTTGGGCCGAGCGAGGCACGGGTAATGCTTCCCGACTCGATTGATCTCGCCGTTCTGGCTGCTCTTGCGAATAACGGGTTTGGAACAAACTTCAGTAGGAGACCGGAAATATCTATGACTGAATCGAATGGAACAGTGTTAGTGATAACTCCTCACCCTGACGACGCGGAAGGCGGGGCAGGGGGTTCCATCGCCAAATGGATCAAGGAAGGTCGGAAAGTCGTGCTGGTCGTCTGTACCAACGGCGACAAGGGAACCAGCGACCGCGGACTCACCTCCGAGAAGCTCGCCGCGATACGCGAGAAAGAGCAAGCAGACGCTGCCAAGGTCCTGGGGATCGCCGAGGTTGTGTACCTCCGACAACTCGATCAAGGACTCGAGGACACCGCCGAGTTCCGAGAGATGCTCGTCCGGCAGATTCGAAAGCATACTCCGAGCACGGTCGTTACCGTCGATCCGAACCGGCCGTACATCCGGCATCGCGATCACTATATATGCGGACGAGTGACGCTCGACGCTGTCTTCCCGTACGCGCGCGACTACCTTGCGTTCCCTGAGCACGCCACAGAAGGCCTTGAGCCGCACAAAGTACGCGAGGTTCTGCTATTTCGCCCCGACAACCCTGACATGTTCATCGACATCACCGACACGTTCACACTGAAGATGGACGCCTTGTACAAACACGCTAGCCAAATGGGCAGTCCGCGTGAGGTCGGGGAGCAGCGATCGCGGGACCGAGCCGCCGAGACCGGCAAGCAAGCCGACGTCGAGCTCGCGGAGGGATTCAAACGAATCGACATCGGCCGGTAGGCGCGAGCGCCGTTCGTCTGATCGGCAGCGGGTGCTCTGGCCGTTCGCGGCCAAGCATACTTGCACACCGACCCGGCAGCCCACGGAATCTCTCCGTCAAACGACGGCATACAGGGGTTCGGCGAGCGCGTCGCGCATGGCCTGACGGCTATTCGCCTCGCTCCGCCTTTCGTTTCGCGGAGAACTCCTCCCACCATCGGTGATACTTTGACGGCTCGAGCTCGCCGTTCTCCCAGAGCTGTCGGACGCTGGTGAATTGATTGCGCACCTGCCGCACGAGTTCTTCTTGAGTGCCGTTGTTGTGGATGACCAGGTCGGATGCCGGCGCGCGCTCCTCCCACGGCCGTTGACTGGCCAAGCGCTGCTCGACCTCTTCGGGCGAGAACTGGTTTCGCGCGGCCAGCCTCGCCTTCGCGACGTCGAGGTCACTGGCGATCAGCCACACCTGGTCGCACCATTGCCCGTATCCCGCTTCGACGAGGTTGACCGCTTCCAGCAGCGCAACTTGGTTCGGCTCCAACGTTTCGCGCCACTCGTTCACGACGTTCTCCACCGCCACGGCGATGTCGCCGATGGCCGTGGTTAGCTTATTCATCTCATCGGGCTTGCCGAACACCCGAGCTCCAAGCGCGCGGCGGTCAATGTATCCGTCGTCGCCGACGACCTCATCGCTGAATATGGCAACGATTCGGTCGAACGCTGGCGTTCCCGGGTCGTACATCCGGTGCACGAGGCGGTCCGCGTCGCGGTGGACGGCGCCCATGTCTACGATTGTTTCGCACGCCGTGCTCTTGCCTGTGGCGATCGAGCCAGCCAATCCGATTACGAGTGGCATTTAGTTGATTCCTCCTGAAAGCCCCTGTTGTCGCACGGGGATGTTGCGCTATACGAAAACATCCTCGGGCAAGAACGCCGAAACCGTGACGTTCGGCAAGTCGACGATGTTGCTGATCTTCAGATCGACGGCGACGCTGCATATCACGTACGCCTGCACTGCGCTGAACCCTCGTTCCTGCAGCAGTTGGACCATATTCAAAAGCGCGTGTCGCGCCGCCAAGGTCACGTCTTCGCTCTCGTTGGTTCCGTCGTCTCGAATCGGGAAGCCCATTGTCGCGATGAAGTTGCGCGGGGCAGCCCATTCCGGAGGCAAGAAATAGCCTGGGTGTGAGAACCTCGGAAAGCGGATGTTCTTCGCGGCGGCCTCGCCTTCGTGAATCTTGAAGCGCACGGTGGCAGTCGCGCCCATCTCGATGGCGGTTATGCAGCACTCCGAGTCGCCTTGGGCGAAATGCCCGTCGCCAGCCGAGTAGAGCGCCCCCTCGACCGCGACCGGCACGAACAGCTTCGAACCGGTCGTGAGCTGTTTGGCGTCGGCGTTGCCGCAGTTCTCGCGTGGCGGCATCGTCCGAACGCCGTCATTTGCGATCGGGCCCTCGGAAGGCACGGCGTCTTCAGGGTCAGGCGGCGGAGCCGTGCCGCCTCGGCTGACCAGATCGGCCTCGCGTCGAGTCCATACGCGCAATTGTTCGTGAGACGGTGCCAACCCGGCCGTGCCCATAAACGACCCATTCGAGATGCGAACCCCGGGAATCTGCGGCGATGTCGCCCAGCCGTCGGCGATGTTCCAATGCGCCAGGTACGGCTCCGTGTAGATGTCGCGCAGGAAGCCGGACCCGGGCCGGACGCGAGTCCACGCGTTTGGCTGGGGTTCGATGTTCACGTACTCGATTTCAAGAAGGTCGCCGGGTTTGGCGCCTTGGACGTACACCGGGCCCGTCAGCGGATGACCTACTTTCGCGTCGAACGAATCGAAGTCCGACTCGGTCGTGTCAGGTTTGATCTGCCCGTCAGCAGCGTCCCTGGTCTCTAGCACCACCTCTTCACCAGGCGCCGCCTCGACGATGGGCGGCACGTCCGGGTGCCAGCGGTTATGGCCGGTGTTCGGCTCTTCGTGAAGGCGTTTGGTTCGATCGATAGTCACGCTTTTCATTGTTCGCTGCCTCTTGAATCGATTGTTAAGAACGGAGGTCCCCGATGCATCTTCATGAGTCGAACGTCGAGCCGATATCGGTCGGGATAATGTCCTTTCGGGGGAGTAGATATCGCCCTAACGCCGATACCGGCGGTCGCGATTTGTAGGGGAGGGTTTCAAACCCTCCCGCCCCTCGTAGCCGAAATATTGTGCCGTCGGGCGTCGATATGTGCGCGTGTTGACGCAACTCAAACGCGAATACGAGCACAGCCCACGGGCGGGTTTCCCCGATGGAATCCGCGTGCGCCGTGCGAGCGCCAACCGAATGTACCAACCGGTGCTCTGGCCGTTCACGGCCAAGCCAGGCACCAACGCCGACCGGTTCGTTATGCTCGTCAACTTAATCCGTTTTGCACACCGTGGCGTCGCGCCGCACGTCCTAGGTAGCGAAGCGTTTGAAATTACCTGTGCACCGGAGAGTGTCCAGCGACCAGATTCTCCTCCTTCCGCGCTCTGAAGGATCACAATGACACAATTTTCCAGCGCCACTCATTTTGTTTATCGCCAACCGCCCCTAACCCGTAAACGGATCCCTCTCCGCCGAATCCTCGGGCTCGAACCCGATGACCTCTTTCGCGTGGGACAGGTCTCGGTAACCCCAGCGATTGTCCGACACCGCGAAGACGATGTCGTAAACGACGCTGTCCGGGGCGTCGATGCACTTCTGCAGGTTCTGGCTGATGTCTCTGTGACTGAGGTATGTGGCGTTGTCTCGCCAGCCCATAGGTCGATTCTCCTTGTTCACGCGGCCGATCCGGACACAGATGATCGACATGCCGTATTCGTCCGAATAGTGCCTGGCGAGAGCTTCGCCCCAGACCTTTGTGGCGCCGTACAGAGCTTCGGGCCAAACCTGCTCGTGTGTGATCATCGGGTAGCCGGTGGGAACATCGTCGTACCGGCCCTCTGCGATGGCTTTGTAGGGTTCGACGTTCTCGAAGCCTCGGATGGCGTTGCCGCTGCTGGCGAAAATGACCCGCTTGACGCCGGCCTGCCGCGCCGCTTCGAACACGTTGTGAGTGCCGACGACGTTGCCCGAGTGCTGTCCCTCCCAGTCCTGGCCGCCAAGATATGCCGCCAGGTGCACAACGACGTCCTGGCCTTCGAATGCGGGCTTGATGGGTTCAAGGTAGGAAATGTCCGCTTGGACCGTACGCACACCCGCCACTGAGCTCCGGTTCAGGGCGGTGAGTTCGTAGCCGCCCAGTTCGGTCAGGTGGTTCTTGAGCAGCCCGCCGATCAGTCCGCTCATCCCTGTGATCAATACTTTTTTGGCCAATTCGCTGTCTCCTTGTGTGATTGATTATCCGCGTAACTTGAGGTGTTTCGTCCGTGGTTCGGGTTGTCGCTGCGCTTGAGATTACCCTCGACCGAGATACACCTGATCGACGGGCAATACTATCGTTTCGAGCATATTCGCATATGAAGGCAACGCCGCGATCGCCAGGGCCGAGAGAGCGAGGTCGTCCGGAGTCATCATCGGTTCCGCGTCCGCCGATGACGTGCTGCCGGCGCGTCGCTCGATGTCCACGTTGCCAGGGTGCAAGATGCTTGCGCTGATGCCGTGCTCGCGCCCCTCCAGGGCAGTGGACTTCGTCAGGCCCACGAGCGCGTGCTTGGTCGTGGCGTACGGCGAAGCGTTGTCCCGTGGCATCTGAGCCGAGATGCTGCCGATGTTGATTATGCGTCCGCCGCCTTGGGCCTTCATGATTTTGAAAGCCTCTCGAGTGCACAGGAACACGCCGGTGAGATTGATGTCGACAACGTGTTGCCACGTTTCGAGCGATAGATCTTCGAGCGGTCCGCCGTCGAAGACGCCGGAGTTGTTGACCGAGATGTCGAGACGCCCAAACTCCTGCACGACTCTCTCGTACAGGGCGATGACCTGTTCTTCCTTCGTTACATCCGTCGGAACGACGACCACCGTTGCACCGTGGGGAGTGAGCTCGGCAGCCGTGCCTTCCAGCGTTTCGCGATTGCGCGACGCGATCACAAGCTTGGCGCCTTCGCGCGCGTACGCACGTGCGATGCCTTTGCCGATGCCGGTTCCCGCGCCTGTGATTACCGCTATTTTGCCATCGAGTTGTCCCATGCTGTCTCAATCCCTTGGTTTCTCGCTCACGGGCCCGCGGATCGGCTGTCGACCCTGTTCGGCGTCGCCGATCGTTTGCCCCGCACTGCCAGCGCCCAATGTGCATCTAACTATGCGAAGTCAGCGTTATACAGGTGATGGTGAACCGGTCGCGGATCCGACTCCTGTCGCAAACAGGTTCTTGGACAGTTAACTAGGCGCAAAATCGATTGTCAAGAGTTCACATGCTGGGCGCGGCCCAGGGAGATCATCGTTCAGTGCACGGAACTCGAAGGCGGGTTTTGCCAGTAGCCGCGATGCGATCGGCCGTTGAACGGAGGTCGATCCTTGCGGATGCCGTCATTCTCCGGCCAGAATCTGTCACCTGATGTGTTTCAAAATCGCGATGTCGGTACAATATATTCTGTAGGACCTTTGAATGGGGCGGCTTCCGTGTTGTAAGACCGGAACCGCTCTGGTATTGTCATGTGGCGCCGCTCTAGCCGGTGGCGAAGTGAAGGCGATTTCCATGCTGGAACGCGAACAAAAGATACAACTAGATAGCTCTGACACGTCCGACAGCCAACATTCCGGGGCGATGGACCTGCTTAAGTCCTATGAACGCGAACTTGGCGATGAACCGACCGACACCGTACGAGAGTACCTGCGGTCGATCGGTCAGCACGCGCTCCTGACCGCGCCCCAAGAGCTGGATCTTGGACTAGCGGTCGAGCGTTGGGTGCTGCTCAAAGACATTCGGAAGAAGCTCTCGGAGCAACTTCAAGGCGGGCCCGTATCCACGTCGGCCATCGCCGTCGAAGTGTTTCGGTTCCTGGACGGCGGGAGAGCGCTGCTGAACACGGTCTCGTCCCTACTAGGGCACGATGTCGGCGAAAACGGCATGATCACGCTCCTCTCGAATCCTGACTTCCGGAAGATGCTCGACGACCCGTTGAAGGAAAGCGTCAGGGAAGCCTTAGCTGTCGAGTTGGACATGCCCGATGTCGATGCCGCGAAGAAGGTGTCGGCGCTGTCCAGACACGCGGCACTGCTGCCCGTCTCCGCTGTCGTCACGATGGAAGAAGTCCGCCCGAAAGAAGATCTCGAAACACTCGAAGCCGCGGGGGTGTTGTCGGAAGCTATCGAAGGCGAAGAGCGCGAAGTCGAGCGGCTGTGGGACGACATCGAACGCAGAGGTCAGGTCGCCTCGGAGCGATTGACCAACTCCAACCTTCGCTTGGTTGTTAGCGTTGCCCGCCGATATCTCAGGCGTGGGTTGCCCCTTTTGGACTTGATCCAGGAAGGCAACCTTGGCCTGATGCGAGCCGTCGAGAAGTACGACCCGCACCGCGGCTACAAATTCAGCACGTACGCCACCTGGTGGATTCGCCAAGCGGTGACGCGAGCTCTCGCCGATCAAGGCCGCACGATCCGTCTGCCGGTGCACGTCGTCGAACGTCTACAGCAGCTCAACGCCGCCGAACGAAAGCTGATGCGCGCCCAGGACCGAGACCCGACGCCTGCCGAACTCGCCAAAGAACTCGAATGGCAAGTCGAGAACGTCGAAGCTCTGATGCGGCAGCGCCAGAGCACGGTTTCTCTTGGCACGCCGGTCGGGCAAGAAGAGTCAACGCTCGAAGACTTCATCAAAGACGAAAGCGGCTGGACTCCGGACGAAGTGGCCATGCGAATGCTCACTCGCGAGGACATCATCCAGGCGCTCGAAGACCTGACCCCGCGACTTCGCATGGTCCTTGCTCTCAGGTTCGGCTTCATCGACGATCGACCTCGAACGCTCGAAGAGGTCGGACACGAGCTCGGCGTCACGCGAGAGCGCGTTCGGCAGCTTGAAAAACAGGCGCTGAACCTACTGCGGTCGTCCGGCAAACTACCCAAACTCGACGAACTCAACTCCGAGTTGTAGCCCGGCGCGACGCACGGGGAGTGCAGAGGGGCGCAGCCCATCGCCGAGAGTTTGAGAGCCTGCCCTGAGCATCGCCGAAGGGTGTCCCTCAAAAACAACTTCCCCCCCTTCTTGATTAGGAAGGGGCCGGGGGATGGTCGTCCACTGTCCGCAGACTGACAGCCGGCAATCGTCGAACGATTGCATCGCTTCGAGGGTGCCCCATGCAGGAAATTTCAAACCCACCTGGAACCTACGCCTACGTCATCGGCCCATACGCCGGACCGACCGCCACGGTCGATCCGGGCGAGACCTTCGCCGTCGAGACCCTCGACGCCTTCGAGAACCGGATAACCTCGCCCGATGACGACATCACGAAGATCGTCACGCTCCCGTTCGTCAACCCGCTTACCGGCCCGATCTACGTCAACGGCGCCGAAAAGGGCGACACGCTCGCCGTGACGATCCACTCGATCGAGGTGACCAGAGACTACGGCGTCAGCGCCCTGATCCCGGAATTCGGCGGCCTCTGCAGCACAGTGTTCACGAGGACGCTTCAGCCGCCGTTGCCGGCACGCGTGATGCTGCATCCCATCGCCGACGGCAAGGTAACGTTCTCGGAAGACCTTCCCATCGCTCCGATACCGTACGAACCGTTTTACGGCACGATCGGCAGAGCGCCCGAGCTCGAAGCCGTGTCGTCGCTCTCGCCCGGCTTTCACGGCGGCAACATGGACGCCGCGGACGTGTGTCCAGGCAACACCGTTCATCTGCCCGTCAATGTCCCCGGCGCGCTGCTGCACATCGGCGACGGCCACGCCGCACAGGGAGACGGTGAGGTCAGTGGAGTCGCAACCGAGATCCCGACGCGCGGAGTGATGACCGTCGACCTGATCAAAGGCCAGGCCATCGGCACGCCTCGG
>PVBE012081172.1_pt1 | contig 15572 bp, 13 predicted proteins | sample 1631181 | NCBI WGS metagenome assembly PVBE01 (sample SAMN08397723, study PRJNA350692) | Marine metagenome, whole genome shotgun sequencing project. | isolation source: water | place: Pacific Ocean | collected 2012-04 | reverse complement strand
CGGTCGGAGCTGGCGCAGGGCCGCTGAAGACGCCAGCTGGAGGTGTCGTCGGCATCCCGGCAGTCTGGTATGTTGGCCAGAGATGGACGCACCACTTACGGACCGCTCCCACCTGAACCTGATCGATGTCGACAGACGTAACGTGCTACCCCTGATTGTCGCGCTCTGCTGCCTGCCAAACCTAGCGCTGGCCCAGAACACCGACGACGCTCAGGCGCTACGCGCCCTACCAGAGAAACGACGCAGACAGGCGCAGGCCGTGATGTCGATCGTGCGCAGCAGCTCCCCCAAGCAGCTTGCGGTAAGGTGCTCGATACCCGCACACTGCGGCTGACCACACTGGCCGAGTTCGGCCAGCAACTGGCGCAGGCGAGAATCGTCTGCGTCTCGGAGATGCATGACCAGGCAAGCCACCACCGCGCGCAGGCCCAGCTGATCGATCTGCTGGCGCAGCAACCGGGTAGGACGTCGATCGGAATGGAGATGTTCAACCACCGCTCCCAGGAGGCGCTCGACAAGTACACCGCGGGCAAGCTCACCGAGCAGCGGTTCCTCAGCGAGGTCGCCTGGAAGAGCACCTGGGGCTACGAGTGGTCGCTCTATGCACCGATCCTGCGGACTGCTCGGCGCCATTCGATGCCGGTGGTCGGCCTCGACCTCCCGCGCAGCGTGCTGCTTCAGATCCACATGCTGGGGCTGGACAAGATCCCGGCCTGGCTGCGCCAGCAGCTTCCGAAAACGATCGTGCTCGACGACGCGGCCCACCGCGAGCACTTCTTTCGACTTATGCGTCACAGCCCCGACACCCACAAGGCCACTCGGGAACGTGACTACCAGCTGATGTGCATCCGGGATTCGACGATGGCCGAGACGGCGGCCCGGTACCTGAAGACGCACCCGAAGATCCGCCGGATGGTGGTGCTCGCGGGCATCGGCCACATCGCGTTCGGACACGGCGTTCCAAAGCGCGCGGCTACCCGTGACGCGGGCCCCTACGTGATCGTCGTACCGCGAACGGCCGACCAAGCCCGCGTGGACACCGTGCGAGCCGACATCCTGCGCCCACCCGGTCGCTACATCGTGTTCGCGCGCTGAGATCGCGCGCGGACCCCCGCTCGTCAATCACCCGCACGTTCTCGGCTCCAGAGGTTGCGGTTCACACCGAGTGAGACATTCAGCCCGGATGTCGGCCTACATCGGCGTGTTGAAGCCGCCTCTCTTCGCGGTGACCGAGGCCGATAAAGATCCCGGCCACGACCTGGCTGACGAAGGCCCACTTCAGCGCCTTCGAGTTGATGGTCTAGGGGAACAAGCGCGAACTCACTCGATCGATACCGGACCTTCCTGATCCGAGATCCGGGGTAGTTCGAATTAGAACGGGGGTAGCACCCTGGCTCCCTTGAACCTCACCCCACTGTTGACATTCACGGCAGAGTGTCGCAGGATCACGACACTCTGTCGTAAATAGCCCGAGAGGGAGGTGCGGGTGGGACCAACGCTGGCCAACGCCGAGCTGGCGATCATGAAGCTGCTCTGGCAGCAGGACCGTTTGACGGCTCGCGAGATCCGGGAGGTACTCTATCCCGATGCGACCCGGGCGCAGCACGGTACGGTCCAGCGCTTGCTGCAGCGCCTCGAAGACAAGGGCTTCGTGTCGCGCGACAGGAAGCCACCGGTCCAGCAGTTCTCGGCACGAATCAGCCGCAGCGCCTACACATCTGACCAGCTGGAGTCTCTGGCGACCAGGCTGACGGAAGGATCGCTGGCCCCGCTGATCACGCACCTGATCGAAGAACGCAAGCTCTCGCGCGACGAGATCGAGCGACTCCGGAGGATCCTCGACGCTGCGGAAAACGGGGACGCCTGATGACCGATCTGCTGCTCGTGATCGCCTTCAACAACATCTGTATCTCGCTGGTCCTCGCACTCGTTGCCTGCGGGGTGCACGCGAGCGGAAAGAACCCACGGCTCGCGCACCTGCTGTGGCTGCTGGTGCTGCTCAAGCTGATCACGCCCCCGCTGTGGACCCTGTCATCCGATGACATCCCGAGCCTGATCTCCCCCACCCCCTCGAGCGAGATCCAGACTGAACCAGTGACCCTTCACGATCGCACAGACCAGTCAGGCCAGGTACTGCTGGAATCGGCATCCGCCACAGCCGCCGATACGGCGCGGACTGTCCTGCTGCTGCTCTGGTTGCTGGGCAGCATGGGTGTGCTCGTCTGGTCGTTGGCCCACGTCATCCGCTTCAACCGACTGCTGCGCGTGGCGTCACGGCGGGCCGGCCCGCAACTGCAGGCTGCCGGACATCAGCTCGCGCACGCGCTGGGGTTGAAGACCAAACCATCCATTCACACGACGATGGCCCACCTCTCGCCGATGCTCTGATGGGTCGGCGGGCGGGCCCGCGTGGTCCTGCCCGAGGGCCTGCTCCAACAGTCCAGCCTCGAGCAGCAGCGCCTGATCCTGGCCCACGAGCTGGCTCATCTCAAGCGACGAGATCACCTGACGCGCTGGCTGGAGTGGCTAGCCTGCGTCTGCTTCTGGTGGAACCCAGTCACCTGGCTGGCCCGACGCCAGCTCAGAACCAACGAAGAACTCTGCTGCGACGCCCTCGTTCTCGACTGCCTAGAACCAGAGCCCAAGAAGTACGCGAACTCCCTGCTAACGGCAGTCGAGTTCCTGTCCTCGCCGATCCTACACGTGCCGTCGACCGCCAGTGGAATGACCAGCGGCGGCAACCTCGAAAGGAGATTCAAGATGATCATGTCTGATCGCCCGATGACCGGTTCACCCTGGCCGCATACCTGCATCGTCCTGTGTGCGCTGATCTGTCTGCCCCTCGGCGTCGCGTTTGCCGGAGAGCCGGACTACGAAGCGGTGACACGCCGCCTGATTGCCGCCGTGAAGGCCGGGGAGCTGACCGAGCCGCAGGCAGAGGCGATGATGGGCGCCCTGACCCGCGCCAGGTTTGCCGAACGGCTCGCGGCGTCCGACGAAAAGAGTCGGGGACGGGATCGCGAGGATGCCAAGCCGTCCGAGCTGGTCGAGCACTACCGTCGGCTCGGTATCACCCCCGAGAAGCTGCGAGGATTGATGAAGCTGTTCCTGGACGCGGGCGTCCGGCGCGAGGCTATCGAGCCGGCGACCGGGGTGCTGCTGCGCCAGATCTACCGGGTCAAGGAGGGACGGGGCAAGCGGAGCGGCGTGCACGCGGATCTCAAGAAGTACCTCCAGGAAAGGCTCCGTTTCAACGAGAAGCAGCTCGCGCTGTTCAGCCGCATGGCCCAGCGCATCGCCGGCGCCAAAGGCCGCAGCGCAGGGGCCGAAGGACTCGAACAGGGCTTCAAGAAGCTGTGCATCGATCGCGAGAAGTACCACGGGATCATCCGGACGCTGATGAAGCAGGGCGTTGCGCGCGAGAAGGTCCCCGACGCGCTGGGTGCCATTCTCAGAAGTATCGAGATGTTCAAGAGCGCCAAGCGTCCGGCCCGAGAGCTGCCCCCGGAGCTTCGCCGTCACCTCGAGAAGAACGGGTTCAGCAGCAAGCAGATCGCGCTGATCCAGCGTTATGCGATGCGGATCGCCGCCGGACAGCGCGGCGCCAGCGGCAAGAGCCGCGAACCCAAGCGCAGCGACCGGAGGAGCCGCGGTCGGGACCTCGAACCGGACTGCAAGAAGCTGGGCATCAAGCGTACGGGGTACCACGCGATCATCCCGGCGCTGATGAAGCAGGGCGTCAAGCGCGAGAAGGTCCTCATTGCGATGGGCGCCATGTACAGGAGCATCCAGACGTACAAGAGCGCCAAGCGTCCGACCCGGAAGATGGACCCCAAGCTTCGCAGCCACCTGGAAAAGAGCGGCTTCAGCAGCAAGCACATCGCACTGATCCAGGATTATGCGATGCGGATCGCCCTGGGCCGGCGGGGCGCCGACAAGCGGCCTCCCCGTGACTCCAAACGGCGAGACGAGCGGTTCTACTAGTCTGTCACGCACAACAACGGCGGCCCGTTAACAGCCCACCGAGTGCGCCGCTCCGCATACGCTCGAACATTTTCTGATCGAGCGCTATGCGCTGCTTGCGCATGACCGACGCGGTCGTTTTTTCAGCGGGCGCGTGTACCGCCTGCCCTGCACACTGCGCGAGGTCAAGCTGTTCGAGGTCGAGGAATCGATACTTGCCCCGGCCGGTCTGTGCGTAGGCTGCCAGCTCGTGCTGGCACACTACAGTGACGCAGTGGATGTGGACGTCTTTCGGCTCGAACCCTCTATCGGTAGTGTACTCGCCCCAAACCAGCGGGCCCCGCGTCCCCCCTCGAAAGGCTCCTGTCTCGAATTCGGTCAGGAGCATGCTCAGCCAGCACACGACTGTGTTAGTATCCCGGTCGTGATCCGTTTTCTTGTCTCTCTGGTCCCCCCGCGCCTTGTCCGGGTCATCGGCCGACTCCAGTTCAGGCTCCCCTTTCTAAGATTCGTCCTGGATAAGTTGCGTGCCGTTCTCATCCGCTCCGCAGGTGTTATCAAACATGGCGAGGGTGCGGGCCTGACCTTCGATGCCAGGGGAGGGTTCGCCGGCTATTTGTTAGGCACCAGTGAGCCCGAGGAGCAGAAGGCTGTGGTTTCCTTTCTCGAGCCGGGCAGTGTCTTCTTTGATATCGGGGCCAATATCGGCTTCTTTTCCACTATTGCAGCGCGAGCAGTCGGCCCAAAGGGCCGGTTCTATGCGTTCGAGCCGTCTGAAAACTCCGCTGCCAACGCCGAGCGCAACGCGCGCTTGAACGGATTTGATCAGGTGACCGTGGTCCGCGCGGCAGTCTGCGACAAGAACGGGAAGGCCTGGCTGCAGACCGCTCTGCCCCCTGATCAACACAGCCTGGTTTCCGATCGCCCGGCCCAGGGTGTCGAAGTCGAGACGTTCAGTATCGACGGTTTCATTCTGGAGACCAGCGCTCCGCTGCCTGACCTCGTCATGATCGATGTCGAGGGTGCTGAGATCGAGGTGTTGATCGGCATGCACAGGACAATCGAGCGCTGCAAGCCGATCATCCTGTGCGAGGTTCATTGGCTAGGAGCACGCTTCATCGACTGCTACGAGAAGCACCTCAGGCCGCTAGGGTACGGACTCACCCTTCTGGACGGCAACCCGATACCGGCCGGGATTGAGCGGTATCATGCATTGCTAGCAGTGGGTGACTGACCGGTTCTGTCTGACAAACCACTTGTGCTGGACTCTCTTGCCGAGGCGAGGAAGTGTACCAACATCACGCTTGTCCGCTCCTGCACGAGAGCCGGCGCAAGGCAGTTAATGCCACAGCTCGCCAGTCTGATGCCTGATATAATGATCCGATGCGTGTGCCCCGCGACCCCGGCACGTTCGAGCGGAACGACCACGCGAAGCTAGGTCCGTTAGGGCTGACCGGCTGATGTCGACCAGCGAAGAGAACGACTACGACCAGCCGCTGCCCTTCCTGCAGGGTTTGCTGGACCAGCCCAACCCGCCGACCCACACCGATGGCGGACCGCTCAACCCGATCGACCAGGCGCTCGCGCAGCGGCTGCTCGAGCAGGACCTGGTCAGTCCCGAGGAGCTGGCTGCTTGCCTGCAGCCCCGGGGCCAGACAGGGCCAACGGACCAGACCCGAGTGCAGCTGGCCGAGGAGCTGCTCCGCCGGCGGCTGCTGCCGGCCTGGCGGCTCGGTCAGCTGCTGCTCACGTTGCACAGCGGCAGCCATGACGCCGTGCGGACTCAGGACGCTCCTGACCCGACGGCCGGAGCGGGAGCGCCGGGCGACCCGCCCGTGCTCCTCGGCCGTTATCCGGTGACCGGCCAGCTCGGCGCCGGCGGGATGGGCCAGGTGCTGGCCGTTCGCGACCAGCACCTCGGGCGCCTGATCGCAGCCAAGGTGATCCGCGGCTGCGACGCGCCCGAGGTACAGGCGCGGTTCATCCAGGAAGCGCAGATCACCGGGCAGCTGGAGCACCCCAACATCGTGCCGACCTACGAGCTCGGCATGACCACCGAGGGGCAGATCTACTTCACGATGAAGCGGATCGAGGGGGAGGACCTGGCGGCGCTGCTCGCTCTCAGCGGCTGCGGCGAGGGCAAGACACGGTTCGAGTATCTGCAGATCCTGCTCAAGGTCTGCGACGCGATGTCGCTGGCCCACTCGAAAGGCGTGATCCACCGCGACCTCAAGCCGGCCAACATCATGGTCGGCCGGTTCGGCGAGGTGCAGGTGATGGACTGGGGGCTGGCCCGCCTGGTCGGACAGCCCGACACCGCCGAGGCGGGCTGCACGCTGGATCTAAGCGGCGGGCAGCTGGCCCAGCAAGCACGGCAGGGAGGGTCTGCGGAGCCGCTGAAGACCCTCGACGGCATGGTATCCGGCACGCCGTGCTACATGCCGCCCGAGCAGGCGCGGGGCGAGGTGAGCAAGCTCGACCGGAGAGCCGACGTCTACGCGCTGGGGGCGATCCTGTACCAGATGCTGACGCTCGAGCTGCCGTTCCGGGGCAAGAACGGCTGGGAGGTGCTGCAGCAGGTGACCGAGAGCAAGCTGATCCCGCCGGCAGAGCGCACACCGCAGCAAGAGATCCCCCGAGAGCTCGAGGCGGTGGTGCTCAAGGCGATGGCGTCCACGCCAGCCAAACGGTACGACTCCGTCGCGCTGATGAAGCAGGACATCCAGGCCTACCTCGAGGGGCGCCTGCTGCAGGCCGCCGACTACACCGCCTGGCAGGTGGCCAAGAAGTGGGCCGCCCGCCACAAGCCGGCGGTGCTGGCGGCGGCGGTTCTACTGTCGGTTATCATGGCGACGATCGGGATCATCTGGCAGCTGTTTCAGACCAGTGAACAGAGGGATCTGGCGCAACGCAACGAGCGAATCGCCAGGTCAGAGAGACGGGAGGCGAACAAGGCCAGGAAGTCCGAGTCGGCGCGGCGACAGGAAGCGGAGCTGGCGAACCGGAAGATGGAGGTAACAGACCTGGTTCGTAAGGCGCAAGAGCTCAAGGACAGACGGGCGGAGACCGGGAGGATCCTGAAGTTATTGACCGAGGCAGAACAGAAGCTGCCGGACCACTCCGGGCTGCTCCGCCTGCAGGGGGAACTGGCGCTGGACCAGAAAAAGTGGCCGAGAGCGAAGGGTCTGCTGGAGCGTGCGCTGAAGCAAGACCCGAAAGACTACGTGACCCACTTTCTGCTTTATCGCTGGCACGCCGAGCAGGGAAAAGTGTACACCCCCGAGGCGCGAAAGCATGTCTGGGAGGCCGCCCAGCACGGCACCCGCGACTCGGCCGTCGGCCTGTGGGGGCTCGGTAGGCGTGCGTATGTAAAGGCGATGAAGCTGTTCGGGATCGAGAAGACAAAGGCGCTCGAACGCGCCGAGGCCTTTTGCACTCAGGCGCTCGAGAAGCGCGCTGACTTCGTGTGGGCCATTATCACTCGCGGATCGTGCTACCGGGACCTCGGAGCCTGGAAAAAGGCGCTGGCTGATTATGACACCGCGCTCCGCCTCAACCCCCGCTACGCTTCGGCCTACTTGGGACGGGGGAAGGTGCACCGGGCGATGAAGCGGTATGACAATGCGCTCGACGACTTCGACACGACCATTCGCCTCAGCCCCCGCTGGGCCAAGGCTTTCCTCAACCGGGGTACCGTCCACCTGTTGATCAAGCGGTATGACACGGCGCTCGATGACCTCGACAAGGCCATTCACCTCAACCCCCGCTACGCGGCGGCCTACTGGGGACGGGGGAAGGTGCACCGGGCGATGAAGCGGTATGACAAAGCGCTGGCCGACTACGGCAAGGCCATCGGCATCGACCCCCGCTACGCGCCGGCCTACTTGGGACGGGGGAGGGTGCACCGGGCGATGAAGGAGTATGACAAAGCGCTGGCCGACTACGGCAAGGCCATCGGCATCGACCCCCGCCACGCGCCGGCCTACTTCAACCGGGGGAACCTGCACCGGATGATGAACAGGCGTGACGAGGCGCTGGCCGACTACGCCGCCGCAATTCGCATCGACCCCCGCTTCGCCCTGGCCTACAACAACCGGGGGAGCATGCACCTGGAACAGAAGCGATATGACAAGGCGCTGGAAGACTACCATGCCGCAATTCGCATCGACCCCCGCTACGCCTTGGCCTACATGGGACGGGGCAAGGTGCACTTCCGTCGCAAACATTATCGTCTGGCCCTAGCGGACTGGGAACGGGCGCTCCCGCTGCTGCGAGGAACAGCCGGGGAAAAGAATCTCGCCAAGTTGATCCGGATGGCCCGGGCCAAGATCAAGTAATTCCCGCCCGCTGTCTGTCCGGGCTGAGCGCCACCAATAAGCTGGCCGCCCTGGTCAGCTGCCTTATCCTCCAGCCACAACCCCCTTATCAGTTGAGCCAGCCGCATCGGCGAGTGTTTTGCTCGTCTTGAGGATGCGGCTCACCGTCGCGCCTGCTGCACAGAGGCGTTCTTCACGGCCAGCGCGGCGCCAGCGGCAAGAGCCGCGAACCCAAGCGCAGCGACCGGAGCAGCCGCGGTCATGCCTGGCGTATCATACCCGAGAGCGTGCGGCGGGATCAACGAGGCGGCCTGGTACCACCCCGCGCGTGGCTGCCAGAGATTCGGGCAAGGTAACACGATTGATTGCCGTTCCCATTGGCCTGAAGTGGTGAGTGACGACCTGTGCCAGCGAGAAGACCGAGGTGGAGAGCATCATCCGGCTCCAGTTCGAGCAACTCCCGAGGTGCCTCCTCAGGTCCTGCCGCGGCTACATTCGGGGGGACTCACCCTCCCGCCGTACTTTCGCCCTACGACGGGCAGCCGTGCCGCACCGGGAGCCGACCTGCCCCGTGGCGATCGAGCCCCACACGCTAGAGCCGACACGGCGAATCTGTCATAATCCTACGAGCGATTCGGGTGGCCCGGCCCGGCGGTCGATGCGCTCGATCACCAGAGGCTGGGAGGTAGCGCATGGAGCAGGACCCGCACAAACTGCTTGAGTTGGCCGAGCAACTCGGCCTGCTCGACACGGAGTTCGCCGAACAGCTGCGCGTCGAGCTGGCGCAGGGTCGATTGGCAAATTCGGGAGACGACCTGCGACAGCGTCTCGGTCTGCCCCGATGGTCATCGACGCCTTCGAGCTGATCCAGCAGCAGGGCGGCTCGCTATCGTCGTCCGCGAAGCGTACTGCTCTGCCCCCGACAATTCAGACTGCTCCAGAGGATGTGACCCTCCGTGCTCGGCGCTCCCCCGCCCCCACCGTGGCCACCACCGCGCCGCTGAGGCAGGTCATCGACCAGGCGAGACTGACCCTACGGATCGACCGGGCCCCTCCCCCGAGACCAGCTCGCCCGACACGCTCGGCCGCCACCCGGTCACGGGCTATCTCGGCGAGGGCGGCATGGGGCAGGTCCTGCAAGTCCGTGACGAGGATGTCGGACGCGAGATGGCGGCCAAGGTTATCCACGGCCAAGACAGCGCCCAGGCGCTGGCCAAGTTCGTCCGCGAAGCACAGATCACCGGACAGCTGGAGCACCCCAACATCGTGCCGACGCACGAGCTCGGCACGACCCCCGACGGGCAGTTCTACTTCACGATGAAGCGGATCGAAGGACAGGACCTGGCGGCGCTGCTCCAGGACGAGGACGAGAACGCCAAGGGCCGGACGCTGTACGACTACCTGCAGATCCTGCTCAAGGTCTGCGACGCGATATCGCTGGCCCACTCCCGGGGGGTGATCCACCGGGACCTCAAGCCAGCCAACATCATGATCGGCCAGTTCGGCGAGGTGCAGGTGATGGACTGGGGGTTGGCCCGCCTGGTAGGACAGTCGGATACCGCCGAGGCGGGCTGCACGCTGGATCTGGGCGGTGGCCACCTGGCCGAGCGGGCCCGACGAAGCGGTTCCGACGAGCCGCTGAGGACACTCGACGGCGCGGTCGTCGGCACACCACACTACATGCCGCCCGAGCAGGCGCGGGGCGAGGTCAGAAAGCTCGACCAGCGAGCCGACGTCTATGCGCTGGGCGCGATCCTGTACCAGATGCTGACACTCGAGCCCCCGTTCGAAGGCGACAGCGTGTGGGACGTGCTGGAACGCGTGATCGAGGGTCAGCCCACACCGCCATCCGAGCGCACCCTGGAGCGGGATATCCCGGGGGAGCTCGAGGCCGTAGTGCTCAAGGCGATGCAGCACATGCCGGTGAAGCGATACGACACCGTCGATCGGATGAAGCAGGACCTCGAGGCCTACCTCGAGGGTCGTCTGTTGCAGGCCGCCGACTACAGCACCTGGCAGGTGCTGAAGAAGTGGGCCGCCCGTCACAAGGCGGCAGCAGCGGCGACAGCGGGGATCGCACTGGCGCTGCTGATTGGACTTGTCGCCACATACCGGCAGCTACTAGAAACGCGCAGCGCACGCGATGACGAGAAGACGCAGCGAATCAGAGCTCTGGAGGGTGAGACCCGGGCATACATCGAGCAAGCGAAGGCGGTTCGAAACTGGGGAAGGGCAGAGCAAGAGCAAGCGCTGAAAGACGCAGCCCGCAAGCGCATGGGCGACGTGAGGGCGGAAGAAGTGCTGCGTGAACAGTTCGAGGATCTTGGCCCGCAAGCGTGGAAGGAGCAGGATCTCGCCAACTGGTCTGTGACCGCGACCGTGATGTTGACTCGCATCCCGGCGCATGAGAAGCGCCAACTCAAGCTAGAGAGTATGACCAAACGAGAAGATGTGGACGACTGGGAGCTAGCCATCCTGCCACCACTCATTCAACGGATAGCGAAGCTCAAATCGAAGTTGTCCATGGTCAATCGTTGGTTGCGGGACAAACCCTGGCGGAAATGGCAAGTACTCAACGAGACTGTCCACCGGGTGCCTTGGGAACAGGCGATCGCCGCGATCCGCGCACACCCGAAGTACAGTAGCCTGGAACTGAACCCGCAGGAGGGCCTGCTGCCGCTGGGACCGGATCCGAAGTCGAAGCTGTGGGAGTTCGCGCACCTGCCCAGCGGCAAGGCGCCGGTGCGGGGCGCAGGCAACACGTGGCAGATCACCGGGCAAACCTGCGTGGTGCTCGTGCTGGTACCCGGGGGGCAGTTCCTCATGGGCGCCTCGGACGGCGACACGAACGCGCGTGACGACGAGAAGCCCGTGCACCGGGTAAAGCTGGCGCCGTTCTTCCTCAGCAAGTACGAGCTGACGCAGGGGCAGTGGATGCGGCTGGCGAAGGAAAAACAATAACGGAGCAAGCTCAAGCCGGAGTTCAATCCGCACCCGAGCGAGTACCAGCCGGGGGGGAATCTGCGCGGGCAGAAGGAGCCCTTCGGGCTATCCAACCCGGTGGAGCAGGTCAGCTGGGAGGACTGCCGGAAGCTGCTGGCGCGCAGTGGACTGGTGCTGCCGACGGAGGCGCAGTGGGAGTACGCGGCGCGGGCTGGGACGCGAAGCACGTGGTGGACCGGAAGCGACCCGGCGATGCTGGAGGCGGCCGGCAACGTGGCATGCCAGACACTGAAGGCGTTGTCTCCCCTGGCCGCCACCCAGAGCTGGGCCGACGGCTACGCCGTGCACGCGCCGGTCGGCCGCTTTCTCCCGAACCCGTTGGGACTTCACGACGTGATTGGCAACGTCTTCGAGTGGTGCCTTGATCCATACGTGAAAGAGGCGTACGGGAAAAAACTGCCGGCAAAGATGCCGGAGGGCTGGCGCGACTATCCCGATGAAGCGCTTCGTGGCGCCCGCGTCCCCCGGGGGGGCAGCTGGGTCGGCCCCGCGCTCCTCGCGAGGTCGGCCCTCCGCACGGGCTACGCGCCATCGGTGCGCGACAACGACCTTGGCTGCCGCCCGGCCAGGCGTATCCACTGATTTCTTTACCACTTCACCACTTCCGGCTGAAACGGATTCCATGGAGGGGCGGAATCCTGAAAAGGCGGCTTGACCGCACGGGACGGTGGGTCGAGGGAGGACACCGATGTGTTTTCTTCTCGAGGACCCGGCCGGAGGGACCGCCTTGGATGTCAAGCTGATCAAAGATCTGCTACGCTGCTACATCCAGCGGATGGAGTGGCACCGCAGCCCAGCGAACGAACGTGAGGGGCGGTCTGGTCCCTCGCTAACCGGAGAAGACCATGAAACGCATGCCTGTCGTCCTTGTTGCTGTTGCCGTTGCGCTACTGCTCGGTGGGTGCGGGAAAGATCCGGACGCGCAGCTGGCCGAGAAGGTCAACAGCGACCCCAACGCCGAGGTCATCAAGCTTGGCGGCAGCGAGATCACCGACGCCGGACTGGCGCACCTCGCAGGTATGTCCAAGCTGAAGAAGCTCGACTTGCGCAAGACCAAGATCGGCGACGACGGGCTGACCCACATCAAGAGCCTCGCCACGCTGGAGGTCCTCGTCTTGCGGAACACCCGGGTCACGGACGCCGGGCTGGCCAAGATCAAGGATCTGAAGAACCTGCGCAGCCTCGACCTGGAGAGCACCAAGATCACTGGCGGAGGGCTCGCGCATCTTCAGCAGCTGACCAAGCTGCAAACCCTGGACCTGTACAATACTCGGGTCACGGACGCCGGACTCGCGCACCTCCAGGGGCTGACCAGCCTGAACAAGCTGATGCTCTACCAGACCAAGATCACCGACGCTGGACTGGCCCACCTCAAGGGGATGAACGACCTGCAACATCTCGGCCTGATGGACACCCCGATCACCGACGCCGGGCTGGTGCAGCTGAAGGATCATTCGAGCCTGCAGCATCTAGACCTGAGAAACTCCCGGATCACCGACGCCGGGCTGGTCCACCTCAAGGGACTGACCAAGCTCAAAGAGCTGTATCTGCACGGCACGAAGGTCAGCAAGGCGGGCTACAAGGACATCGAGAGAGCCCTGCCCAACTGCGACTTCAAGAAGAAGTAGATCAGGAAAAACGCACATCCGATGCTCTCAAGCAACCAGACAGCACATGCCTCGGGCAAGGCCAAGCCGCGCTCAGTCCGCCAACTGCTCGAGAAGAGTCCGAGGCCTTCGCTGCGGGATGAGGACTTAGTGCACAGGCTGATCTTCCCTGAAATCTAGCCATGCAACTAAGCCACGTAGACTCGGGGAGTGAGGTTGTACCGGACTGAATTCAGTGCAATTCCACCGCAGTTTGCCTAACATGACTTTACAGTGCGGCCCGGCGGGGCAGCTTTTTTCCCGGGGATGGTTTTCTTGTTCGAAGGAGGTACTCGCATGACCAGATCGCGGGATAGCAAGCGGGCCCGATCGAGAGGCAGAAAAGCTGGCCGATCGACTGAGGGGGAGGCACCTCGATCCCGAGCCAGGAATCGATCGCGCTCTCGCGAGTCATCGCCGGGTGGCAATCCTGTGGTAGAGAAGGTCGTCCCCGGGATCCTGATGATAGTCGGGGTGGGGATCATCGTTGCGGGGGTTCTTGGCCTCCAGAAGGCCCAGGACAGTGCTGATTGGCCCGAGGTTTCGGGCCGCATTCTCTCCTCCAGTGTGGACAGCAGAATGAAAAGCGGCTCCATAAACCAGAAACCCAAGAAGCGAAATCGAAAGAGACGTCTCTATTTCCCCAAGATTCGTTACGAGTACTCCGTGAAGGGCAAGACTTATACCGGAACGCGGATCTCTTATGGCGACTCGGAAAGCGAGAATCAAGCGCGCGCCAGACGGATCTCCAATCAGTATTCAGCGGGGAAAGAGGTGAGGGTTTTCTATAGCCCTTCCGATCCGCAGGAGTGTTTGCTCGAGCCGGGAGTGAAGGGGCAGACCTGGTTCCTGCCGCTCTTCGGGATACTCTTCTGTGGGGCAGGGGGAGTGATGGCCTTTTCAGGGTTTCGATCGAAGTAGAGTCGGTAGGGATCACTGCAGCGCCTTGCTCGCGGCCGGTGCAGGAAGATAGGGCGGGGGTTCATCGTCGGTGGACTTGGCCGCAAGGATGGGTGAAGTCGGCCACGGGGCCTTGCAGCGGTGGGCTGGGTGTGGCGGCGGTATCGTGGTTCAGACCGACCCCGTGTATCTGGACAGTGACCGCCTGCTGGACAGCGACCGGCTCCGGGGCGATGCCTTCAGGAAGACGGACGCACGCTAGACCGAGGCCGCGCTCGAGCAGCAGCAGCGCCAGGGCCTTTCGGCGAACTCTAGCGCCTTGGAGGGTGGCCTTGTCGTTGGTCTCGGTCGCTTTCCCGTCAATCCACTTCAATCCCGGGACCTGGCGGTCGGTGCGCTCGACACGATGGAGGCCGAGGGTAGCGCATGGGGCAAGATCCGCACAAGCTGTTCGAACTGGCCGAGCAGCACGGGTGCTCGGCCAGCTGTTTTCGCTGTCGTGCCCAGTTCTACATCAGCAAGTACGAGATGACGCAGGCTCAGTGGCGTCATCTAACGGGGAAAAACCCCAGTGCTTTTCTCTCCGGAGAGAAGCATGGCAAGAAGCTGATCACCAGCCGCAATCCAGTGGAACTGGTCGGCTGGGACGACTGCGCGAAGCTGCTGCACAAAATTGGACTGCAGCTACCGACTGAGGCGCAGTGGGAGTATGCGGCCCGGGCCGGGACGCATACGAGCTGGCCCTACGGCGATTCAGTCGAAGACCTGCAGGGCAAGGCCAACCTTGCCGACCTGACAATGAGGCCCTACAAGCCAGCCTGGCCTTACAATCGTAAGCTGGAGGACGGCCATCTCGTTCATGCCCCTGTGGGGTCGTTTCTTGCCAACCCCTGGGGCCTTTTCGATGTGGCGGGCAACGTGTGGGAGTGGTGTCGAGATCGCCACACTTCCTATCGCGCCCCGGCCAGAGAGCGGGACGGTCTACGCGACGATAAGGCTTCTCGCAAACGCGTCTTCCGCGGCGGTTGCTTCCGCTCCACCGCCCGGGATGTACGGTCTGCTAAGCGCCAGCAGACCGACCCGGCCCGACGCGTCAACACCATCGGCCTGCGTCCCGCCCTGAGCAGCACAAGATAACTGCACGGCCTTGGTGCATGGCCCCTCCGGACCACTTCTGGGAACCGGGAACGATCCACCCAGAACTCTACTTCAGCGAGCTTCCGCGCCCGCAAAGCACGACAGGCCGCCAGAACGGCGGCCCCTAAATTGCATTGCTTACTTTAGTGGCTCCCCGTAGTGGACACGTTTCGAACTCTCGTGGCGCACGGCCGATAGAAGTGAAGGCCAGTTCGTCATCCAGGCCCTCAACCGGACCAACGTCAACGTCTACAGGCTTGCATCGCGTCCGAAGCGGTATAGATAGAGAGGCGGTATAGATAGATAGATAGGACTCACAACGAGAGGATGACCCTTGGCTTTCACACCGAGTAAAGACCACAAGCGCCGGGAGCGTGACCAGAAAAGGCTAGAGAAGCGCATGGCTCGTGAGGCCGCGAAGGCGGAAAAGCTGGCTGCCGTGCGAGCCACCCAGCAGGCGGCCGCCGAGGAGGCGGGCAGGAAGCGCGAGGCTGAACTCGAGGCCGAGCTCGAAGCCGAGTTCGAGGCGGAACTCCAGGCCGAGATCGATTCAGAGCAACCTTCCGAAGGGGCCGAGTGAGCCTCCCGCTCCGGGTGCTCTGCTCAT
>PVBE010118346.1_pt1 | contig 15573 bp, 15 predicted proteins | sample 1631181 | NCBI WGS metagenome assembly PVBE01 (sample SAMN08397723, study PRJNA350692) | Marine metagenome, whole genome shotgun sequencing project. | isolation source: water | place: Pacific Ocean | collected 2012-04 | reverse complement strand
GGCTTCCTGATGCCGCCGACGTTCCGCCAGAAGGAATGGGCTGTCACCCAGACCTACGGCGGTTACAGCGTATCGAACCCGACCCGCGACCTGCTCTCCGGTCGCGCGCCTGGCGAGATGTGCACGGACGAGATGATCAACCTCGCCGACCTCCCCGGTCAGACCACCCAACGCAACGCCGCCATTCCGTTGCCGCCGACGCTCCATTCCGGCAAGCATGCGATCAAGATCTTGAATGGTGTCCCGGTGGTCCCGGTCACGCCGAAGTTCTTGTTCATCGCTCTGAAGGACCGGGGGATGATCGATGTGTTCAACATCGGCACCGCCGAGAAGGCCCGCACGATCAACGTCGGCGGGCAGCCCGCAGTGCTGTCCTCCTACTGGCGCCAGTAGGCGACGATCGTTCGCCAGCCCCGGGCCTTCCTTGGGTTCGGGGCTGGCGCGTGTACCGCCTGGCAGGATCCTCTCCAGAGGTTGATGGCGGTATTTTCCCCGCAGGAAAGTGATCCCGCGGGGAAAATGCCGGGCATTCGTGGTGTTCTGATACGCCCGTGCCCGACGGTCAGAAAGTGCAAGACATGTTCGCCCACATCGCCCCGCGCTACGACGTGGCGAATCGGGTTCTGTCCGGGGGTGTCGATCACCGGTGGCGGCGGGGGGCGGTGCGATTCTCCGGCGCAGGGCCAGGCGACCGCGTCCTGGACGTGTGCAGCGGCACGGGGGATCTGGCCCTCGCCCTGGCGCGAACGGGCTCCCGGGTCGTCGGCAGCGACTTCACGTTCGAGATGCTGCGCCGGGCCGGTCCCAAGACCGCTGCACAGGCGGACCGCCTCGACCACCCCCCGACCTTCGTGGCGGGGGACGCGATGGAGCTACCCTTCCGGGACGACTCCTTCGACCTCGTCACCGTGGCGTTTGGGATTCGCAACGTGAGCGCCCCTCTCGACGGCCTGCGGGAGATGCGCCGGGTCACCCGACCGGGCGGTCGGATCGTGGTCCTCGAGTTTTGCAAACCTCGTGTTCCCGTCGTCGGCGCCCTCTACCGTTTCTACTTCCGGAGAATCTTGCCGGTGCTGGGCCGGATGATCTCGGGTGACACGAAAGGCGCCTACTCGTACCTACCGGAATCGGTCATGGCCTTCCCCGAGAGGGGAGAGTTCCTCGAACTGATGCGGAGGGCTGGACTTGAAGCACCCCACCAGAAGATCCTGACCTGTGGCATCGCAGCCCTCTACCGCGCTGAAGTCCCTGCTTGAGCGAGAGCCCGGGTATCTGGTCTGGTCGCGAGACCCCGCCGTGGGTCTGTTCGTGGTCATGCCGCTCTGGCTCGCGTACGAGCTCCTCCGGAACAAGTATCAGCCGTTGCAGTGGAACCTCGCCGAGCACTGGATGATCCAAGCGCTCGACGAACTACCGGACCTGCTTTACGATTTTCTCCTCCTCGCCATCATCGTCGGCGTCGTCCTGGCGGCGCGGTCGATTCACAAGCGGCGCATCCCCTGGTTGCGCGTCGGCCTGGTGATCCTGCTGGAAGGTGTCGTGTACGGACTGATGCTCGGCCCCGTCAGCCAGCAGATGACTCAACATTATTTCCTGCTGAGTGCATCGCCGGCTAGCGAGGAACTGATCCGCAACCTCATCGGCTCGCTCGGCGCGGGCATTTACGAGGAACTGCTGTTCCGCTTCGTGCTCCTGTCGGCCCTCGGCTGGCTCTTCTTTCGCGTCAGCGAGACCTTCAGCGTTCCAAAGTGGTTGGGAGCGGTCGCTGCGATCCTCGTCTCGTCGCTGCTCTTCTCACTCTTCCACTACAACTTGCCGCAGGCGTTCGAGCCCCGCGTCTTCGTCTTCCGCACGATGGCCGGAATCCTCCTCGGCGTGCTGTTCCTCGTTCGTGGCATCGGGGTGTGCGTGTATACCCATGCGATGTACGACGTGTTTCTTTACCTCGACGAGCCATGAGTTTCGCGGTCGGATTCTCCGGCGGCTCGGGCATCGCGTACGGGATTCGTCTCGTCGACACGCTGCTCTCCTCCGGGCATGAAGTGCATCTGATGTCGATGGACGCCGCGCTGCGCGTGCTCAAGCATGAAGGAGGTGTGGATTTCTCGGATGCCGCGCAGCTCGCGGGGCTCTTCGAAGCGAATCAGGGACGCGCGCGGCTCCACGTGCACGACATCGCCGCCGTGGAGTCTGCGCCGGCGAGCGGGAGCGCGGGCATTGCCGCGACGATCCTGTGTCCGTGCAGCATGGGCACGCTCGCGCGGGTCGCACACGGTTTCAGCTCAAACCTGATCGAACGGTCCGCCGACGTCGCCCTCAAGGAGGGCCGACCACTGGTGGTCGTTCCACGCGAGACGCCGCTCGCCGAGATCCACCTGAAGAACATGCTCGAGCTCAAGCGCCTGGGCGCGGTGATCCTGCCGGCGATGCCCGGGTTCTACCACCGCCCGAAGTCCGTCGATGACATCGTGGACTTCGTCGTCGCGAAGATCCTCGACACGCTCGGAGTCGAGAGCCCGATCGTGCAGCGGTGGCGCACCCCCGAATCGCCGTCGACTTCGCCCTGGGATGAAGGCGAGTGTTGATGCGGCACTACCTCTCCCTGATCAAGTTCTCGCACTCGATCTTTGCGCTGCCGTTCGCCCTGATCGCCTACATCGTCGCTGCGGGGAACGCGGTTTCGTGGGCCGTGCTCGGACTCGTGGTGGTGTGCATGGTCTGTGCCCGCGCTGCGGCGATGGCGTTCAACCGCGTCGTCGATCGAGGTGTCGATGCCGCCAACCCCCGCACGGCAGCGCGTGAGATTCCATCCGGGATCATCAGTGCGCGGGGCGCCTCGGTGTTCACTCTGCTCGCTGGCACAGGGTTCCTCGCCGCTGCCTGGGCGATCAATCCGCTGTGCTTCTACTTCGGCGTGCCCGTGTTGGGGTTTCTCCTGTCCTACAGTTACGCCAAGCGATTCACGTTCCTCGCGCACCTGTGGCTCGGAATCGCTCTCGGACTCGCGCCGGTCGCGGCGTGGATCGCGCACTACGGTGTTCTTGATGCCTCGCTCATCGCCCCCGTCTCACTTGGTCTCGGGGTCACGTTCTGGGTAATGGGGTTCGACATCCTCTACGCGTGTCAGGACGAGGAGTTTGATCGCGAGCAGGGCCTGCACTCGATCCCGGAGCGATTCGGTCGCAAGACGGCACTACGTATCAGCGCCCTGGTCCACCTGCTGTCGGTGCCGCTGTTCTGGTACTTTGGTTTCGAGACCGGACTGGGCTGGGTCTACGATGTCGGCGTGGCGGTCGTGGCGGTCGTGCTCGTCGCCGAGCACAGGGTGATCAAGCCCAGCGACATGTCCCGCGTCAACATGGCGTTCTTCACCATGAACGGCGTCGTCAGTTTCGCCATGCTCGTCTGCACTCTGATCGACCTTTATCTCACATAGCCTTGGCTGCACCGAACCCAGAGCGCGAACTCGCGCGGTTGAAGAAGACGCTGAAGCAGGGTCTTCCTCCGTGCCTCGTCATCGCCGGGGTGTCGCAGTACTTTCGGCAAGAGGCATTCGACATGGCGTTCGCGGCGGTGTCGGACACCGCTGATCTGCGTACGATCGAAGGGAATCGGGACACGGACGGTCGCGAGATCGACGACCTGCGCGGCGGCACGCTGTTCGGGAGCGGCACGGTCCTGGCCGTGCGTCGCGGAGAGGACTGGCTCAAGAAGCAGGGCGAAGGGCTGCTCGTCGCGCTGCCCGCGTTCGCGCGGGGCTCCGCCCTGCTCCTCGAAGTGAAGAAGCTCGACAAGCGGACGAAGATCGCCAAGGCACTCGGCAAGACCGGCGAGCTGTTCGAGTTTCGCGACCTCTACACCGAGCCTTACGACCGCGGGCGCAGTCCGCTGGACGCTGAGATGGTGGGATGGCTGGTCACGCGCAGCCGCGCGATGGGAGTACCGCTGACTTCCGAATCGGCGTTTCTCGTGATGTCGTCGGTCGGGACGAAGCCGGCAGAACTCGTAGAGGAACTGCAGCGCATCTCGATCGCCGTTGGCAAGACGGACCGCGCCCTGTCTCCCGACGATCTTGCCGGCTCGTTGACGTGCAGTTTCGCGTCGACGCCGTTCGAATTCGCGGAAGGCCTGCTGGACTTCGATCGCGCCCGCGCGACGCGCTCGCTGACTTCGATGTACGAACGCGGGACGCGGGGACGCGACGGCGCGCGCATCGACCAGGGCGGTTTGTTCCCGTTCATCACGAGTTGGCTCCACCAGCAACTCGCGCAGCTCCATGACGGCAGGTTGCTGATGGACGAGGGCGTTCCGGCGCGCGACGTCCCCAACCGTCTCGGCGTGCGTGGCTTCGCCGATCGATTCGTGGCTCAGTTGCAACGCAACTCGAGCGTTCGACTGGCGCGGGGCCTGCGATTGCTCCACATGTGCCAACGTGAACTGCGTTCGACGGGGGAAGATCCGCACTACCTGTTGCTGCGCTTCCTCGCGCGCTACTTCAAGGAGCGGGAGGGCGTCGCGTGATCCGCGTCCTGCCAGCGCAGATCGTCAATCAGATCGCTGCCGGCGAAGTGATCGAGCGTCCGTTCTCGGTCGTCAAGGAGCTCGTGGAGAACAGCCTCGACGCCGGTGCGACCAGGATCACGGTCGAGCTGGTTTCAGGCGGTGTGCAGATGATCCGGATCACCGACGACGGCGCGGGGTTCTCGGCTGCGGATCTCGGGCTCGCATTCGCCAGTCACGCGACGAGCAAGCTGTCCGAGCTGGCGGACCTGGACCACATTGCGAGCCTCGGGTTTCGCGGCGAAGCGCTGGCTTCGATCGGCGCTGTGAGCCGCGCGTGGATAAGGAGCCGGCGGCCCGACGCCGACAGCGGTTTCGAAGTGCGCGCGGAAGGCGGCGCGATCGAGCCGGTTCGACCGTGCGGGTGTCCGAAGGGTTCGATCGTCGAGATCCGCGATCTGTTCCACAACACGCCGGCCAGACGGCGCTTCCTGAAGACGCCGCGGGCGGAGAAGGCCAAGTGTCAGGATCTGCTCGTCCGTCTGGCGCTCACGCGGCTCGACGTCGACTTCACGTTCACGGTGGACGAGAAGCAGGTGCTGCGGTTGCCGTCCGGCGAGACCCTGAAGGACAGGGTTGCACGGACCTTCGGACGCCAACTGTCCAGGAGTCTGCGGGAGGTCGAGCATCGGGTCGACAAGTATCGCGTCGAAGGGCTGATCGCCGATCCCGACTCGTCGCGGCGCGATTCCACGCAGGAGTTGCTCTACATCAACGGTCGTTGCGCGAAGGATCGGAGCGTGATGTTCGCCGTGCGTCAGGCGTATCGTGAGTTCCTGATGCACGGGCGGTTCCCGGTCTACTTCTTGAGCCTCTGGTTGCCGCCGGACGAGGTCGACGTGAACGTGCATCCGACGAAGGCGGAGGTCCGGTTCGTGAATCCGAGGATGGCGAGCGGCATCCTGCACGAAGCGGTGCGGCGGACGCTCGCCGCCGGCGATTATCGCTCGTCGAGCTTGGCGGTAGGGGAGGACATGCCCCGGGCGCGATCCGGCTTGCCCGATCTGCCAAGGGATTTGTTTGCGCGACCGGTGGGGCCGTCAGAGTCGACCCAGCCGGACTCGGTTCGCGAGGCGTTGCCGGTGGATTCCGTTCCGGCCACCGGCAGCGCGCCACGAGAGGAAGCCAGGCAGCGTCCGAGTCCGTTTGCCACGCTGCGCGAGCGCAGTTTCTTGCAGGTGCACGACCTCTATCTCGTGTTCGAGGGCGACGAGGGGATCATTGTCGTCGACCAGCACGCCCTCCACGAACGGGTTCTCTACGAGAGATTCCGCGCGCGGCACGACGCCCGTGCGATGAAGGTGCAGCGTCTGCTCATTCCCGAAGTCCTCGAGTTGTGCGAGGCCGACAAGGAGTGGTTGCTGGCCGGGAAGGATGCGCTGGCGGAGCAGGGTTTCCTGCTGGACGACTTCGGGGGCGGATCGATCGCCGTCCACGGCGTGCCAGCGGTGCTCGGGCGCGCGGACGCGCGGACCTTGGTCGAGACGTTCCTCGCGGGTGACGGCGAAGTGCGTCCTTCCGCGCGCGAGGCGATCGTCGAACGCTTCCACTCGATGGCGTGCCGCGCGGCCGTGATGAGCGGCGACCGCCTCACCGAGGAGGAGATCCGGTCTTTGCTCGTGGAGGCGCAGACCTTGGAGCACCCGCACAACTGCCCGCACGGTCGCCCGACCGTCCTGACGTTCACGAACAACGAACTCGAGCGCTACTTCCGGCGGAAGGTCTGATTTCCTGAGCGGTGTGCCGCAGAGACTACCGCGAGGGCCTGCACCGACGTGTTGAGCCTGCGCACTTCCGGACCCGCCGAGCGGAGAGCGTCGGCGCGTCCCGAGCGGGCGGACGGCTAATCCGGGCGCGCGAAGTTGGCCTTCGTCAGCTTGGCGTTCAGCTTGAAAGTCAACAGCTTGACCATGGCCCGCTCGCGGAGCGTCTTGCCGTTCTCTTCGAAGATGAGCAGCACCTGAGGCACCAGCACGCCCTTCGACTTGCCGTAGTTTCGCAGCACGATGAACTCGCCGTCGTCCCGGCGCGTCTTGCCGTTCGTCGCGATCGGGAAGATCTTTACAGCCGCGAGACGGGACGTCTTCTTGTCGACCCAAGCCTCCATGAACACGGCCCGCATCTTGACGGACTTGTCCTCACCACGGAACACCGGGAAGCTTGCCAGGCGACCGCTGATGAACTCCGTCTCAACCTTGCCGAACTTGCGCCCGAGGTTCAGCGTCGTCGTCGTGACGGGGTCGTCGCCGCGCAGACTCCGGAGGATCGCGCCGGCATCGAGAAACTGGAGCATCTGCCGGCACAGCCTCGTGTGCGAGTCGAGGAGCGCCCGACTCTCGGGATCATCGCGGCCCAGCAGTCCTGTCACGCGGTTCCCGATCCGCTGCCACGGTCGGGGATCCTTGCCCCTCTCCAGAGGCTTGTCGCCCTTTCCCACCTTGTAGCGGATCATCTCCACCGGATCGGCGTCCTTCGCTCGGATGATCTTGGCGCCGTACTGGACCTCGAGTTCCACGTCGACGTTCTCCGCCTTCTTGCCGAGTGGCTTGATCGTGATCGTCGTCGTGTAACGGTCGATGACCTCTTTGTTGTCGCCGCGATGCGCCTTCGCGACCCGCGCCGCCAGGGCCTTGCGCCCTTCCTGGACTTTGTCTTTCGCCGTCGCTGTCACGGGTGACTGCTTAGCGGGCGGTTGGGGGTCGTTTGGCTTGGCCGCTTGAGTCGACAGCGTGAACAATACGACAACGGGAGTAATCATCATGGTCACCATACCCATCCCCACGGTCACGATATCCTAGCGAGTGAGACAACCTGCGACGATGCGTTCGCCATCGCCTCCGGTATGCTTCGGCGATGGACCAGGCCTTCGCGGGATTCAAACGCACGGAAGTGGCCGGCGTGCCGGTGCTCTGGCTGCCCGATACGCGTTTCAAGACGTTTTGCATCCACCTCGCCGCCCGCCGAACTCTCGACGAACGGGCCGCAGCCAGGTCGGTTCTTCCCGTTCTCCTGATGCAGGGTACGGCGAATTATCCGGACGGGCCGGCGCTGGCGCGACGGATGGAGTCCCTCTACGGCGCGATGGTGGCGCCGGGGTCCAGCAAGGAGGGCGAGGTGCACGTCCTGCGATTCGGTCTCGACTGCGTCGCCGGCGACTACCTTCCGGATCGCCCGGACCAACTGGCCGACGGCCTCGGTTTTCTCGCCGAGTTCCTCGCCCATCCGCGACTCGACGGCGACGGATTTCCCGATGAGATCTTCGCCCGCGAGCAGCGCCAGGCAGTCCACGACGCCCGCTCCGTGTTCGACGACCGGGGCGCCTACGCAGCCCAACAGTCCCTGGCCCGCGCCTGCGAGGGCGAGCCGATGTCGATCCCCGAGCACGGTGGCGTCGCGGCGATCGAAGCGATGGACCGGGCGATGCCGGAGCAGGCGCGCCAGGACTTCTTGCAGCGCGGCGAGCTGCTCGTGATGGGGATGGGAGCCCTCCCCGACGACGAGCAGTTCCTCGAGCGCGTCGCCGGATTCCTCGATCACCTTCCCGATCGGCAACCCGAGCCGGTTCGGAAGTCGATTCAGCGCGAGGTCCAGGCCCGACGTTCCAGTGTCGAACGGGTCGACTTGCAGCAGAGCAAGATGGTGCTGATCTTCCGCCTGCCGATGACCGACGATCCCAAGGTGTGGATGGGGCGCGCGGTCTTCTCGAACATGCTCGGCGGCGGCCCGCATTCGCGGCTCTTCCGCGAGGTGCGTGAGAAACGCTCGCTCGCCTACTACGCCCAGGCGGCTCTCGATCGCCACAAGGGTCTGCTGACCGTGAACGTGGGTCTCGACGAGACCGCGGGGACAGCAGTGGAGGAAGAGACGCTGCGCCAGTTCGCGGCGCTGGCGTCCGGCGACTTCACGACCGAAGAACTCGCGACTGCGCGCGCCGGCATCCTCTCGTCGATCACGTCGCTGACGGACACGGTCCGTTCGCACGTGCGCTTCGTCGAAGACCAGTGGAACCTCGGCTTGGATCGCACGCCGGCAGATCTGTTCGAGAGCTACGAAGGCGTCACCGCGGAGCAGGTCGCGTCGAGCGTGGAAGGGATGCAGCTTGACTACTCGTATCTTCTGGCGCCGTCCGAAGTGCCCGCGCCATCCGAACCGGAGATAGCCCGATGAGTGATCGATTCCAGAAGATCGAAGATCCGGTCCTGGGCGAGGAGGTGTGGCTCGCGGAAACGAGCCATGGGCTGCCGGTTCGCGTGGTCCCGACCGACCGGTTTCACGAGACCGCCGCGGTGATCACGTTCGAGTACGGCAGCACGGATCTCGGATTCGAGGTCGATGGCGTGTTGCACCGCAGTCCGGAGGGCGTCGCCCACTACCTCGAACACAAGCTGTTCGAAGATGAGGAGCTTCAGGCCTTCGATCGGTTTGCGCGACGCGGCGCGCGGGTCAACGCGATGACCGGTTTTGCGCAGACGACGTACTACTTCACCGGGACCGACCAGTTTCGCGTGAACCTCGACGACCTCGTGCACCTCGTGAGCAATGCGCACATCACGCCCGAGAACGTCGAGAAAGAGCGCGGGATCATCGAACAGGAAATCCGGATGTACGAGGACAACCCGGACTACCGCGGGTTCTTCGACTTCCTCGGCTGCCTCTACAAGGAGCACCCCGTGCGCCATCCGGTGGGGGGGACGGTGCCCTCGATCCAGGAGATCACCGCCGAGGAATTGCTCGCGTGTTACGGCGCGTTCTACTGCACGGGCAACGCAGCGATGGCGGTGGCCGGACCCGTCGATCCAGAAGTGGTGCTCGACGCCGCCGAGGCGTGCACGCTGCCCTCGAGGAGTGCTCCGCAACGGCGGAGTCCCGAGGATCTCGGTCCCGTGGATGGATCGAACAGTAGGCGTGAGCTCGAGGTGTCGAGATCGAGGGCGTTGCTCGGCTTCAAGGACCGGACGCTCCTGAAGAATCCCGAAGCTCGTCTCGAACGAAACCTGCTGAGCCGCATCCTCCTGGACAGCCTGTTCGGTTCGTCGAGCGACCTTCGGGAGGAGTTGCGCCGCCAGGAGTTGGTCGACGACACGCTCAGCGCGAACTACATGTCCGAGCCCAACTTTGGCGTCACCGCGGTTGGTTGCGAGTGCGACGATCCCGACGCAGCGGTCGAGGCACTCAAGGGCGTGATGTACGACACAGATCGTGCGGAGATCGGCGAGGACCACCTGCAACGGGTCCGCCGCAAGGTCCTCGGCGGCTACGTGCGTTCGTTCGCGTCCGTGAAGGGCATGGCTTTCCGCCACGCCAAGGAGGCGCTCGAGCGCATCGCCCCGTTCGGGAATCTCGAACGCGTCCAATCGGTCACCCTCGAGCAGCTCTGCGGTCGCCGCGAGGAGCACTTCGTCGACGACGCGTTCGCCACCGCGACCATCCGACGCGCCTGACGTCTCGCTGTCCGTCAGACGGCGACCCGAAAGATGGTGTAGCCGATGGCGGCGAACAACGGCGCGACCAACACCCGTGGCAGACCCAGATTGATCGAGATGTGGGTGATGTGGCGACGGTCGCCGAGCCAGGGTGGAATGCCGAGGACGAGCCTCGCGAGGATCACCTGGGTGAAGTCCAGCGCGAAGAGCGCGATGGGCGCGATGGCCAGCCAGGTGAACGGGTGTTCGACCGTGCGCAGCGTGGCCCACCCGAGGCAGAGACCCAGTCCGAGAGAGCCGCTGTCGCCCAGGAACACCCTCGGTCGCGGCCAGTTCGCCGGAACGAAGCCGAGGAAAGCAAAGCCGACGAACGCCAACACGCCTTCGCCCTGACTGATCAGCAGCAGGCCCATGGATCCGAGCGTCACGGATACCCCGTTGGTGTTGTCCATGAAGTTCACCGCGTTGGTCACGGCGAACAGCCAGAGGAACGCGACGATGAGCGAAACGGGGTCCGGCTGGAGTTGTTCCGCCGCGCCGACCAGTGCGAGCGCCGTCGCCGCGGCGAGTACTCCGCCCTTCACCCGCCAGGTCATCTCCCGCCCGATCGACTTGCCACGATCGTCCAGGTATCCGGTCAGGCTTGCCAGCGCCACGCCGCCGGCGATCCACTCTGATTCGCCGAAGTACGCGAACGCCGCGATCGCTACGACTGTTGGTACCCACCCGGCCATCGGCATCGGAACCACGTGCTGATGGCGTCCGGTGCCCGGCGGATCCTCCGGAAACAACGCCAGCCAGTTGCGATGGCAGTACACGCCGAGCACGAGCAGGAGGAAGCTTGCGGGTGCTGCGAACCAGGGTTCCATCAGGAGGTGTAGAGACCCAAGGCGCGGATCCGGTCTGCCACCCTTTCGTCCAATTCTGCAGGATTCTCGCCAGCGTGCACCGCGGCGCGGATCGCGGTGGCGGAGACGTCGTCCGCGCCGGCGTCGATGGTCCAGGAGAGCAGATCATCGATCTCCGTCGCTGTCAGATCCTGCGCTTCCAGGCTCGCCCGATCGATGGGCTGACCGCTCCGCAGGACCGTGACGACCGTCGCGAGCTCGAGCAGCGCGTGATGGTCGTGCCAGTGGTCGAGGATCCGCAGGTTGTCCGACCCGATCAGGAGGAACAACCGTCGCCCGGGAAACTCCGAGGCGAGTTCCCGCAGCGTCTCGACGGTGTAGGCGACGCCCTCGCGCTGCATCTCCAGGTCGCGCACCGTGACCCCCGGCAGGTCGCCGAACGCCAGTTCGCACAATTCCAGCCTCGCGGCGTCCGGGGCGGTGATCCGGTCTCCCTTCAAGGGGTGCCGCCCCGCGGGCAGCACGACCGCACGATCCGCGGGCAGAGCCGACAGTGCCGCCACGAGAATCTTGCGGTGGGTTCGATGCGGCGGGTCAAATGCCCCACCGAACACCAGCAGACCGGTTTGAGTCGGCGGTCCGTCAATCCGCGGGGCACTCATGTTCATTCAGCGTAAGCGGTGATGAGGGATGGAGTTGTCTGGGGGGCTCCCGGGGGGGGCGGGAGCATGCCAGGGCCTGGGACGCCACGCTACAAAACGGTCGCGGCCATCTCCAGGCCCGTCGCCGCTTTCCTCGCGTCGTTCCCCCTGGCTCGTGAAAAGCCGGTTGCGAAACCGACTTAGGCCCGCTACTTTGCCCCGCCCGGTCGTGACCGACGGCTCTGTTTGGTCGCTGCGATCGGCTGATCGTCCCTCTTACGTGTCCCCCCTCACGTCATCCCCTCCCGCCGGGGTTTGGCTTTGCAGACCCCGAACTTCGCACGAAGGAATCGCCGCAATGCGTAATCTCGCACTCCTCCTGTTGCTCTGCTGCCTGCCCGCCTGCTCAGTCTCCTGGGAAGGCCAGGGCTCTGGTGTCACCTCCGACCAATCTTCCCGCGACATCGTGGACGTGGCCGCTCTCGCGAACAGCTACGAGGCCAACGCCTACTTCACCGACCTCCGCCGCCGCCAGTCCGGTCGCGCGAATGCGTTCGGTCGCGACCTGCGCAGCGTCGGCGTGTTCATCGACCGCCACTTCTTCAACTACTCACCGAGCGACCCGTACGTCAACTACGAGTCCGACACCGGCTACGCCGACCACCTCCTGCGCTTCGCTCTGACGACCGTCGCGCGCTAGCGTATCGCGGTCCGGAGGAAACTCTGGAACAATCGAACGGCGAAGAGGCTCCCGAGCTGGACCGTCGGCCCCCGTTGGGGCAGGCGGTCGCGTCGTTTAACCGGGGGGTGCTCTGATGACCAGCGGCGTCGCGGGGTATCCTGGCAGCCCGATGCCTGCCCCCTTGGATGAACTTCTGCGCACGCTTTCCGCACTGGTGTGCGTTGCGTCAGTGGCCTCGGCGCAGCGACCGGTTCTCGACGAGCGACCGCGTGCGCCGGGCGAATGGGGACAGCGTCCCGTGGATGGAGCGACCATCAACACGAACCCTCCGGCATTCGTGTGGCGACCGCACAAGGGCGCGAGGGAATACAAGTGGCAGGCCTCGCTCAGTCCGGCGTTCACGATCGGCATGCAAAACGCGACGGTGACGTACCCCGTGTACTGCCCCGCCGCGGATCTCGCGCCCGGGACGTGGTACTGGCACTTCCGCGTCACGACAAAGGACGGGACTTCGGATTGGAGCAAGACGCGCAGGATCGTGATCATGAAAGACGCCAAGGTCTTCGTGATGCCCAGCCGCGAGGAGATCAAGGAGCGCCTGCCAAGAGAGCACCCGCGGCTGTTCGTGCGGCCTGAGGGAGTCCCCGCGCTGAAGAAGAAACTCACGGATGAGAAATCAAACTCGCCTGCCCGCAAGGCCTTCGTCGCGCTTCTCGAGAGATGCGAGACCTTGCACGCGGATTCGCCCGCTACGAAGGAACCAGATGGCTACCCGAAGGGCACCATTCCGAGGAGCGAGGCCTGGCGGAAGATCTGGTGGGGCAACCGGGTCAAGACGATAAGGGCGTTGTCGGCGGCTGCCGACCTCGCGTTCGCCGCGCACATCACCGGTGACAAACGTCACGCCGAGGTCAGCAAGCGGCTTCTGCTCGAAGTCGCGAAGTGGGATCCGAAGGGTTCGACGGGGTTCAAGACCAACGACGAGGCGGCGATGCCCTACGCCTACTGGTTCGCGCGGACCTACACGTTCCTGCACGGATCGCTGACCAAGGCGGAGCGGGCGACTTGCCAGAAAATCCTCTCGGTGCGGGGTGGGGACATGTACCGCCACCTCGCGCCCGGCCACCTCTTCCGACCCTACGGCAGCCACAACAACCGCGCCTGGCACTTTCTCGGCGAAGTCGGCATCGCGCTATTCGGTGATGTCGATGCGGCGGAGGAGTGGGTGTGGTTCGCGTCGCGTGTCTTCGGCGCGGTCTATCCGGCTTGGAGTGACGAGGATGGCGGCTGGCACGAGGGACTGGCCTACTGGCGCAGCTACCTCAACCGGTTCATGTGGTGGGCGGACGTCCAGAAGTCTGCGTACGGTGTCGACAGTTATGGCAAGCCGTTCTTCAGCAAGGTCGGGGATCTGATCCTCTACCTGCAGACGCCCGGCACGACCGGTGGGGGGTTCGGCGACCAGACCGCGAAGTTGGGCTCGGGGAGCTACGGCGCGGTGATGCGTCGCTTTGCCCAGGCCGCGAAGAACGGGCACTGGGAGTGGCACGCGAGGCAGGGCGGGATTCCCTCCGAGCCGGGGTTCATCGGCGTGCTGCGCCAGATGACGGACCTTGTGAAGGCTGAAGAACCCAAGGGGTTGCCGACATCGAAGTTGTTCCGCGGGACGGGACTCGCCGTGCTGAACCACACTCTTCTCGGCGCGAAGGACAACGTGCAGGTCGTGTTCAAGAGCAGTCCCTTCGGGACGCAGAGTCACGGCTACGAGGCGCAGAATTCGTTCCTGTTGTACGCGTTCGGAGAACGCCTGTTGATCCGGACGGGGAAGCGCGACATCTACGGCAGCGAGCATCACACGAAGTGGATGTGGAGCACGCGGTCGACCAACTGCATCACGGCCGACGGCGAGGGCCAGCTCGTGCACTCGGCGAAGGCAAAGGGCGCGATCACAGCGTTCTCGACGAGCGCGGAGTTCGACTACGTCGTCGGTGAGGCGGGAGAGGCCTACCCTGACCTCTCGCGATTCACGCGCAGGATTCTCTTCGTCAAACCGGACTACATCGTCATCCACGACACCCTGAACAGCGACAAGCCGCGAAAGTTCGAGTGGTGGTTGCACGCCATCGATGAGATGAAGCTCGAGGACGGATCCGCACGAATCGTTCGGGGCAACGCGGCTTGCACCGTGAAGTGGCTCGTGCCGGAGAAACTCGGGTTCGCGCAGACCGACAAGTTCGACCCGCCGCCGCGGAAACGGGCCGCGTTGACCGAGCACCACGTGACGGCGACGACGCCAACGCCTACGAAGGAGATGACCTTCGTCACGGTGATCCGCCCGCATCGATCTGCGGACACCGTCGAATTCAAGGCTGTGGTCGAGTCGATCAAGGGCGGCCACCGCGTGCGTCTCGATGATGCTGTGGTGATCGAACTGGTCGGTGACCGGACGACGGCCACGCGGGGCGAGGCGAAGTTCGACTCGGCGCGGCGTTAGATACCGGGCGAGAAACGTCCGTGCATCCCATTCGAACGGTGGGTCGTGCACGTTCAGCTCTGTTGAATGGTGAGAGAACCCTTCGGGGCCCGTCATGCAACCTCTTCGCCGTCTCGTCCCCTTCTGGAACTGGTTGCCGGCCTTTCGGGCGGTGGCCGAGTCGCAACACCTGCCGACCGCGTCCCGCGAGCTCAACGTTACCGCGCCGGCGCTGTCCCGAAGCGCACCTGGGTCAGAAGCTCTTCCGGCGCGAGGGTCGTCGCATCAAACTCACGGACCAGGGCGAGGATTTCCTCGCTGCCGTCCACGATGGCATGCGGCTCGTCCACAAGGGTCTCGCCGACCTGCAGGACACGACGCCCCGAGGATCACTGTTCATCCTGAGTCCCGGATTCGCGACGCACCACGTAATCGACGGCCTGAAAGAGATCCATCGGCGGCATCCCGGGCTGCATCTTCACGTCGGACTGGACCCGGTCGAGGACGCGCCGCATCGTCTCCTGCGGTCCGGGTCATCCGCTGTACGGCAAGCGCAAGGTCACGCCGGAGCAGATCATCGAGCACGAGTTCGTGGCGCCGACGGTCTCGGGTGGTTACGAGGGCTGGCCTCCCGACCTTCCGCGCTCGATCGGCATGCGCGTCTCGCACATGCATCTCGGTTGTGAAGTGTGTGCGCAGGGTCACATGCTCGCCGCGTTGCCCGACGTCTTCGCGCGCCGGTTTGGCGACGGGTAGGTCTTGAAACGGCTGCCGTTCGAGTTGCTGCCGCCGACCCCGTTGTTCGCGACCTACCGGGAGCACCTCAGTGTTTGGACGCATGTGGAGGCAGTGCGGACGCAGGTCGTCAAGGCGAGCCGGCGCGAGCGAAGGAAATAGCGGCTCGTCAGCGCGCGGCGTAGAGAGCGAGTCGTCGTCGCCGCGAAGC
>PVBE010058067.1_pt1 | contig 15573 bp, 12 predicted proteins | sample 1631181 | NCBI WGS metagenome assembly PVBE01 (sample SAMN08397723, study PRJNA350692) | Marine metagenome, whole genome shotgun sequencing project. | isolation source: water | place: Pacific Ocean | collected 2012-04 | reverse complement strand
TACTCCTTGTTGATTGTTCAGCCTTTACAACTGATCTGATCAATAGGGACCACCCGAGTTCAATTTAACTGCTCAGTATTTCTGCTCCGTTATTTAGATCCACTTCGATGCCGTGCTGCGATGCTTCATAGGCGAGCAAGGAAACCGTATCGTTCACCGCGTCGTTGAGCGACACGAGCGCGTGACCGCCACCCGGCATGCTCAGTTTCAACAACCGGTCGGTGACCTCGAGACACTTGTCGATTTCCTGATCCACCTTCCCGAGATATTTCAAGAGCCGGGTCGCGTCTTGCTCCCCGTTTTCTGCGGCGCGCAGCGTCGAGCCTAAGGCCAGCCGGATGGAGGCCAACGGATTGTGGATCTCGTGGGCGACACCAGCACCGAGTTGGCTCAAGGTCGCGAGCCGTTGTTCGTGTGAGAAATCGATATCTTTTCCGAGGTCGCGGATGGACTCGACAATCAGTCTCCCGCCGTCGTCGGGCGGAACCTCGATAGGGGCGGCGCCAACTTCTACGATCAGATCGCGGCCGTCTTTGCAGACGTGCTGGTGGATGCATTTTAACGGCTCGCTCGACCGCTCCAGCTCATGCAACGGGCAGGTAGCCATCGTCGCGGGACAGGGTTGCCTTCGACCGTGGCTGGACTCATAGCATTTGGCATTGATGACCTCTTCCAGGGTCTGCCCCATCTGGTCGCAATAGGCCTGGTTGGCCCGGACGATACGGAAGTCCGCGTCGATGACGCGGATGCCGTCCGGGATCCCGTCGATCAGACGCTGTGAGAAGACCTCTTTGTTTTTGATTATTTGCACATTCCGTTGCAGATTTTCCGCCATATCGTTGAAACAATCCGCAAGTTGCGCCAATTCGTCACCGCCGCGGACGTCGATCCGGGTATCCAACTCACCTCGGGATAGTGAGCGACTGGCCTGAGCGAGACGGTCGACGGGCGACAAGACAAAGCGCCGCATGAACCACCACCCGCCGATCACCATGATCATCGTTACAAAACTCCCCGAGCCCATGAGCAGTAGTGTCGTCTGCCGGGCCTGATGACGGATCGCCGCGGCACCGTAATCCACCAGCAACACGCCGTTGACCGGGTTTTCTTCGAGCGGACCATGGCACATGACGCACCGCTCCCTATTACGCACGGGATTGACGCTTCTCAGAACCTCCTGCCCGCGCGCGTTCGTAACGAAGCGGGTGTATGCCGCGGTCACGCCGTCTAGCTCGCACGCCTCGCAGGCAGCGCCGCCGACCTCGTCAAATCTACGTGCTACGTATTCCCGGCGGGACGCGAAACGCACCTCGCCCCGAGGGTCCAAGATCATGACATCGTCGATGTTCGCTTGCGCGCCCAACCGCCGAACGATGTCCCCCAAGCCTTCCAGGTCACGCTTGATCATGGCGTTTTCGAGGGTAACTTGGAGGAGTTGATTCACTTCGGAAGACGCCTGGGCGCGCTCCTGCTCAAGCTGCTGCCGATACATACGCACGAAGATCACGAGGAATATGATGGAAATGGTGACCACCCCACTCAACGTGCCAAGCATGAACTTCCTGTTCAGGCTGCTTGCGAACCAATCCCTCATCTGCTGCAAATCAAACTCCGATGTTCAAAAATCGAGAAACCCGCGGCACGGAAGACCGTGCAAATTCCGTTCCTCTCCCTTCGCCCCCTTAAACCCGCCTACCGCACAGGCCCCGAGCGCATTGTGGGACGGGGACCAACATCGGCCCGGCGGAAATCGGCGAAGGCACAACTGCCAATTTGGCAGAACACAATCCTAACGCCGGGCGGAACTGCCCGGCCTTGACCGCGATCAGCTGTGCCGCGAGCTTTCGAGGCCTCCAAGAGGGCGCGAAAGCTGATCGATCCGCCATCCCGGGCATCGTATTTCGGGTATACATATTGCAAGCTAACGGGTGGCGGCCACATCGGCCGAAAAACAACGGAGACTGAAAATGTACAACACACGATGGCATTTGAGGGTTGCTGGCCTCATCGTATTGCTTGCCGGCATGCTGGTGGCGAGTTCGCTGTCGGCCGGCGAAAACACAGGCATGGGAGGCATGCAAGGTATGCAAGGGATGGCGGGCACGCAGAGCGCCTTAGATGGACCGCCCGTTGACTCCGAGCAAGAAGCAACGGAAGCCGCCGCGGCGTGGCTGGGGGCGATGGGCGGTAGCGGATTCAGGCCCGATAAGGTCCAGGACATCGGAGAAATCTTTGTCGTCGACGTCATGGCCGGGGAAGGTGACGCGGTGTTACGCGACCAGCTCGTGATCAGAAAGTTCGACGGATTTATATTTTCTGTTTTCCCGTTCGGCGTACCGGGAACAGACTTGATCGCCAACACCTCCTCGGCCGAATAGGGAATAAATCGGGATCAAAGCCGGGCGGGCCTGCGCCCGGCGCCGAAGATCAACCGAACCGTAGTTCGATGTTCGATGGCCGCCGGTAGCTCTGGTGCGTCCCGGTTGCCACCAAGCCCGGCATGAAACGGGAACAGTTGAGCTGAGCGCGGTTTGCCCGCGATTACCCACTAGACCGAAGCGCCGGAGCTTTCCACTGGGCCGGGCAGTCATTCTAGAACCCCATATAACGGCACTCCGCGGCAACCGGATGCCGAAACCCGCACGTCGGCGGCGCATCCATCGACCCGCTTGAGCTGGATCAAGCGGGCGTGTAATGCGGCGTGGTATGGGTGGGCCGCCGCCGCAATTTGCGCGGCGGAACCCACCGCAAACGGGAGAAGTCGGGATGGATGGATCGGTTAGCGACGTATTGCTCGCGATACTCAAAAAACATGGTGTCCGCTACATATGCGGGCTTCCGGCTGCACAGATCGGCCTCGTCATGGACGGCGCCTCGCGGGACCCGGATTTCCGATACGTGACCACCCGTCACGAGGAAGCGGCGGGCCACATGGCGCACGCGATCTCGCGCGTCACCGACACCATGGGCGTCTGCTTTGCCACCGTCGGGCCCGGCGCCACCAACTTGCTGCCGGGTGTCGCGGCAGCCTTCGCCGACAACATTCCGCTGCTCGCGATCACGGGACAGAACCAAGCAGCCGAGGTCGATCCGAGCCGCGACCAGCTACAGTCGGCCGACCAACTCGGGCTGTTCCGATCGGTGACGAAATGGAATGCCAGTATCCACCACCCCGAGCGCGCAGCGGAATTAGTCGAACGCGCCGTTCATATCGCGCGATCCGGGCGCCCCGGACCGGTGCATCTGGATATTCCGTGCGACGTGGGTACGCAGTTTTGCAGTTACGACTTGGATACCGTGCCGCCGTTTCAATTGGCGCGTCCGGTGCCGAGTCCCCGCGAACTGGAACGCGCGGCGGAGGTCCTGCTCGCGGCTCGCAAACCGCTCCTGATAGCGGGGGGCGGCGTCGCACGCTCCGGCGCAACCGATACGTTCCGCGCCTTGCTCAAGCGGATCGGCTACCCCGCCATATCCACGATCATGGGTCGCGGCGTGCTGCCGCCGGACAGCCCGTATAACATCGGCGCGGGCGGACTGTTGGCCGGGCCGGCCGTCATCGAAGCATGCCAGAACGCAGACGTTATCCTGGCGGTGGGATGCAAGTTTGGCACCTTTACCCCAATCAACAAACCGCCGTCTTTCCCCAAGCCCAAAGGACAGACCATCATCCAGATCGACATCGATGCCGAATCGATGGGTAAGTCGGCACCGGTCGATATCGGCCTCGTCGGCGACGCCGATGCGACGCTCCGGGCGCTGCTCGACCTAATCGGCTCAGACGCGAAACCACCGGCGACATCGGCATGGCTGGACGGGCTCAGCGACAAGCGCCAGGAGTTCCGGGACACGGTTGAGGCCACCGCCAACGCGAAGGTCGTAGGCGGAGGCACAGTCCTGAACGAGGCGGCCGTCGCGAGCGCGATCAGCGCATTGATCCCCGAGGACGCGATCACGGTGATCGACGGCGGCCAGGCGATGGTGTGGGGAACGACGTTCATTCAGCCGGACGACCCGCGACGGATCTTGTCGGATCCGGGAATGGGGCACCTGGGATTCGGTCTGCCGTTTGCCAACGCCGCGAAGCTGGCGCATCCCGACCGGCCGGTGATCTGCGTCACCGGTGACGGTGCGCTCGGCTGTACCATCCAGGAACTCGAGACGGCCGCGCGCTACGGTCTGAATATCGTAGTACTGACGTTCAACGATAGTTATTGGGGGATGTACAAGCCCTTCGGCGAAGTTCTCGAGAACCCCAACTTCGGTACGCAACTGACGACGGTCGATTTTGCCAAGGTTGCCGAAGGCTTCGGCTGCCGGGGCTGGAGCGTCAAGACGCTCGATGCTTTACCCACCGCTTTCGCGGAAGCCGCGCAGGCCGGCCGACCGGCAGTGATCGATATCGAGGTTGAGTACACACCCCACCCGATGGACTTCATGTGGCCGAGCATCATTCTTCAGGGGTTCCAATTTCCTGAACGCGATAAGATCAGGGCGGTCGCTTGACGGCGCGCGCTAATTCAGAGCGTCTGTTCGACGGGTAAGCCGGCTAGCACCCACTCGGGAAAACCATCTTCCATCCGCCGGGCGCGGAGCCCCTTTTCACGAAGCCGCGATACGGCATCGAATGCCAGGACGCAATGCGGCCCGCGACAATAGGCCACTACCTCCTGGGCAGGATTGAGTCGTTCGAGTTGCTGCTCTAGCTCCACCAGCGGAACATTGATCGCGCCCGGCACATGGCCCGCCGCATACTCTTCGGGAGGGCGCACATCGAGAACCGTTACCAACCCCTCGCGGGCGCGTTCCAGCAGGTCGTCGCGGGAAACGGGTTCGAGCTTATCGCGCACCGTCAGAAACGTACTGACCAGACGATCGATGTCCGCGATTTGACCCTCGGCGACTTCGCGCAGGGCATTGAGCAGACCAACGACATTGCCGCCGCTGAGCGCGTAATAGACCCTCAGCCCTTCTTTTCGCGAGGTGACCAGTCCGGCCTGCCGTAACTGACGCAGGTGTTGAGAGGTATTGGCGACGGCGAGCCCGGCCACCTTCGCCAGCACCTCCACACTTCGCTCTCCTTGGGCTAAGTATTCCAGCAATTCCAATCGGTTACCGTTCGCCAGCGCCTTACCGACGCGGGCGAGATGATTGAACAAGTCGTGTTTGAAGTGGCCGCTCGTCATCCGTTTGGTTCTTGTCAACGCGTTATTCTACTAATCTATTGATTAGTAGAATAACATCTGAGAGCATAACAACAACCCCGACGGAAACAAGCCGCGACGGCAGCTGGATCAGTCGACGTTCATTCATGGAGTTGAGATGAGTCAGGAAAGCAGGATCTTCGGTGCGCAATGACCTCTGAGTCGTTGGCGATAACCCATCGACGACGAGCCGTGTCCGCCGCGCATCAGGACTTGATGCCGGCGCGTTACAGCCCGGCGGTGCGGCTACTCAGCATGGCGGCGTTTTCCCTGGCGTTCTTCGGCTGGCTGAACGAAAGCTGGTTGTTCTGGTTCGAAAATCCCATCTGGCTCAACCACTACACCGAATTTGCCATCATCTTCGCCTTCGGGTGCTGGCGGATTTTTGCGGAGCGCGATCCCTATACGCGGAAAAGACTCATCATCCTGGTCGCCATGGTAACGGCGTTCTGGTGGTTGATCCCGTGGTTACACCCGGTTTATGAGTGGCATACGGGGTTTCTCTGGTCGCAACCGGTGTTTCCTTCGCTGCACGTGCCCGGCACCTTGACGTTCTTCCTTATCCTCACCCTGGTGTTCCTGTTCGGCCGGCGTGTGATCTGCGGGTTCAACTGTCCGTGTGTCGGGATCCGCGAAACGGTCGGTTTTCCGTTTCGCGAAAAAACCCCGCGTTCCAACTGGACCTGGCGATTGCGCCATAGTAAGTGGATCTTCTTCGCTTATTACGTCGGCGTCGCCGTCGCGACCCAGTTCCCGCCGAATTCCTGGACCGTAACTTTCGTCGGCAGCTTGTACCTCGTCGTCGCGGTCACTTATTTCGGCAGTTTTTACCTCGCGCCGCTGGCGGGTAATCGATTTTACTGCCGTTACCTGTGCCCGTATGGCGCGACCTTCGGGCTGTTGAATCACGCCGGGTTTTACGGCATCGACATGGATACGGACAAATGCATCGATTGCCAGCGGTGCGAACAGGTGTGTGACATGGGGATCCCGGTGTACACCCAGGGCAAGCAAAGCGGCAAGGTCACGGCGCTGGAAGATTGCATGGGGTGCGCGCGCTGCGTGCTGTCCTGTCCGACTGACGCGCTGGAGATCCGCGACATACGCAACCGGTTCAACCCGTCGCTCAAGCAGGATGCCAGCCACTTACTGAAGAAGCAGGCGATCGCACCGCTCCCGCGACAGGAACCGCCGGAGCGTCCCCCGGGGCAGCGCGTGCATGACTGGGATGAAATCAGATCCTCGCCAAGCCTGGCGCAGATCCGGGCGCAGGCAAGCCGGTGCCTGGATTGCGGCGTACCGGGCTGCAGCAACGCATGCCCGCTGGCCAATCGGATCCCGGAATGGCTGGAGGCTGCGGCCGCGGGCGATATCGAGACCGCGGCAGAAATTTCCCTCAGCACGAACAACCTGCCGGAAGTATGCGGCGGACTCTGCCCGCAGTATCGACTGTGCGAGGGCTCCTGTACGAAAGCGAAAACGCCCGGCGGCGCCGTGACCATCGGCGCGATCGAGCGCTACCTCAACGAAGAAGCGTTACGCCGGGGATGGCGGGCGCCGACCGGCGCTCGCCGCAACACCCAGCGTATCGCCATCGTCGGCGCTGGACCCGCGGGGATGGCGTGTGCCGACCAATTGAACCATGCCGGCTGCAATGTCACGGTATTCGATCGACAACCGGTTGTCGGCGGGCTATTGGCGACAGGCGTGCCGCCGTTCAAACTCGACAAATCCGTCGTGACGCGGCGCCACGAACTACTCGAACAACGCGGCGTGTGCTTCGAATTGGGCATCGAAGTCGACGAGCCACGAATGCAGGAATTGGTCGCGGCCTATGATGCCGTGTGTCTCGCAAGCGGCGCCCAGACTCCCCGCGCGCTCGACTTACCTGGTCGTGACCTGCCCGGCGTGATGGACGCGCTCGGTTATCTCCAAGAGGTCAATCGCGATACGGGCCGGGCGGTGATGGCGGATAGACGTGTCCTGGTCGTCGGTGGCGGTGACACCGCCATCGACTGCGCCCGTTCCGCGCTGCGCGAGGGCGCGGCCGAAGTACACGTCGCCTATCGGGGAGACGTGGAGGCCATGCGCGCCTCACCCGGCGAACGACAGGCCGCCTGCGCAGAAGGCATGCGCTTGCACTTGCATCATGTGCCGGTGGAAATATTGGGCGATGCGCACGTTACCGGCCTGCGTTTCGACACGCCCGCGGATACCCCGGCGGTCATTGCCTGCGACCGCGTGGTCCTCGCACTCGGCCAGGTTTGCGCACCCCCGCCGTGGCTCGGGCGACTCGGCGTCGAAACCGATCCGGACGGCCGGATCCGGGTCGACGCGCAAGGCAGAACGTCCCATCGAAAAATTTTTGCTGGCGGCGACAATACGACCGGACCCGCACTTGTCGTAACCGCAATCGCCGCCGGACGAAAGGCGGCGGACGGCATACTCGACGGCTTCCGTCCCGCACAGCGCGCCCTGGAAACGGCGGGCGCGATATTGAAACGGCCGACGACGCTGCCGCCGCCACCGGTAGTGACGGCGAACCGCCGACAATGAACAAGGTTTCCGCGCCGTTGTGCTTGCTGCTGGTGTTGTCCTTGTCGCAGCGGATGGCTTCGGCCCACCACACCAAGGATCACCTAGTGCTAAGCGAAGCGCCGGGGCAAGTGATCGCCCTCGCGCAGGAAGGAGCCATCGGACCCTGGATCTGGCTGGTTTGGGCCAGCGTTGGTTGCGTGCTGGCGATCGGTCTTTGGAGAACAGCCCGTGCTATCTGGATACCGCTACTCGCGATCATCGTCGCCGTGCCGGCCGCTTTCTATTATGTGGATTGGTCGAAAGGGGGCGGCGGCGCAGGGCTCTATTCACGCAAATGGTCGCCGTACCCGGTGTTTGCCTATTGGGATCCGAGCGATTTCTATGAGCCCGTCGACTCGGTCGCGGGTAGCTTCGAAGGTGAGCAGTGCGTCGCCTGCCACGCGGCGACCACCCCCGGCATTGTCAACGACTGGCGCAACAGCGCACATGCCGCTCCGGGCGCCGGCAAGCCCCCCGTCTATTGCTCCGCGTGCCACGGTACGGATCACGAAGCGCTGCGGATGCCGACGCCAGCTATTTGCGGTTCGTGTCATGGGCGCCAGCATGCCGAGTTCGAGGCGGAAAAACGCTATGGCTTTCCGAGCCACGCGCTCGCGATGGAGCGAGCGCTGGACGCGAAGCATTTTGTCGACAAACCCAAGGCCGAGGTGACATCGTGTCTCGCCTGCCATTCCGTTGCCGTCAAGTGCGATTCCTGTCACACGCGTCATCTCTTCAGCGCAGCCGAAGCGCGCCGTCCGGAAGCCTGCGTCACCTGTCACAGCGGTCCGCCACATCCCGACGACGAAACGTATTTCGCCTCGGCGCACGGCCGCTTGTATCGGGCTGAAGGCCGCCAATGGGATTGGTCGAAACCGCTCGCCAAAGGCAATTATAAAGCGCCTACCTGTGCCTATTGTCATATGGACGGGGGAAGGCATCAGGTGGCGCACAAATCGATCTGGAAATTCGGTATCCGCGAGGTCAACCCGTTGACGTCGCGTAATGAGGTCCGGCGTAACCAGTGGGTGGCGTTGTGCAGCGACTGTCACGAGTCGGACTGGTCGCGACAGCAACTGGCGGCGTTGGATGACGAACGCCGGCAAGCCTGGGCCAAGCTGTATGCGGCCGAAGATGTTCTCAAGGAACTGCGCGCCGACGGTCTTTTGCACCCGGGGGCCGCCGACCGGCCACCCTACCCGAACGACTGGCTGGCTAAACTATGGCCGCGCGCTCGCATTGGTTTTTACGAGGGCCAGGCGTCGTCTTTCTATAATGTCTCACGCATCGAGCGCGACTATTTCGAGATGTGGTATTTCGATAACCTCGGGGCCTACAAAGGAGCGGCTCACGGCGATGCGGCGTTCGTGAATCGAGGACACGAAGCGATGGACGCCGGCCTCGCTGCAATCAAGCGGGAAGCGGCCAAACTACGCCGTCTCGATGAGGCCGAAGACGCAGCCAAACTACCGCGGCCCGATCCTTCCGCACTTTGGCGCACGGGCGAATACACCGACTTCAACGGAGCACAGAACTGATGCGGTGGTTCGTCTGCATCGTAGCAGTCGCTTTTTCAGCTCTGATCACGGCGGCAGAGCCCGCCGCGGAAGGTGCGTTCGAAAATGCCGCGTGCGTGGCGTGTCATCAAACACGCGACGGCGAACTGGTTAACGCATGGCGACGCAGCGGCCACGGGACAACCGCAGATACGGTTACTTGCGTCACCTGCCACGGCAGCTCCCACAACGGGGCTGCGCAGCGCGCGCGCCGTGACGAACACTGTGCCGCTTGTCACGGCGGGGATCCAGACCCGGTCGTACGTAGCTATGCGACCTCGAAGCACGGCGTCATCAGCCAGCTCGAACAAGACGATTGGGACTGGTCCCGCCGACTCGTGTCGGCAAACTACCGCGCGCCCGGGTGCGCTTATTGCCACATGCACAACGGTGATCACGATGTCGGTAGCAGGGTACGATCATGGGCGCCGCTGGAAGAACCCGCCGCACGGGAACGCGAACGGCTACACTACGACATCCAGATGGTGTGTCAGGATTGCCACTCGTCGCGCTATGTCGAACGGCTGCTCGATAACGGTGAACGGATGCTGACGATGGGGCGCATGAAAGTACGTGAAGCGGCATCGATCATTGAGCGGGCGAGCCGCGACTTCGGTGACCCGGAACTCGCCGAGGCAAAGGACTACTTCTCAAAGATGCGGTCGTTGCATCTGAAAAATCTCTATCTCGGCAGTGGGCACCAGTCACCCGATTACCAATGGTGGCACGGCCAACCCGCATTGGACGGAGATCTCCTGCGGATCAAGAGTGCGATTAGCGAGTTGCATCGTATTCGGGCTATCGCTAACGGCCGAACGGCGGAATAAAAGTCGCCAGTCGGCATAATGACCGCGTCGATCGAGAGGGAATGCGGGCTAACCGTCTCGCGGCACGCGCTCGGTTATTTCTTTGACCTTGTCTAAATGTTCATGCGGCCGCAAGCCACCGCCGAGGGTCCGCAAGCACAGGTAAGTCAAACCGATCTTCGCCCAGCCGCGGACGCGATCCTGCCACTCGGCCTCCCTCGGCCCTACCACCGCGACGCCGGCTTCGGTGCCGATCGCGTCGGGGTCGCGACCCGCGGCCTCGGCTTCGCTCTGGATTCTCCTGTTCAGTAGCGGGAATTCCTCGGGCGAACACAAGACGAACCAACCGTCGGCATACCGACCAATCCGTCGAATCACCGGATCGCCCGGCGCCGATCGCGAACCGATCCATAACGGGATCGGTCGTTGCAAGGGCAGTGGGTTCAAACCCGCGCCGTTGACTTGATCCCACCGACCCTCGAAGTCTACCGTTTCCCGCGTCCACAAGAGCTTGAGTAAACTGAGTTGTTCGTCGCAACGCGCACCGCGCGTCGCGAATGACTGACCCATATAGCGATACTCTTCTGCATTGCCGCCCACACCAATACCGAGTCGCAGTCTGCCGCCGGAGAGGACATCGAGTTCCGCCGCTTGCTTGGCAACCAGCGCGGTCTGCCGGGACGGCAAAACAATCACGGACGGGACCAGTTCAATTTTTTCGGTCACGGCCGCTATGAACGCCATCAAGGTCATCGGTTCGTGCGCGTAACCGCTGTCCGGCCGCAGAACTTGGTCCGGTACGCGCAAATGCGTAAACCCCAGTTCGTCGGCAAGTTGTGCGAACGCCTTGATGGCGCCAATATCGTTTTCCATCTCCCGTACCGGGAGCGAGAGACCAATCTTCATGATGTTACCTAGAGGCTATGCAAAAGGCGGGATCGGCCCGCCCGGCGAGGCCGTTCGCAGACCGATCAGGCGTAAGACCGAGAGGACGTAAGGCCGGTTTTGAGTCATCTCTTTGTTCGGTAGCTCTTCGTTAAGTCGATTATGCGCCGATTTGTGCACCGGCGGCTCAGTGTTTTCGTGAGCCACCGAACCGGCGATAATCCACCTAGATGCGGTCGCATCGATGAATTTCGACCGCCCACGCTGGCCTGTCGCCGGGGTCCGATCTCACGTGCGGCATAATCAACGAGGAAACAAAGTATGACCGAACCCCGAATCAGCCGCTATCCAGTACCGAAGCTCAACGAACTGCCGGACGACATCAAAGAGATGATCCTCGCCGTGCAGGAAAAGGCCGGCTTCATTCCTAATGTGTTCCTCGCGCTTGCGTATCGTCCCGAGGAGTTGCGAGCGTTTTTTGCCATGCACGATGCGCTGATGGAAAAGGACAGCGGGCTTTCGAAGGCCGAGCGCGAGATGATCGTCGTCGCCACCTCGGGCGAAAACGATTGCCTCTACTGCGTGGTGGCGCACGGCGCGATCCTGCGGGTACGTTCGAAGAATCCGTTGATCGCGGACCAACTCGCGACCAATTACCGCAAGGCCGATCTCACACCGCGGCAACGGTCGATGCTCGATTTCGCGATGAAGATCTGTACGGACGCACGCGCCGTCGACGACGAGGATTTCGAGACCTTACATAGCCACGGCTTCAGCGACGACGATATCTGGGATATCGCGGGGATCACGTCATTCTTCGGGCTTAGCAACCGAATGGCGAACTTTCTATCGATGCGGCCCAACGACGAGTTTTATACGATGGGCCGAACGGCGCCGTGATGGCGTCGAGCCGCCTGCTTTACAAGCCCTGCAGATAAGCGGCCACGTCGAGTACCTTTTGCTCGTTCAGCAGCGTTGGGTAGAGCTTCGGCATTTTTGACGAGGGGTTTTTGATCCACTCGACGATGCGCTGCTCATCCATGCGCGCCTTGATACCCTTCAGCGCCGGCCCGGTCGCCCCCTCGCCGCGCATACCGTGGCACATGGCACAGACACGCGCGTAGGTGATTTTCCCGGCGTTCGCATCCGCTGCCCCGATAGCACTAGCCGGCGCGGCCGCAGTTTTTGCGACCGCCGAAGCGCCGCCGCCGCCCAGCGTATAAATGTTGAGCGTCGGGCTGCCGGCGTCGCCGAAAGTGAGCCGTGACACGTTACCGGAGACAAAGGCTACGTATTGTTTGGCGTCGCGCATATAGGTGATGACCCCGCCTGCAAGTCCGCCGGTAACTTTGGTCTCATAGAGCGTCTTACCGGTCTCGCTGTCGAGGGCGAAAAAATTTCCCGCCATGTCCCCGCTAAAAATCACGCCGCCGGCAGTCGGGGTGATACCGGCAACCTGCGGGCCGGCCGTCTGGCGCTTCCAGCGGACTTCGCCGGTACTGGCATCCAAGGCGTGGAGCCAACCCGTTGAGGAGTCATGGAATTCGAAGGTCCCGGCGAGGGCGAACTGCCCGGGTTGATAGCGGAACTCTTCGGGCGTGGCCAGCGTTGCGCACCAGTCGACGCTGCCGACGACGAGGGTCCCGTTTTGCTTGTCCAGGGCCGGACCGTTCCACTCCACGCCGCCGAGCGGCCCGGGGCAGACCTCGATTCCCTCCGCGGTCGGCGCAACGCCCGCGTTTTTGATCGTCGTCACCTGCGTCTTGAACACGCGTTGGAGTGTTTCGCGGTTGATCGCGTAGACGTAGCCGTCCTTGCTGCCGAACGCCACCATGCGCTCGCCTTTCTCATTATAGTAAAGGACCGGCGCGGCGCCGAGATCGAGATCCTGGCCGTCATTCGACAGTAGCTGGTGATACCACTTGAGTTTCCCGGTGTGCGCGCCGAGCACCACCAGGCTGTCGGTATAGAGATTCTCACCGGGGCGTTTATCCGGCTGTAGATCCGGGGCCGGATTGCCGACGGGAACGAACACCTCACCGGCGGAAATATCCAAGGTGTAGGTGGTCCAGGTACCGCCACCGCCGATGCGGGCGCTATCGGCGATCACCCAGGTGTCGGCGCCAGCCTCGTCGCCGCGCGGGATGGTGTAGAAGCGCCATACTTCCCGACCGGTCTCTTGATCGAAGGCCATTACGCGGCCGCGAATACCCCAGTCGCCGCCGGCCGCTCCCATGATCAACAGACCCTGATAGACCTGCGGCGCGGCGCTGAAGAATTCACCCAGTTGCGGATCGCCGACCTGGTGCCGCCAAATGGTTTGACCCGTGGCGGCGTCGATGGCGAGCAACCGGCTATCGACGGTACCGCGAAAGAGGCGCCCGTTGGCATAGGCCACGCCGCGGTTGACCCGGAGCGCCGTCATCTCGAGTTCTTCTTCGACGTGGTGGTGTCGCCAGCGCACTTCACAGTTCGCAGAATCGACGGCCAGGGTGTCGGTTGCGGTCGTGAAATAGAGTAGACCGTCGACGTGCAGCACCGAGGTATGAAAAGCCCCGATATCCTCGACCTTGAGCCGACAGACCTCACCGAGTTGATCGGCGTTGTCCCGGTCGATCTGGTCGAGCGGGACGTAGCGCTGGCCGTTGATGTTGTGGTTATAGCTCAGCCAATTGGTGTCGTCGGGGACCACAGTGTCACCGGCATCCGCCGCAACCGTGACGAAAAGCAAAACGGCCACGCTGGTTCGTAATACGCTCATTCATTTTCTCCTTATCGGTTGCGTCAAACCATAAAAGTGCGGCCGGCTCAAGCCATGATTGTACCGCCAAACACGGGCGAAGAGTGTCGGCCCCGGGCATCCGGCAGGTCTCCGGGTTCGGAATGTAAGTTACGGCGATCCCACACGACGCACCGGAGATAAGCGTTTGCTGCCTTGGCCGGTAATCAACAATCCTGAGACGATCACGCCGAGGCCGATCCATGAACTCGGCGGCACCGGCTCTCCGAGCACTCGTTCGATCAACAACAGCGACAAAAACGGTGCGAGAAAAATCAGCTGACCGATACGGGCGGCGTGCACCGTACGCCGCAATGCAGCAGACCACAACAGAAACGTGACCCCCATTTCCACTACACCGACCCAGAGGCCGAAGGGCACGGTCGCGCCCGTCCACTCGGGCAAACCATCGGTTGCCGCACACACCGCAGCGACGGCCGGCGTCGCGAATACGAAACTCCAGGTCATCAGGGGCAGGGGCTCGGCGTCGCTGCGGGCATTGATGATCCAGTAGAGCGCCCACACGACGGTACTGCCGAGGGCAAGCGCGAGCCCGCTCCACGCCCACTCGAGTTCGCCATGCGCCTCGACACCCAAAACGATGATGAGGACGCCGCCATAGCTGACCGCGATCCCGGCGAGACCGCGGACGCCGAGGCGCTGCCCGAGCAACGGCACGGCCATGACCGCGAGCATAATCGCCCAGGTATAATTCACCGATTGCGCGAGTTGCGCCGGCAACCGGTCGTACGCCGCAAACAGAACTTGATAATAGGCGAAGGGATTGAGCAGCCCTAACCCAGCGGCCTGCAACACTAAGCGCCGGGAGAGACGCCAACTGCCCGCGACCGAATTCGCGGTCACGAACACGAGCGTCGAGAACACGACGCCTTGCAGCAGAAGTTGGGATGGCGTCAGAACCTCCAAGCCGAGCTTAAAGGCGGTGGCAACGGTCGACCAGCATAGGACGGCGGCTAGGGCAAACAGCGTAGCCTGCCGTTCCTTACTAATCGTCGCGATGCTCACGAACGCAGTCAAACACGTTTAGACCTTGGCCGAATAAAAAAAGAGGAACGTCGCATCGTCACGCGCCGCGACGTCGAAACCGCCGTTGCGAATCAACCCAAGATGGGGCCGACCACGCGTTTGGCTCCTAAAAGGGTAAAGGGATCGATCAAAGCGAGAAACCGAGCCAGACGGCCGCGATGGCGAACGGAGCGCCGAGGTAAGCGGTCAGATCGATACGCCGGCTGATCTGACTATACGCCGCGAAGAAGTGCTCATCGTCCGCGATGTGGGGCCGTTGCCTGACCAGTACGGCGCACCATGCGTTGAGAGCGACGACCGTGGTACCACAGACCACCTTCACGAGGTACCAGCCGGCGAGACGATCCATGTCCAGCATGATCACGCCGGTCACGAGCAGTACCATGAACGTCGGAATTTCGATCCATTGATCCACCGTCACGTGGTAGTCCGCAACGAGCCTTTTCTTGGCGACGTCACGCCCGCCCCGTGACCGTTCGAGGACCACTTCGACAGCGACACAACCGAGCCAGAAACCGGCGGCCAGGATGTGGATGAACACGATGAGAGACACGGCGCTACCCCCTGTTTGATTCCGTCTTCAGCTAAATAACGGAGCAGAAATACTGAGCAGTTAAATTGAACTCGGGTGGTCCCTATTGATCAGATCAGTTGTAAAGGCTGAACAATCAACAAGGAGTATTCCACCCGATGAAAAACAGTGTAACGAAGATCTGGCGTCC
>PVBE011809202.1_pt1 | contig 15574 bp, 14 predicted proteins | sample 1631181 | NCBI WGS metagenome assembly PVBE01 (sample SAMN08397723, study PRJNA350692) | Marine metagenome, whole genome shotgun sequencing project. | isolation source: water | place: Pacific Ocean | collected 2012-04 | reverse complement strand
TCCATTGGTCGTCTTGTGGTTGCCCCTAATTAAAAGAAATTCATCCTCGGCGGAGCCATCTACCATGGCGGGTGCCAGCCGGGATGTCGTTTGGATCTGCTGGACCAGTTGGTTGCGAGAGGCGATGAGCGGTGCACTCACCTTTTCCAGTTCAGCCGTGGCGACAGGGTCGGCCAGGTAAAAAAGCTCGGGATGACGATGGAGCCATGTCAGCAACCCTGCTTCGGATGGGGTGAGCTTGCCGGGGGCGCTGGCAAGTTGTTCTGAAACACGTTTCAAGACGTCGCGGTAGGTGATCGCCAGCTTTGATGCTGAAGTACCCTGGAGCGGGGCCAGGTGGGCGATTGCAAGCGGGTCGGGGCGATCCTCAGGTAAGGTAGGTGCACGCTCCCCCTCCACGACCATCAACACCTCGGTTGGCGTGTTGCCGGCGCCGGTGATCTCCAGGTGGGCCCGGTGGTCACGGTAGGCGGCCAGGTTCATGGTTACCCACTTGAGCTTTCCCTCGTTGTTCTTGAAAGAGGTTGTCAGTACGCGGTGCAGCGGTCCCTGGATGACGGCATGGGAGTCGACTGCCGCGTAGATGTGGCCATCCCCTCGTAACAGGATGTGTACGTTACCCTGCTGTACGGTAAAGGTGGGAGTGCGATGTGTCTGGCCGGAGCGGATATATTTACCAAGTGCCCCGACATCCGGTTGTTGGCCAGCCTGGTGATTGAGCTTGGCCCAATCTGCGGTCCGGACAGCGGCAGCGCGGCCGTAAACCTGGGTGATCGGGGACTTGGCATCCAGTGAAAGCGTGACCTGACCCACGCGTCGCGGACTGGTGCCGAAGGCTGGTCCGTCCGTTTTGAATTTCGCGGCGGGAAGGGTGGCGTAGTCAACAAGAAGACGGGCCTCTTCCGGGAGTGACCAGGCCGTGACCACGTCCTTTGCCCAGGCCTCCAGGTGTTTTCCAACGGCTTCGTCGGTCGGTAGCGATTTGCCAGCCCTGGTGATCAACTGGGCCCAGGTGTAGAACGGATCGTTGCGGTTGTCCCGTGCGGTCAACAAGTGCTGGGTCCAGGCCAGGGCAATTGCCGGATTGAGCCTGGCCTTGTGAGCTTCCTCGTTGACATGGGCTTGCTGGTTGGCCGCCAGTTGCTGGTGGGGGCGTCGCATGCCGGGGGGGCTGGTCGGTGAAGACAATATGGTCCAGGCCGATGTTGCCCCACGAGCCAGTCACCTCGTCCACGACTTCGATGGTTAAGAGTTGTCCGCGGAACGGGCCGACATCAAGCCAGCGAGTTTCCATGCGGTTATTGCTTTTGCCGGTGAGCGTTCCCACGATTTTGCCGTCCCGCATCAGGTTGATGCAGGTTTTGCCCCGATGTGCTCCACCACCGACGAGCATGCGGATGTAGCGATGGCCTACAGTGAAGGGAGGTGAGGTGAGCTTTCCGCGTGCCCCGTCATCGTGTTTCACGTCCTTGCCGTTTCGAATGCTGTGTGAATTGACGAAGAACTTGCCAGCGGCAGATACGTCCCCCTGGTACTTGCCGATCGTTTCAGCCGTGTTGGGTCGATCCCCAAAGGCGGTTCCGGTCGTTTTCCAGTCACCATAAGTTCCTCTTTCGAAGTCCATGAAGACGACTTCCTTGGCAGGGTCAGCTGCGTGTGGCGTCGGTAACGTGCCGATTACCTGGAGGGAAAAGAGGAGATAGTCTTCAAGCCGTGCGAGGGTCTTGTGACGGGCGGCGGCAGTGGCCGCGACCAGTGCTGGCTGAGCCTTCTCCTGGAAAGCTTCCATTTGGCGAGCTACCTTGAGGTTAGACTGCAGCGTGTCAAAGCGAACCTGGCGATAACCGGAGCTCTGCAGGTAGCCGGCCAGTGCGTAATAGTCCTTCTGGGTAATGGCATCAAACTTGTGGTTATGGCAGCGCGCACAGGAAACGGTTAGCCCGAGGAACGTCTTGCACATGACGTCGATCATGTTGTCGTAGCGGTCCAACTCGTCCTGGCGAATGTCCACCGGGGAATGAACCCATTCGCCGAGAAACCAGAAGCCCGTGCCCAGGATCGACTCGTTAAACCCTTCGGTGGCGTGGGTTCTTGGATTGGGAAGCAGGTCTCCGGCGAGGTGTTCCCGTACAAACTGGTCGTAGGGAAGGTCCGCGTTGAGTGCACGTATCACGTAATCCCGGTATTGGTGAACGTTCGCTGCGTTGTAATCGAACTCGTGTCCTCGTGATTCCGCGTAGCGGACCAGGTCAAGCCAATGTCGCCCCCACCGTTCACCGAAATGAGGTGATTTTAACAAGCGGTCCACAAGTGCTTCATAGGCACCCGGTGTCTCATCGGAAAGAAACGCTGCCGTTTGCGCGGGTGTCGGAGGCAAGCCCGTGAGATCAAGGTGAAGACGGCGAATCAGCTGGTGACGCTGCGCACGTGGCGCCGGTTTCAGGCCTTCTCCCTCGAGACGGGCAAGGATAAATCGGTCCAGGTCCTGGCGGGGCCAATCGGCATCCTTGATCGCAGGCAACTGCGGGCGAACGACCGGACGCCACGACCAATGCGACTGCTGTCGAGAGGCCAGGTCAAATTCCTCCATGGCCGTGGTTCCATCCGGAGCTTTTTCAGTTGGCCAGGGAAGTCCCATTTCGACCCATCGCTCGAGTGTTGCGATTTCGGCCGCTGGTAACTTGCCGGCAGGCGGCATCTGGTAAACGTCGCCGTAGTTGACCGCATCGATGAGCAAGCTGGCTGCCGGTTTCTTGAGGTCGACTGCTGGGCCAGTGTCACCACCATGAAGAATCGCCGCGCGTGAGTCGAGCCGCAATTTACCCTTGAGTTTCTTGCTTTGTCCGCTGTGGCATGAGTAGCAGCGTTGCACCAGCAGGGGCCGCACTTCCTTCTCGAAAAACTCAAGCTGGGGCGCCGTAAAGGCGGCCGGGTCGGCTTGCTCGGCAGCATGCGTGGATAACGCAGTTAGGGTACAGAGCAGTGCCAGGCAGGTCGCAGGCCAGTAGGGTGTTCGAGTCGCAAATGGCATTGCTGCATGATCCTCCAAAACGGCAAGTGTCTGTGGGGCCGGCGAAAATGCGTAACTCCTGACACCCCAGTGACTAGCGTAAGATTATAGCTTTCGTCCCTAGATGCGTCAAAATGCTGCTGCGAGAAGCCCCTGCGGAGAGTCTGCGACACGTGTCCTAAGGCCTTTGTTCATTGCTCGCCAGGTGCCGTGGCGGATTTGTTGTCGCCCGGAGATTCAGGGCTGGATGTCGATCCAGAAACGGTTTTCTCGGGTTCGATAGGTGGGGTGGGCTGTGGCTGCGTGACGTCTGTGCGTCGTATTCCATCCAGGAGTAGCTTCATGGAGACACGCTCATGTTCTGGTCGTCCGAGCTGACACTCGCAAACATTCCCGGTCGAGGTACCGTCCGTCTGAATGCGGCGGGAGCAAGCGGGACATTCCCAGGTTCGTCGGAGCGTATATTTAAGTCGTTCGTAGGGACCCTTCATGGGGAAACCTCGAAGCCAGGATGATTGGAAGATGGTTCTCGGTGAATGTTTCCGAGCCTGCACGGTTGCAAAAAACCTGTTGTTGTTGATCATACAGGGTATCGTCTGTTGAATCTAGCTTCCCGGTAACTTAACGTAATCACGCCAGGTGGAGAAAAGGTATGAACTTTCCGGAAGGTGGGCTGGACGTTCTCGTGATCGCACCGCACCCCGACGATGCGGAGCTGGGGATGGCTGGCGGTATCCTGCAGCTGAAGCAGGAAGGCCAGGCCGTGGGTATCCTGGACTTAACAGATGGGGAGCCCACGCCTCACGGTTCGATCGAGTTGCGTAGCCAGGAAACGGCCGCGGCCAGTGAGATTCTCGGAGTGGATTGGCGCGGCAATCTTGGCTTGCCCAACCGGAGCTTGGAAGCCAGCCTCGAAGCACGCGGCCAGTTGGCCGAGGTGATTAGGCAGACACGGCCACGTTGGCTGTTCGCACCCTACGGCGTTGATGCCCACCCGGATCACGTCGCTGCAACTGAGTTGGTGCAGGCGGCCCGCTTCTGGGCGAAATTAACCAAGTCCAACTTGGCCGGTGATCCGCACCATCCAGAACGCATCTATTACTACTACAGTGTGCATCTCAAGCACGCCGCCCAACCAGCGTACATTCTCGATATCAGTGAGCACTGGAAGCAGAAGCAAGCTGCACTGGCCTGTTATGAAAGCCAATTCGTGACCGGTCGTAGCAACCAACCGGTGAGCTTTCTGGATCAGCTGCAAACACAGGCGGCGTACTGGGGACAAATGATCGGTTGCCAATACGGTGAACCCTACGCCAGTCGAGAACCGCTCGGATTGACCGGTTTTTCGCACTTTATTTGAAGTGTGATAGCAGCTTCATGGCAGCATGCCGGCGTTCGGTATCTACGAAAGCAAGCGAAGCTGCACCGGTTGTACTGGTCAAGTGAGCCTTCTGAGGGCTAGTAAATGCCCTCAATTCTTACCTAAAGGGGACTTTTTTCGCTGACCCGAGTCAGCCGACCAGGCCGCTCGTTTTCCCAGCCTTGTCAGTTCGTTTCATCTTCCCGTCTTGCTAGCGACGTTGTGGCGTGATGACGGCAAACGTAAGTGGTGAAACGGGGGGTCGCCGGCCGATAGAAACCGTAGACACGCCAAGTAGCAGTGGCGGGTTAAAACGGGGCGACCGATGGAGCGGTACCCGGCTTGTTTGGAAAGGAATCCTGGGAATGCGCGACATCAACGTACTGGCACTGGTCAAGGGTGAAGAACGATACGTTTTCCTTTTCGACGACAAGCATCGCAGCGAGACGCTTCGCATGCTGGGCCGTTACGCGTCCAACCCGGAATTGAGCTTCACCTGGTACGACGCGGCCGTGCTTAGCCAGAAAGTGCGTGCCATTAGCCAGGTCGCGGATGAGCCCCAGAAGGAAATGCCAACCGCTCGTTTCCAATTGCCGCAGCCGAGCGATGAACCGGGCTACGACGACGCTGCCTAATAACTAGCGGGTTGTTTAGCGTCCCCGATCCTGCAAGGAAGGCTCGTCCATGAAATCGGCCATCAGTCGTTTTCTTCGATACCTGGACGTCGAGCGGAATGCTTCAGACCACACGTTGAAAAGTTATCGTGAGGATCTTTTCTCGTTGGTGGAATATCTCTCGTTAGGTGAGAGCCGGGTTCCCCGCCCGAACTCCGTGACACCGTTGGACCTGCGGGGATACGTGTCTGCCTTGCACGAGGCGGGTTACGCGCGGTCAACGATCTCGCGACGACTGGCATCGCTGCGAAGTTTCTATCGTTACGCCCAGCGCCAGGGCTTGGCCGAAAGTAACCCGGCCAAACCGCTGCGAAACCCAAGGCGACAGAAGAAGCTGCCGCATTTCCTTAGTTCCGATGAAATTGGGCGATTGCTGGCGGCACCCAGCTCGCGTGAAACGCTTGGACTTCGAGATCGCGCGATCCTGGAGACTACCTATTCGGCCGGTTTGCGTGTTAGTGAGCTGGTAGGAATGAATGATGAGGATCTCGACTTTGGCTCGGGCCTGGTGAGGATTCGTGGTAAGGGGCGTGTCGAGCGGCTCTCACCGCTGGGTTCCTTTGCGACACGTGCTTTGCAGCGTTGGCTTAAGAAGCGGTCGTTGGCAGCTGATCAGCGGGGAGACATTGGGACACCCGTCTTTGTCAACAAGTATGGGCGTCGGATCAGTAGCCGCAGCGTGGCACGCATGCTCGAGAAGTACTTGAAGATCACGGGGTTGGATGCACGCACGACGCCGCACACGTTGCGGCACAGTTTTGCCACGCACCTGGTCGACCGTGGTGCGGACATTCGGAGCGTGCAGGAATTGCTGGGCCACAAGAGCCTGATCACGACCCAGATCTATACGCACCTGAGTACCGCGAATCTCAAGGCGACGTACGAGAAAGCGCATCCACGTGCTCGATAGTGACCTGGTCAACGTGGCCTAGATCAGGCCGCGGCGTACGGCCCAGACGGCTGCCTGGGTGCGGTCATTGGCGTCTACCTTGCGGAGGATGTTTTGCACGTGCTCCTTGACCGTTTCAATGCTAATGCCCAGCGAGCGGCCGATTTCGCGGTTGCTGAGTCCCAGGGCGATGTGACGCAGCACCTGTAACTCTCGATTCGTCAGCGGGATGTCGTTCGTGTCGGAACGATCCTTGCGTCGTGCCATGGATGACTTGAGTCTTTGCAGAAGACTGGTTTCCGGTGGTTCTTCACCGCGAGCAGCACGCAGGATCGCCGTCGTCAGTTGATGGCGGTTGGCACCCTTGAGAACGTAATCGGCGGCGCCCATGGCGATCGAGCGGGCAACGTATGTAGGGTTGTCATAGGTGGAAAATACCACCACCTGCGTTTCAGGACTCGCCTCGCGTATTTTTTCTATGACAAGTAAACCATCGCGGGGCGGCATGCGGACGTCCGTCAGGATGACAGCGGGCCGGTGCTCCAGGGCCAACGCCAGGGCTTCGTCGGCGTTGGTGGCCTGCGCGATGATCTCGATTTCGGTCCCTTCCAGCATCGCCACCAGGCCGCTGCGAACCAGTTCGTGATCATCTGCGATGAGAAGGCGAATCGACATGCGTGAGGTTCTCGTCCTTTACTTCGCCGTCAGGTGTGGTGGAACAAGGCTGCCGTTGGGCCGCAGTGGGCACTACAGCCTTTGGGTGGCTAGGCAGTTCCCCATCAGGGGCATCGTGGATCGTTGAAAACCCCTCTCTTTGGGTGGCTCTCAACGGCTATATGCCTATCATACCATCGCGTTTACCGAATCCTAGGCCTCAGTTTTCGCGTTTCCTGGAAAAAATGAATCTCGCTAAAAGCCACCCAGCATGCGACTTGCGGCGACCTGTCATGCCACTCCTGCGGAATTTAACGGCTCCCATAGCTGGTAATCGTAAAAGCGGCTGCACTTACAACGGTTTCTGATTGGATCTAATCGGGGGGTAACGTAAATACTTACGTATTCACCGTCAGCAGGTACTCGCCCGACCGTCGTGCTGGAATTTTGTTGGCGGCCTTCTCATGTTCGAGGGAAACCCATGTCCAAGACCCGGTTACTACTTGTAGATGATGATCGCCAGGTCCTGGAATCGATGGATGATTGGTTGACCGGCCAGGATTACCTTGTGGAAACCTGCAGTGACTATGAGACGGCCTTGGCAGCGGTTGAGCGAGGCGGCTTTGACGTGCTGCTTACCGATCTACGGCTGGGTGCCTCCAGTGGATTAGACCTGTTGAAGGTTAGCCGGCGTATTCATGGACAGGTTCCCGTGATCCTTCTAAGTGGATATGCAACTGTAGAAACAGGTATCGAGGCGATCCGAGGCGGCGCCTTTGACTTGCTACAGAAACCCTTGATTGACGAAACATTGCAGGATGCGATTCAGCGCGCCCTGCTGCTCCCGGCGTCGCCGTCGAATTACAAAAAGCCGTTGGAGCAAGCTGCGGACACGAGCGTAATTGGTGAATCGCGATCGCTGCGTGAAACGTTCGATGTGATTAATCGCGTTGCCGATACGCAGACGACGATACTGCTTACGGGCGAAAGTGGTACGGGCAAATCACTGATCGCCCGGGAGATTCACAAGAAAAGCAGTCGCAGCCAGCAGCCGTTCGTCGAGGTGGCCTGTGGCGCTCTTTCCGATACCTTGTTGGAAAGCGAACTATTTGGTCACGTGACCGGTGCATTCACGGGAGCTGTCTCCGACAAGGAAGGTAAGTTTTCGTTGGCAGATGGCGGTACGCTGTTCCTCGACGAGATCCTGACGGCCTCGCCTCGCATGCAGGTCAAGTTGTTGAGAGTTCTGCAGGAATTCGAATTTGAAGCGGTTGGGGACACGAGGACCCGTAAGGTTGACACGCGAGTTGTCCTGGCGACTAACGAGGATCTGGCGCAGGCGGTTCGAGACGGTCGGTTTCGACAAGACCTGTATTACCGAATCAACGTGATCAACCTCGAATTGCCACCACTTCGAAGTCGGCGTGCTGATATTCCCGAACTCTGTACCCATTTTGTGGAGTTGGTTTGTCGAGAAACCGGTAAGTCGACGTCCGGGTTCAGCGATGAAGCTGTGAAAATGATGCAGGATTATGGGTGGCCGGGTAACGTCCGGGAACTGCAGAACGTCGTGGAGCGAGCGGTGCTACTCGGAGGTGATGATTGGCTTGGTAGTAGCGATCTGCCAGCGGAGTTGCGGGGGCCCCGCGAACGGATGGAACAAGGTTATTGTCATGGCCAAACGCTCAAGGAGGCTCTAGAGAACCCGGAACGGGAAATTATTCGCCAGGTACTAGAGACGTTCGGTGGGAATCGGAATCAGACGGCCGACGCTCTCGGAATTAATCGGACCACCCTGTATAAAAAAATGAAACGCCTGGGATTGGATGCGTCTCCCCTGCCCCTCTCGATTCCGTCGTCCCTATCGACGGAATCAACTTTCTCAGCCTAATCGTCTTTGCCTCTCGGTTGCCCTGTCTTTCTCTGGGTACGTGACCCTGGGTGTGTAAAAAGCTTCGTTGTTTACACGCTCCAGACTTAATCTTGTGGGATCGCCTGTTCATTGTTTACGATAACCAGCGCTGGTGTCGTTCGTGTTCCTCTTGATGATGGGTGGAGGTGGATCGTGCAAAGACGATGGCGAGGTGACCTGCAGGGTCGATGTCTTAGGGTCTTGGTGGCAGTTGCGATCCTCGTGACCGGTCGAGACTCTTTTCTCTCGGCGATAGAAATTCCCCCGCAGCCAGCGATCGACGGGCACGGAAAGTTCGTGCATGACCTGGCATACCAGCTGGCAGGGTCGCAAGAGGAAATGATCCAGATTGCGGCGATCCAAGAAGTTGCCTTCGAAGAACATGACGTACCCATCATCGTGGTCACGATCGACCGGATGTCGGCTTACGGCTATACCGGCACGGACATTCAACCGTTTGCCAAGCAGTGGTTTAATGCGTGGGAAATTGGCACGATGGACCGACCTGGTGGCCATAACCGGGGCATCCTGGTGCTCGTGTCAGTGAAGGATCGCAAGGGACGCATTGAACTGGGCGGCGACTGGGGCTATCGGTATGACAGGACATGCCAGGATATCATGGATAACTTAATGATCCCACACTTTAAAAGTGGGGATTATGCAGCGGGGCTGGCGGCGGGTGTAGAGGGCCTTGGGGAACTTGCCGCGGTCGGTCCGCAAGGAACGGCGCCCCGTTTTCGGTCCCGGTCGAAGCCGCGTAGTAGCAGGAGATCGAAGTCTAGTGATAATCCGCTGAGTGCCTTCTGCGCTTTTATATTGATCGGGATCATTATACTTGGGCAAGCATTGGGAATTATTCCTAGAGGAAGTGGCGGCGGAGGTGGATACAGTGGCGGAGGTTTCAGTGGGGGGTCCAGTGGAGGTGGCGGTGCGAGCGGTAGCTGGTAGGCATTTCATCCCGTCTATTCTCGCGCTGGTAATTGCCGGAGACTGATAATGATAATGACGACGCCCTGGCGAAAACGACTACTGGTAACCGTCCTGGCCACGATGCTTGCCGGCCATGCGTTTTCACTTCAGGCGATAGAAATTCCCCCGCAGCCAGCGATCGACGGGCACGGAAATTTCGTGCATGACCTGGCGCACCAGCTGGCAGGGTCGCAAGAGGAAATGATCCAGATTGCGGCGATCCAAGAAGTCGCCTTCGAAGAACATGACGTACCCATCATCGTGGTCACGATCAACCGGATGTCGGCGTACGGCTATACCGGCGCGGCCATTCAGCCTTTTGCCAAGCGGTGGTTTAATGCGTGGGAAATTGGCACGATGGATCGACCTGACGGACATAACCGGGGCATCCTCGTCCTCGTGTCGGTGAAGGATCGCAAGGGACGGATCGAACTGGGTGGCGACTGGGGCTATCGGTATGACAGGACATGCCAGGATATCATGGATAACTTAATGATCCCGCACTTTAAAAGTGGGGATTATGCAGCGGGGTTGGCCGCGGGCGTAAAGGGCCTTGGGAAACTTGCCGCCGCCGGTCCGCAGGGAACGCCGCCCCGTTTTCGGTCCCGGTCGAAGCCGCGTACCCGCAGTAGGTCTGGTTCTGATGAGAGTACGCTGGGTAGCCTCTGCCTTTTAGCGTTAATAATTGTGGCCATTGTCATCGGGAATCTAACGGGGATTATTCCCGAAGGAAGTGGTGAATACAGTGGGGGATACAGTGGGGGATATAGTGGCGGAGGTTTCAGTGGGGGGTCCAGTGGAGGCGGCGGTGCGAGCGGTAGCTGGTAGATAGCTGCCGTTGAAAATACGTAAGACTACAAAAGGAGAATTGCAATGGTAATCGCAACCAGGTACCTCAACCCGGGAGAGATCCAGGAGTTGGAAACGGCAATCGCGTCCGTGGAACAGGAAACGTCGGCCGAGATAGTTTGCGCGGTGGCGACCGAATCCGGCCGCTATGATCGCCCGGAGGCGATGGTAGGGATCCTGTTTGCCATCATATCGTTGCTGCTGTTTAATTTGGCGGCACCCTACGGGGGGACCAAGGTGGAAACGCCTGACGCTGGTGGGGAACGTGGGGGAGTGGCGGTTGGCTGGACGGATGTGGAAGCGCTTAATGTTTCGATCCAGGTTTTAGCCCTTGCCTTAGGGTTCGTCGTTGGCAACCTGGTGGGGTCTTATTGTGGGCCCCTGCGGAGGTTGCTGACACGACGCAGTTGCATGGAAAGTGAGGTTGAGCGGTCGGCTGCCTTTGTTTTTGCGCAGCAGCGTATCGCCTCGACGCGTGACGCCGGTGGGCTACTGTTGTTTGTTTCGCTTTACGAACGAAGATTCGTGGTGCTGGCTGATGTGGGAGTCGTGGCGGCCACGGGGCAGGAGTTTCTCGATGGGCTTCGTGATCAGGGTGTGGCAGCGTTGCGTTCTGGTAAACCCGACCAGGCGCTGATCGAGGCAGTTAAGGCCGCTGGTCAGGTACTGAAGGACAAGCTCCCGGGGGAAAGCAGTTCAACGGACGGTGACAACGAATTGTCGAATCATGTCATCATGATTCACCCGAGGCCCTAGTTTCCTCTCCGGGGCAGATTGCCTGGTAAACACTGCTTGTCGTTTGCAAATTATTCGATACGCTGGGGTCTTTGAAATCGCCCACCCGACTGGCAAATCCGCGATGGGTGTGGTACGAGAGGTGTTTTAAATCTGGCGGCGTATCGATACGTCGCAGAATCCTTGTAGGTTGCTGAGGCAAGTTCCATGAAAATACATGAATTTCAGGCTAAACAGTTGTTTCGCGAGGCCCAGGTTCCGGTCCTGGAAAATATCGTCGTGACGAGCCCCGCGGAGGCGGCGGAGGCCTATACCAAGCTGGGTGGATCCCTGGCCGTCGTGAAAGCCCAGATTCACGCGGGCGGGCGTGGCAAGGGTACTATCCAGGAGAAACCGGAACAGCACGGGGTTCAGCTGGTTCGCAGTGCCGAGGAAGCGGCCGAGGTCGCCGAAAACCTGCTGGGCAACAAACTGGTCACGATTCAAACCGGACCTGCCGGTCAGGAAGTACGCCAGGTACTGGTGGAGGCCGGGTGTGATATCGAGCGAGAGCTCTACCTGGGGATCGTGCTGGATCGAGCGCGGTCGATGCCAGTGTTGATGGCTTCTTCGGAAGGCGGCGTCGAGATTGAGAAAGTGGCCGCGGAAACTCCCGAGTTGATTCACAAGGAATATTTTCATCCGGACATCGGCTTGCAACCGTTCCAGGTTCGGCAATTGTGCGCTCGCCTGGGTATTACCGGCAAGACCGTGCGATCGGCTGACAAGTTCATGCGAGCCCTGTGCCGCATGTACGTGGAAAGCGATTGTAGTCTCGTGGAAGTGAATCCCATGGTGATTAACACCGACGGGGAATTGATCGCGCTGGATGCGAAGGTGACCTTCGACGATAACGCGATGTTTCGGCATGCCGCCCTCGAAGAATGGCGAGACCTGGCCGAGGAAGACCCGGCCGAGGTGCGAGCCGGTAATGCGGGGCTCAGTTACGTGAACCTTGAGGGAAATATCGGTTGCCTGGTGAATGGGGCCGGACTGGCCATGAGTACCATGGATATCATCAAGTTGCATGGAGGCCAGCCCGCGAATTTCCTCGATGTTGGCGGCGGCGCAAACACCGAACAGGTAACCGAAGCCTTTCGAATCCTGCTGGACGATCCCAGTGTGAAGGCGGTGCTGGTCAATATCTTCGGCGGCATCGCACGGTGCACGACCATTGCCCAGGCGATCCTGGAGGCATCCCGAGAGGTTGGTTTCAGCGTTCCGCTGGTGGTTCGACTGGAAGGAACCGAGGTCGAGGAGGGGCGTAAGCTGCTGGAAGAAAGTGACGTGGAAATCATCTCGGCGATGGATCTGACCGACGCCGCAGAAAAAGTGGTGCAGGCCGCCTCGGCCTGAGGGTAACAAGCGACGTAAGCAAATCTTATTCGACCAGGTAGAGAAGACACATGAGCATCTTGATCAATAAAGAAACACGAGTTATTTGCCAGGGTATTACCGGAGGCGCCGGTGGTTTTCATACCAAGGGGTGCCTGGAGTACGGGACCCAGATGGTGGGTGGTGTCACCCCCGGCAAGGGAGGCCAGTCGGTCGAGGGCCTGCCGGTCTTTGACACGGTGGAACAGGCCGTCGCAGAAACGGGCGCCAACGCAACCATGATCTTTGTACCGGCTCCCTTTACCGCCGACGCCGTCCTGGAAGCGGTAGATGCCGGTATCCAGGTCATCGCGGCCATTACAGAGGGCGTTCCCGTCATGGATATGGTGCATGTTTTCGAGGTGGTCAAGGAAGCGGGCGTTACGCTGATTGGCCCCAACTGCCCTGGTTTGATCACACCCGGCGAATGCAAGATGGGCATCATGCCTGGCTATATCCACCAGCAGGGTAAGATCGGTGTCATGAGCCGTAGCGGTACGTTGACGTACGAGGCAGTCTGGCAGACCAGTAACCTCGGTTTAGGACAGTCGACCTGTGTCGGTCTCGGCGGTGACCCGATCGTCGGCACCTCGTTTATCGATCTCCTCAAGCTTTACCAGGAAGACGACCAGACCGAGGGAATCCTGATGATTGGCGAAATCGGTGGTTCTGCAGAAGAGGAAGCTGCTGCCTACGTCAAGGAACATGTGAGTAAGCCCGTGGCAGCCTTTGTCGCGGGAAGAACCGCTCCTCCTGGCAAACGCATGGGCCATGCCGGCGCGATTATCTCTGGCGGCAAGGGAACGGCAGAAGAAAAGATCGCGGCGCTCGAGGGTGCCGGTATCGAGGTTGCCCAGAGTCCGGCCGACATGGGCGAGGCCGTCCAGCGAGCGATGCAGAAGGCCTGACCTGCGGCGGTTAGTTCTTAAAGACTAGTTGCCGAAGGAGAAACCCCAGCCAACACCACGTCGATAAGGTACCGGCCGGCGGTAATAGTAGGGCGCCGGTGGTGAAACGTAATGGTGCTCCACGTGGGTGGTCCGCGGTGCGGGTCGCCGGGTCGCCTTGCGGCTCTCCTGGTAGTGGGTCTGCATGGCCTTGATCACGGAAGGTTCGACATTGGCCTGGGTCATCTGGATAATGTCGTCCGTAGAGATGTGATGGGCCGAGCCATGCGTCTTGATGTGGTCAGTGATGACAGCGGCATCGACTCCCGATGCGGACATCGACAGGACGTCTGACACGCTGACGGCATTCGCCTGCCGCTGTTGATCGCGGGCTATGACCGCTTGCTCGTGTTCGATTTCAGCGTCCACCGAATCTCCAATGGCACTGCCGGCGAGAGCACCGATCGTGCCGCCCACAAGGGCTCCGCCCACGGGATTGTCTTCAGCCAGCACGGCTCCGGTGGCCGCGCCCAATAGGCCGCCCGTGGCGCCGCCGCGGTTGGCATGGGTCCCCATCGTCGGACAGCCGATGGTGATGGGAAGAAGAGTAAGTACCAGTAGGGTCGACGTGAGACGCATGAGCCAATCTCCAACGAGAAAAAGTCCGGTTTCAGGGTGCGGATATTCTCAATCTTGGCCTGCGGCGTCAAGGGCAGTTTAGCGACCTGAAGCTATGCCTTCAGTGTCTCTGCAAAGCATTCACGGGTCAATTCCCACATGCGGTCGCTCAGGATGTGACCGCTCCCCTCCTCGATATAGTGAGTAAAGTTCTTTTCCGCATGCTGGGCTTCATAGGCCCGAGCAATGACCTGGATGCCCCGTCGCACTTCGTCGATGGGGCTACCACCGTCTTTTTCGCCGAAATTCATATGCAGGCGACGCGGTGCGATCAAGGCCGCGATATCGGGAGTGTCGGCCTCGGGATAGATGCCGGGTACGTAGTTCGGGAAGCAGTGCAACATCTCCTCGCGGTGAATACCTGCGTAGGTTGGCAGGCAGCAGTTACCGACAAGGGCCTTTAGGCGTGGTTCCCAGGGGCCCACCAGCCAGAGATGGGTGGAACCCATGGAGTGTCCGTAGCAACCGATGCGGTCGTCCAGGACCTCGTCACGGCTTTGCAGGTAATCAAGAGCTCGTCGCATGTCGAGGATGTTTTTCCAGGCCATGCAACGCCCTTCGACGACGTACTTCAGGAATAGGTAGCGTTCAAGGTTTCGTCCCTTGAGCTTATAAGGCTTTTCTCGCTCCTCGAAGCCGAGTGCGTCAGGACAGAGAACTACGTACCCTTCCCGGGCCAGGGCCGCGCCCGTATGGTGCATCTTGCTGCCGGCCAGGCCAGCCGGTTCTGATTTTCCCAGGTGCCACTGGCCTGCATGTTGATGCCAGACGCACACCGCCGGTGCCGGCTTGGTCGCGGTGACGCCATCGGGTACCAGTAGCATGGCGGGAATCGCATCCCCTGGTTCCGCCTCGTAGGTCAGCGTCTCGATTCGGTAGCCGTCCTCTTGCTGGGTCTTGGTGACTTTGGGTTTCAAGGGGCATGCTGGGGGCCATTCGCCGCCCAGGCCCTTGAGTAGTCGATCACGAAAATCGGCGGGTGCCATGGCTCAGCTCTCCGTTGGTGAAGGGAATGAATGCCGGGCTTCCTCTTGTGGCGGTAGTTGCGTCAAGCCGTCCTTGAGTTCTCGCAAAAAGTCGCAATGCTGCTTGATGAACTTTAGCATCTCATCAAACGGCTTGGGGTCAGCGTCCCACTGCGACTTCAGTTGGGTCACACCGTCCCTTAGAGAATCCCATTTCGGGAGCATCGTGGTGTTGATGGTGTCAGCAAAAGTGGTGGCAAGCGCGGGGACTCCCGCGGCGTCCGCGGCCATGGTTTCCTTGAGGCGGCGCTGAGAATCGTTACTCCAGTTGCGGGTTTCTTGGGCGTAGTTGTTTATTTCGGTCTCTAAGATGCGGGCCTTCTCGAGGATAGCCAGGCGGTCGACAGGTGCGGCTGGTGCTTGTTGGAGGCCGATGTAGATGATTCCCAGGCTGAGTCCCAGGGCGAGTGCATTTCGAACGATACGTGTGGACAATGCGGTATCGGTGACGGGCCGACGGAGAATGGCTCCCAGCAGAAGACCGGCAACCAGGCCGCCGACATGGGCTGCCATGTCGAT
>PVBE011412289.1_pt1 | contig 15574 bp, 22 predicted proteins | sample 1631181 | NCBI WGS metagenome assembly PVBE01 (sample SAMN08397723, study PRJNA350692) | Marine metagenome, whole genome shotgun sequencing project. | isolation source: water | place: Pacific Ocean | collected 2012-04 | reverse complement strand
TGTGCGCCTCGAGGTCTTCGACCGTCGTTTTGATGTCCTCGAGTCGCGCTGTCATTTCTTCGGGGTCGCCCTGGTAGGCGCGATCAATCTGGTACAAGTGCTCCTCGATCTTGTTGCGGAGCGACACCCACGCATCGTATGTGCTGTTCGGTCTAATCATCGTTTAATCTCCTCTCGAGGTAGTCGGCGATGGCACCGCCCACGATCAGGAGGGCGAGCCATGCCATCGTGATAAGGAACACATCAACAATCTCAACGCTCATGCCGCCTTCCGTGCTCCAGGCGGTGCGTTACCCTTGGCGCTGGCCGTGGTCATCACACGCTCCTCGTGTGTTGCGTGACGGAAGGGCGCGCCGCTGGAATTAGCGCACTTGATGTCCATGTATTCGGCCGCTGCGGCCGCCGTTTTCATGGGTATGCTTTCGACAAATGTGGAGTTTTTGAACGGGGCGGAACTGCTGTCGAACTTCACGAACTCAACGCTATAGATGTCGAGTGCTTTCGATTCGGGGCGAAACAGTCCCTCGAACGCGCCCTTGTCAATGATGGTTGGTTTCTTCATGCTGCTGCCTCCATTCCGGTCATTGCTCGACCGAGGTGATAGTTCAACCCAAGCGCCTCGACCATTCCTTCCGCTAAGAAATCGAGGTAGTGGAAAACGTCGCCATTCTTGAAGTCGATGTCGATCAACGTCCTCTTGATCGCGAACGAGCGGCTTTTGTTGTTACGGTGGGCTGCGTCGAGAAAATCAACAAGCATTCGGTAGGTAAGACCGATGTGGCCGTCGAGGTTGATTTCATCATCGAGGTCGCGGCCCTTTTCTTCGATGAGTCGTGTGAGGTAGCGCTTCATTTTTTTGCCTCTGTCTCTTGAATAGGGTGACAGTGTAACCTAATACAAAATACATTACAACCCCGAAATGAGGCCCAGCCGAAACCTTAACAAAAACCCAATATAGGGTTGCAATGGGTGACAAAGGGGCGTATCGTCGAGAAGGAAAATAATATCCACTTATAAAATGGGGCAAGGAAATGGACAAGGTGCCCGACGCCAAGGAGCTGCAAACATATCTGGATCGCGTACTGCTCGACGCCGCGCAGCGCTCGAGCGTCACCGGCTTTTACCTAATGCGCTTGTATATCCACGACGATGGACGTTTCAAAGATGGAGTGTTTCTCGATGTCTCGAGCGACTTCGCAGGAATGCTCGGGTACTACAAGCACGAGCTCGTCGGGAAAAAATCGTCAGAGATAACTTACCGAGGTTGGTCGTCTGACGAGGAGAAAGAACGACGCGCCGATTACGATAATCGGGCCATGATGCGGGCAGAGTGGCAAGTCGGTGGGGGGTTAACCATCGACGAGGTGATGGAAGGAGGTTTCCGTGATCTTTTCAAAAGTTGGAATTCAAAACACGGGCGAGAAATCAAAACGCGAGTGCTCGGCGCCTCACTATACGACGACAAGATGGGTGTGTATGCGACCTGTTGGGTGGAGCGGATCAAGGAATATCCGCACGTTGCTGCGCGCTATCCGAATAATGTTGTTGAGTTCAACCCGTAGCGGCGGCGGGCTGAATCACCTTTAGCACTTCTTCTACTCTATCCGGTGTTAGTTCACGCCGATCCCTGACGACCTCTGTGTAAAGCATTGTCGCTATCCGACTAACGTGCTCGGGGGCGAGTTCGATCCCCAGGGTTTTCATGCGCTCACTCATTACCGTGAGCACTTTAGTCAATGTGTCACCATCCACAGCGAGGTTGTACATCAGCGTGGCTGGGTGAACATCAAGAACGCGGGCGATTGCCTCAATGCGTGGCCAGGGCATCGGTTGTTCGCCGGATAGCCAGCGATAGAGCTGCGGCCTGGAGACTCTGATTTTTTTCGCGATATCTGTCATTGAAATATCAGATTTTTCCAGATGATCGCGAATGTTGTCTTCGACTTGCCGCTCTTGTTCCATATTTTGTGCCCTGGGTGAAATGCAGTTCTGATTACCGCGCAAATGTAACCTAGATCGCGCGCCATTGTCACGCAAAATCGACAGTTTTTTGCCCTTTCTTTGGGTGCGCTTGCACGAAACTATGTTACCTAGTATCATGTGACGATTAACCTCTAAATGGGTAACACATGGAAGACCTCGAGAGGGCTCTAAATTGGGCGCGTAGCGAATTCCCGGCACCTAGTCGCAGGGGTGTCGAGGGTGTCGGCTATACGGCGCTGTCTCGCGCGCTTACCGAGGTCGGATTTCCCGCCCGCCGTCAAATGATCATGCGCTGGCATCAGCGTGGAAAGGTGCCCGCCTGGTGGCGTAAGCCTATCGCGATTGCGACCAGGGGCGAGGTTGAAATGTTATGAGCCCGCCGGTGCTCTTCCTCCGAAACCGGCAACTTCCTTCCTCCTCGGCGGGGTCGCGGCTTTCCCTCATTAAGCCGTGGCCCTGCCATTTTTTGGAGTGAGAGATGAATGCCTGGCGATGGTTTTTTTCGGCAGCAAAAGAGGCGCCGCTCGAGAGTATGTGCTTGTGTGAGGCGTGCCTGGAGTCCGGTTGCGATTGCACCGCCCCAGGCGAGGGCGATTGTGCTGATTGCCTTTGCGGGGATTGCAGCTAATGGCTGGTGATTGGATCAAATTCGAAGTCGATACGTTCGACAAACCTGAGGTGTGGGCGCTTGCCCAGGAGCTGTGCTTACCTGTTGATGCGGTAGTAGGAAAGCTCTTGCGTGTGTGGTCGTGGTTCGATGCTCATACCGAAGATGGTAACGCACCGAGCGTTACGACTACGTTGCTAGACCACCGAGTAGGTGTAACGGGGTTCTGCCAGGCACTCGTTAATGTGGGCTGGATGCACCTCGATGATAGCCATGTAAGCCTCCCAAACTTCGAGCGACACAACGGACAAAGCGCGAAAAAGCGAGCATTGACGGCGAAAAGAGTGGCGGATCATAGGAAACGCACAAGTAACGGTAAGAGCGTTACCAGAGAAGAGAAGAGAAGAATAGAGAAGATAACTACTCCTACCCTAATACCACCGAATCCTGTGGATAACTTTGTGAGGCATCATAGTGGAAAAAATAGGAATGATAATCGACCAGGAGTTGCAGGAACCAGCGAAGCGAAGGAACACCTACTCGCAGAGAAAATCCTTAACGGATGATCTGCTGGTTGGTAGGTTGTGGACGAGGATGGCGCAGATATACGGCCATCGATGGGTGTCTGCGTACGGATACGTTGCGAACGACGACAACGAGTTAACAGGGACAGCGAACACCTGGGGACACGCGTTACAGATTCATGGCATTACCGAGCGCGACCTAAAGCGAGCGTTTCGTGCCTTGCTAACGAAGGATGGGTGGCCGCCCACGTTGCCCGAGTTCATCAACCTATGCAAAGCATCGAAGCCCCTGGCGAACTATCACCGATTACATCAGGCGCTGCCTCGAGCGGTGGTTGATTCCGACCAGGTGGCGGGATACATCGCGCAGATGCGAGAGGGGCGGGCTGCATGACGAGAGCAGCACAACCGCCATCGAGCTCGTTTAATAAGCGCTGCGGGAAGTGCAACCGCTCGCTCCACCGCAAGTATTTCGACGGTAGCCAAACGCGCCCTGGACAACTGCCTACCTGTAGCGGGTGCCGTGCAAAGCAATGACGATAGGCACCGGATTTAGGCATACCGTACCAGGCGGAACGGACACTGTGGAAGGTTTCATTCCGCATAGGCCGCACCGCTGCGGCTTCATCATGCCGGTTGCGATCACGATTCGACATCCTGCGGGATTGCCATTACCTGTGCGTTACGGCAACGCTTACGAATGGGTGCTGCCTGGCGGTAGGCGTTATGTCGAATGAGGATCGATCTGCCCTGGCCGCCATCCGTCAATCGGTATTGGCGAAATTGGCGAGGGCGTACCGTCATCAGTGCAGAAGGCCGCACCTTTCGAGAGCTCGTTCGAGCACGACTCGCGAACGTGGATACGTTCGGGCCGGATGCTCGTCTATTGGTGGCGATTGATGCCTACCCACCCGACCGACGTAAGCGCGACATTGATAACCTCACGAAAGCCACACTCGATGCGCTCGAGGGCTGCGTGTTCGACAACGACAACCAGGTCGATCATCTGGTGGTGATTCGTCGTGACATTCGCCCAGGCGGCGCCCTGGAGGTCGAGATTGATCCTATCTAATGCGGCGTACATTGTTCGCCCTGGTGCTCTTGATGAGCGTCACTAACTCGCACGCGTTCGGCCAGGCTTTTGAATATGTGCTCGACCATGAAGGCGGTTACGTTAACGATCCCGTCGATCCTGGTGGTGGTACGGCGTTCGGCATCAGCTCGAAGTCATACCCCAACCTCATCATTACGGATATCACAGTCGAGGATGCCCGCGAGATCTATTGGCGGGACTGGTGGATGATGTACCACTACGACCGGCTACCGCCTCGCCTGGCAATCAAGGTGATGGATACCGCCGTGAATGTTGGGCCGGTGCGTGCTCATTCATGGATGCAAGCGGGACTGAATCAAACGGGTGCCGATCTCGAGGTGGACGGTGTGATTGGTCGCATGACGATCACAGCGAGCCATGATTGCAATGATGTGATGGCGGTGATGCGTTGGGTATCCAAGCGTCAAGCGTCGCACTATCGTCGCCTGGTGAAGCGATCACCCAAGCTCGAGCGCTTTATCGATGGATGGATGAAACGCGCCAAGCTGTTGCCGTGAAACCGCTAACACCGAAGCAGGAAAAGTTCTGCCAGGTCGTCGTCGAGACAGGCAACTATAACGAGGCATATCGTCAATCGTATGGGCAGTTCAACAACATGAATCCCAACAGTTCCAAGCGCCAGGCGGTGATTCTTTCCAAGATACCCGAGATTGCCCAGGAGATTGACAGGCTGCGAGAGGCTGCTCGAGAGCGTCATTCTGTCTCGGTCGATACGGTAACGCTCGAGCTCGAGGATGCACGGATGGTTGCAATGGAATCGAGCAACGCATCGGCAGCAGTCCAGGCATCGATGGGCAAAGCCAAGCTGCACGGGCTGCTAGTCGATAAACAGCAGATACAGGGCGCCGAGGGCGTTCGCTTTGAAATGGTGATTGATGGAACAAGCGAAGACGATAAGGTACGAAGCGAGCCCGACGCTTAAACGCTTCCACACTTGCCAGGCATTTGTGCGGGCAGTGATGGGGCCGGTGGGTAGTGGCAAGTCGAGTGCGTGTTGTTGGGAGCTATTCAGACGCGCCCAGGAGCAAGAACCAGGGCCGGATGGGATACGCCGATCACGATGGGCAATCGTTCGCAACACCTATAGAGAGCTCGCCGATACGACGGTGAAAACGTGGCTCGATTGGTTTCCAGAGGAGCACCTGGGCACACTCACTCAATCCGATATGACGCATCGAATCCGTTACCAGGATGTCGAGTGCGAGGTGTTGTTTCGTGCGTTGGATCGACCCCAGGATGTGAAGAAACTGCTATCGCTCGAGCTAACGGGCGCCTGGGTGAATGAGTGCAAAGAAGTACCGCGCGCTGTCATGGATATGCTGCAAGGCCGCGTCGGTCGCTATCCATCGAAGCGTGACGGTGGGCCCACCTGGTTCGGTGTGATTCTCGACACCAACCCACCAGATTCGGATTCATGGTTTTATCGAATGTTCGAGGAGGAGCTGCCGCAGGGTTGGGCGATCTTTCATCAACCGTCGGGACGATCCGAGCACGCGGAGAATACCGAGAACTTACCCGATGGCTATTACGAACGACTCGAGGCGGGTAAGGATCAAGAGTGGATTCGCGTGTATGTCGATGGCGAGTACGGTTTCATCAGTGAAGGCCGACCCGTCTATCCTGAGTTTAAGGATAACTTACACATCGCAGCAGCTCCCATAGCAGCGAGGCCAGGCGATCCTATTTTTGTGGGTATCGACTTCGGTTTAACACCGGCTGCGGTCTTTGGCCAGCGTGACAACCTGGGCCGATGGGTGTGGTTGCATGAGTTAGTAACCGAAGACATGGGCGCGGTGCGTTTCTCTGAATTACTGGCTACCGAGATGCAGCGAGAGTTCGGTGGGTTTGAGTTCCAGATTTACGGCGATCCGGCTGGAGAACAGCGCAGCCAGGTCGATGAACGTACGCCGTTCCAGATTCTCAGTGCTCGAGGGTTGCGAGCTCGACCCGCCCCGAGTAACGACTTTACGTTACGCCGTGAGGCAGTCGCGCAGCCATTATCCCGCCTTATTGATGGCGTGCCTGGGCTAATGATTTCTCCAACGTGTCGCACCGTTCGCAAGGGAATGGGAGGCGGTTACAACTACAAGCGCGTCCAGGTGTCGGGCGATGAACGATTCCACGACAAACCCGACAAGAATGCGTATTCACATCCATGTGAGGCGGCCCAATATCTCATGTTGGGAGCTGGTGAAGGCAGGGCGGTGATACGTCACCATCAACCTCGAGCAACACAACCACAACCGTCTGCTGATACATCATGGCAAGTCTTTTAGGTGGCGCGCACGCAAACGCTGCTCGAGTTCGAGAACGAACGGTATGTTGATTGGTATGTGGTGTTTGGCAATACGGGCGAGAGGCATTGGTGGAACCACATATTAAAGCCAGGGTTTCAGCACTGTTGGGCGCTGCGTCGCCAGGGCGATCTATGGGTGATATTCCATACCGGATTGGGCGTGACCGAGGCGTTTGCGGTCATGGGTAAGCTCGAGGATGTCGTGCGATTCGTCGATGATCGCGTTATAATCAGGTTTAGCGGATGGGTGGATACTGCACGCATTCGCGTCCCCTGGGTGGTCGCTCCTCAAACGTGCGTCGAGCAAGTGAAAAGCTTGCTCGGTATTCGTGCGTTCTGGGTCTTAACGCCGTATCAACTCTATCGCCATTTAGGGGGCGCAGATGGGTAAGAAGCGAACACCAGCAACCACTCGATCAACCTATATCGTAGCAGACGAAGCCGGTGGCACTCGGATGCCATCAGGCGACCGTCGGGACTCATCAGTCCGCGAGGGAATGTACGCTGTCACGATGCCTGGTAATACCCGTCAATCGTCAAACTACGCGGTGCAGGGTAGTACCTTGATGCAATGGGATGATTACCAAGGCGGAAGCTGGAACCCCGTGCGAACGCTCGGCCCGCAAGATATATACCAAGCGCCCGCTCCCGCTCCAGGCCCAGGTGCTCCAGCCCCAGCTCCAGGCCCCGCTCCCGCGCCTGCCTCGAATGATGGTGGTGGCGACGACGGTGGTGGATCGACACGTATGTCGTACGCAAACGCCGCAGAAACTCAGGCAATGAGTGAGGCGGAAACCGCTCGGGTTACTCGCCAAAAACTGCTAGAACAAATCGAAGCGCGTAGAAAACTCAGGCTTAAAGACCCGCGCAAGTTTGGCCGATTCTCTTTGATGTCGGGATCAGAGGTTGGTGTACCCTCATTACTCGGTGGATAACTAATGGCGAAATATCGCATACCGCCGACACTCGGCAGCGTTAAAGACTTAATCAGTCGATTCGATACAGCGAAAGCTGCACGCGAAACCTGGTCAACCCATTTGCGTGAGTGTTACGAATACGCATTGCCTCAACGTGAAACGTTCACCGCACACTCTCCAGGCAAGAAAAAGAACACCGACATATACGACGCGACCGCTGTGATCGGTGTGCAAAAGTTTGCGTCGCGCCTCCAGGCGGCACTCGTTCCGCCCTGGCGCCGATGGTCAATCCTCGCACCAGGCTCGGAGATTCCAGAGAAAGAGCACGAAGAAGTGCAGCGCACGCTCGACGATATCACGCAGATAGTGTTCGACCACATCAATCACAGTAACTTCGCGCAGCAGTCGCATGAGGCGTTCCTCGACTTGGCAGTATCAACGGGTGTGATGAGTCTAGAAGAATCTGACGGGCCCGATTTGCTCGAGTTTCATGCTGCGCCACTGGCTGAGATTTACCCCGAAGCGGGGCCCTGGGGCTCTATCGAGACAGTGTGGCGCAGTCATTCCGTGCCCGCGCGTCATGTGGAGCGATTGTGGACGGGTGCAACCTTACCGGCCAGCGTAAAAAAGAAGTCAAGAGAAGACCCAGACGAAAAAATAGAACTAATCGAGGGCACCGTATACGAGCCGAAAACACAGCTCTATTACCAGTGCGTTATCGAGCGCGACTCCGAGCATGTGGTGTTCACCCAGGATTATGAGGTATCACCCTGGATCGTCTTTCGCGAATACGTTGTGCCTGGTGAAACGCTAGGGCGTGGTCGATTGATGCAAGTGCTGCCGGATGTGAAAACGTGTAACAAGATTGTCGAGTATGTGTTGCGTAATGCAGCGCTATCGATCTCTGGTGTGTATACCGCAGCCGATGACGGTGTGATTAATCCCTACTCGATACGACTCGCGCCTGGTGCGATTATCCCTGTGGGTTCAAACGACAGGGCGAACCCGAGCTTACGACCGCTCGAGCGTTCCGGCGATATTCAGCTCGGCGCCCTGGTACTCGAAGACTTACGCACGCGCATCAACAAAGCGTTATTCGCTGAACCATTCGGCGAAATGGATCAACCCGTTAAGAGCGCGACTGAAATGGCGTTACGCAACCAAGAGCTGGTACAGGATGCGGGCAGCGCGTTCGGTCGTATGCAAACCGAGTTCGTCGAGAAAGTATTGCGACGTGCTGTCTACATACTGACACGCGCGGGCAAGATTCCACCGATTACCGTCGATGGCCGAGAGGTCACGATAAAACACACCTCGCCGCTGGCTAGGGCACAAGACCAAGAGGACTTAGTGGCGCTTAATCAATACCTTTCGACAATAGGACAGCTCGGCCCCGAAGTGCTCGCACTAGGCACTAAGCTCGAGGATCTACCGGCCTTTGTTGGCGAGAAACTAGGGATCGATCAAGACCTGTTACGCGACGAGGCAGAGCGTCAGGAAATGCAAGAACAGGCAGCACAGGCAGCACAGCAACAGCAAGAAGCGGCAGCGATTGGCGGCGCTTGACAAGTTACTCGAGCAGTCCGGTTGGGACGCGCTCGAGATTGATGACTTAGCGCAGGCCAGGAGTCGGCACGCCCAGGCTAATGAATCGCGTGAAATAGCAACACGATTTCATGAGTGTTTCCGTACTGATTCGGGGCGCTACGTTCTTAATCGACTAATCCAGATTACCGTGCTGCGACCAACTGTTACGCCGACAGCAACACAATTTGAGGCGGGCATTAGAGAAGGTCGCGCCGATTTAGTTCGCCAGATACTCGCACAGCTCGATATAGCAGAAACCGATAAACCAGGAGCGCTTTTCAATGAGTGATGAACCCCAGGCAGAAGCAGCAGAAGCACCGCAAGAAACCGAAGCAGTAGTCGAGCCTACATCCGACGATAGCAGTTTGCTCGAGGGTATAGCCGAAACACCAGAAGCGAGGGCGGTCACGGGTGATTGGCATTGGGTTGAAGGTATCAACGGCGAAGGCGATCAGCCCGAATGGTTCAAAGCTGACAAGTACAAAACCGTCGCAGACCAGGCGAAGGCGTATACCGAGCTCGAGAAGAAGGTCGGCCAGGCAGCGCCAGAGGAATACGAGGTGGTGCTACCCGAAACAATTAACGCCGCGATGCTGGAAGGCGACCCGATGCTGGATTGGTTTAAGGCGGCCGCGAAAGAGGCGAACCTGGGGCAAGAATCATTTAATCAGATGTTAACGGGCTATATTGAAAACCAGGTGCGCGAGGTTAACCACGACCGAGCAGCAGAAATGAACGCCCTGGGCCCGCAAGCACAATCGAGATTAAAAACACTCGCCTCCTGGGGGCAGGGCAATTTGTCTGCCCAACAATGGGAAGTTTATAAAGCGGTCGCATCAACCGCCGAAGGGGTCGAGCTACTCGAGGCATTGGTTAGTAAATCACGCGAGGCGCCGTTAGCGAAAGCAACACCGACAGCGAATACCAATACACCCGATGATTTACGCAAGATGCGTTATGCAAAAACAGAGCAAGGTCAGTTACGCATGGCAGTCGATCCGGCTTATAAAAAGCGCGTCGAGTCGGCATATAAAGACTACTACGGGGAGCAATCTATGGAAGTACAGGTGACGCAGTAACCCTATATATGGGTATACATTAACCCTAAAATACTATATATTGTGTTTTGTTGTAGCTCCTGTGAAACGGACACCTCGATAAGTACCTGGGGTTAGCTGCTCGAGCCCGCGCAATGCGGACACCTTGAGCAGCCCAAGTTCCCGAGCCCGCTAAACGGAGCCGAGTTAAACGCGCGTTTGCGTTAGAACCGGCCCGCTTTGTGCGGACACCCGGATCGTCAAAGGACGCTCGAAAGAGCGTGATTTTTACGACACCGGAGAGACTAGCAATGTCTAAAACTCTATCGGCTGCTGCACAACAGCAGTTTGATGACGATGTTAAGCACGCTTTCCAAACGGCAGGCAGCTTGCGAAACACCGTCACAATTCGAAATGGCGTCGTTGGCGATATCTACAAATTCCGCAAGATGGGCAAAGGCACGGCAAACCAGAAGGCAAGCCAGGCTGATGTCACGCCAATGGACGTTACCCATTCACTAATCAACTGCACTCTGGAGAATTGGAACGCACCAGAGTACACCGACATTTTCGACGCCGCCGAGGTGAATTTCGACGAGCAGCGGGAATTGGCACAAACCATCGCGGGTGCGTTGGGTCGTCGCCTTGACCAGCTAATCATCGACGCCCTGGGCGCTGAGTCGAGTCCGGCGGGAACCATTGCACATGGTTCGGCTGGCATGACGGTGGCGAAAGTGGTTGAAGCATCTAAGCACCTCAACGACAAGGGCGTACCTGGGGATGGGCGGCATTTTGCAATCACCGCTGCTGGCCTCGAAGACCTCTTAAATATCTCAACCGTCACCAGCGCAGATTACAACTCTGTACGTCTGCTTATGTCCGGTGAGATGGATTCGTGGATGGGCTTCAAATGGCACATGATCGAGACACGCGGCGAAGGCGGGCTAACCGTTTCTGGTGGTACGACAGAAGGTTTTGCCTGGCACGAAAGCGCAATCGGCCTTGCTATCGGTATCGATATCAAATCCGAGGTCAACTATGTACCGCAGAAAACCTCTTGGCTCTGTAATGGAGTTCTAAAGGCGGGCGCGGTTTCACGCGACGGCGACGGTTCTGTATCCGTTAGCTACCAGTAAGGGGATTACATCATGGCATATGCATTAAGTGGTTTGCAGCAAGTCGGCCCTGGTGGGAATGCACCCCGCATTTGGGTCTACTCAACAACCGACGCTATAGCAACAGTCAATACAGCGGCATATTTCAATTCCGCCTCTGATTTGTTGCAAGTGCGCGACATTATTTTTGTGTGCGATACCAATACGCCCACAACGCATATTTGTAGCGTGCTTTCCAACGCGTCGGGAGTCGTTGACATTTCCGATGGCACCGCCATCGCAGAGACTGACTCCGACTAAGTAGTTCTGTACATGATCCAGCCAAAAACTGGAGAGTGTCACCTGGGGAGTGTGGGGGCGTTCGCGCCCCCACTCTTTTAACGAGGTAGGAAATGGCTACCGATATTTCTTTGTGCTCGAACGCCCTGTTGATGATAGGGCACGGCACGATATCCAGCTTTACCGAGGGCGGGGCTGGCGCAACCGTAGCGGCAAATCTCTATACGAGCAGTTATGAATCCTGCTTGACGATGCACCGCTGGCGTTTTGCTAGTGCAAAGGCGCAACTCTCACAACTGACGGCCACGCCATTAAATGAATGGACGTATGCGTATTCGCTGCCGTCCGGTTATCTCCTGGGCATCAAGGTATATCCCGATGTGGATTACGAGATATACGAAAACAAGTTATACGCAGATGCAAGCAGCGTTGCACTTGATTACATTTTTAAGCCCGACGAATCTCGACTGCCCGCGTACTTTGTCAAAATGATGGAGTACAACCTAGCGGCACAGTTCGCCGTACCCGTGACCAGCAACAAATCAACGGGAGAGCTTTATATGGCGATGTACGAGGCGCAACTAAGACGATCTAAATATCTCGACTCGCAAGCGCGCCCACCGAGCAGCATTGCCGATTCGCCATTTACCGAGATTAGGCAGTAGTGCCGCGCGTTCTAAACTTTCAGACCAATTTTGTGTCGGGGGTATTAGACCCGCGCCTAGCCGCGCGTACGGATATCAAACAGTATTACCAGGGCTGCGCGGAGGGCACCAACGTTCTATCGTTACCGCAGGGCGGATTAAAGCGACGCCCTGGGATGGCGTACCAGGCAACGCTACCAGGTAAGTCGCGCATCTGTATGTTTGCGTTCAACGTCGAGCAAACCTATTTGATTGCGTTCTCGAACAACAACATCGCGATATATAAAGACGGCGTTAAACAGGCAGACGTTACCTCTACCTATACCGAGGCGCAGCTATTCGATCTTAACTGGACGCAATCAGCAGACACCATGATTATTGTCCATGAGGATCACGCGCCCGCGAAGCTGGTACGCGGCGGTTCGCACACCGCCTGGACGCTATCAGATATCACGCTATTAAATATTCCAACGTTTAACTATGCGACAACCGATGCACTCAACGGGGCGATTGATGCGTCTGTTACAACGATTACGGTAGACAGTACGGCGGGGTTTGCTACCGCTGGCAGTATCGTGATTGATAGTGAAACGATTAGTTACACGGGCGTTACAGCAACAACATTCACCGGCTGCACGCGTGGCGCCAGCTCTACATCTGCCGCAAGTCATTCGGATAATGCTGTGGTCACTAGCACCGATGAGCCTGTATGGAGTGCGACCGCTGGCTATCCAAAAACAGCGACATTTTACGAGCAGCGGTTATGGTTTGGTGGATCGAAGAATCGACCGCAGACGTTGTGGGCATCTGTGATTAGTGACTTCTTTAATTTCAATGTGGGCACAGGCGCCGCCGATGATGCGATTGATATCACGCTCGACACTGACCAGGTAAACGCAATTAAAGCGGTATACGCCGGTCGCCATCTAACGATATTCACCTCGGGCGCAGAGTTTTATATCAGCGACTCACCGATCACGCCATCTAACTCCTCTGTTAAGCGACAAACACAATTCGGCTCTGGCAGTGTGCGGCCGATCAATATCGATGGTGCAATTCTCTTTATTGAAAGATCGGGCAAAGCAGCGCGCGAGTTTTTGTGGACATACGAAGAAGAAGCGTACACCTCAAATAGTTCCTCGTTGATGGCATCGCATTTAATCAGCGGGCCGGTCGATATGGACGCCAGGCGGGGCACTTCAACGGATGATGCGAACTATGTATACCTCGTTAACACTGACGGCACGATGGCGGTTTTTAACACGCTACGACACCAGGAAGTCGGTGGCTGGACGAAATGGAGCACCACCGGAACCATCGAATCGGTCGCGGTTATTGTCGATGAGGTTTATTTTTCCGTCTTGCGTACGATTAATTCCGTTGCGGTTCGCTTTCTCGAGAAGGCGGACGAAAACACTTATACCGATGCGAACAAACTGCAAACCCTTGGCTCACCAGGCACCGCAGTCTCAGGGCTCGCGCACCTCAACGGACAGTCCTGTCGAGTAAGAGCGGATAGCTCAATCATGGATAACGCTACGCCGTCCGGCGGTGCGATTACTCTGGCGCGTAATGGCACAACGGTAGAGGTTGGGCTCGACTACGACATCACAGTGAAGACCATGCCGCTGAATTCTGACTTTCAGAACGGGCCGATATTGACCAGGTACAAGCGTTTGGTGCGTGTAGTGACGGATCTCTACCAATCACTCGGCGTCTATGTGAATGACATTTACCTGGCTGATAGGGATTTCGGCGAGGACATTCTCGACACCACACCACCAGGATTTACCGGAATCAAAGAAACGCATTTATTGGGTTGGGATCGCCTGGCGCAAATCACCATTACACAACAAGACCCGCAACCGTTTACGTTGCTCGGTTTAGCGATAGAGGTGGAGGCTTAATTATGGGCGCTGCTGCTGCTTCTCCAGCGATGTCGTTGGGAATGTCTGCTGTATCCGGCATTATGTCTGCCTCTGCTGGAAGTAAAGCCAAGGCCGGACTGTACGAACACGCGAGCCTGATCGAAGAATTTGGCGAAGAAGATGCAACGAACGTCGAGGAGTTTGGCGCATTACAGGTTGCCTATCAACAAGAGCAAGCGGCTTATAAGCACGATTTCGCGATAAAGAGCTCCAGGCTCGAAGATAAAAAAGTCGATCTATTCGAGCAGGGTGTTAAAAAAGATATTCGCGATGAGAAACGCGCAGCGCGTGATCGAATGATGATGCGAACCAAAAGCATCCTCGACACACTGAGTAACCAAACGGCAGCGCGAGCTGCCCAGGGCATTGTTGCGTTTGACGGGAGTCCGTTGCATATGCAGCGCGTCGATTTCCTCGAGTACGAAGCAGATAAAGCGATTGATCGAGGAGATACTGCCGAGCGTATTGTCGATCTTAAATTCTTTGGTGGTGAACGCGCGAAGCTGATGCGTGAGCGTAATTCGCTAATGCGCGAGATTGCTGGTGTTGAACTGGCGAGCGCACTGTCGTCGGCGAGTCTCACTGAAACCGCATACGAAATGCAGGCCAGCAGTATGCGGCGATCTTACGCGCTCGAGGCCGATTCGTACCGCATACAAGGTCGATCAGCACAACGCCAGGGATTTATGAGCGGCATGAATACATTGTTTAGCGGCATCAATCGTTATCAATCACTGACCGGCTAACCCGTAATGGTTGAACGTTACAAAAGCGACGCGCAATATAAACCAGGGATGAATCCGTACCGTTACGCGGAAGGGATTACCACGCCCGCTGCGCCCAGGTTAACGCCGCCACCACCAGCTCCTAATCTGCGACGACCACGGACAACGCCAGGGCTTGCCAAGGCGCAAGCAGCAAAGCAGGAAGGCTCACAATTAACGCAAATGCTCAGTCAATGGTCAGATACGTTATACGAGCAAGCCGCAGAAAAAATCGCAATCGAGGCCGAGGCCGAAGGGATCGAGGCGGGGAATCATCGCGACCCTGAGACTGGGGAATTAATACCGCCAGAGCTTGATACAAACAATATCAGCGTTCGCTCAAAAGCCTATTACAACGGGCAAATGGCGGCCTATAAGAGCGCAACACAAACCGACGTTATCACAACGATGGCGCGCCTGGAGCTCGAAAATCCAGAGAATGAAGAAGCCTATAGCGGCAGCGTTGAGGCATACCGTTCGGGCATGACCGACGGATTAACCGGAAAGAACAAGCTATTTGTCAATAACGAAATCAATACGCGGGCCGCACGCTCATTAGTAAAGATTCGAGAGCGGGCACTTGAGAGCTCACGCAAACACGATGCGGCACACATTGTTCGCAATGCGAAAGCATTAACCGACGAGATCACCATCGACGCGTTTAATGGCGATCCCCAAGAGGCGTTTATCAAATACGCGCAACTCGAAAATAATTTACAGGAGGGCGTCGAGAGTGGATTGTTAGAGCAAGATGATGTTGATAAGGCGCTGTTTAAGTT
>PVBE011223431.1_pt1 | contig 15574 bp, 12 predicted proteins | sample 1631181 | NCBI WGS metagenome assembly PVBE01 (sample SAMN08397723, study PRJNA350692) | Marine metagenome, whole genome shotgun sequencing project. | isolation source: water | place: Pacific Ocean | collected 2012-04 | reverse complement strand
CTGTCGCTCTCGTTTCTCGCAGAGGACCTCTCGGTGGCCGTCGATCTCTTCGCCAACCTCCTCCGCGCACCACGATTCGGTGACGACATGCTCGTCGCCTACCGGCGCGCGGGCCTCGTCCCAGAATGGAGCCCCAACGATCCGCGCCGGCGCCCGGACGTCGAGTTCCCCCGCATCCTCTACGGCGACCACCCGGCTGGTCGCCGGCGATCCGCCGAAACGCTCGCCGCGATCACCGTGGACGACCTAGCAACGTTCCATCGTCGCTTCTACGTCCCCAACAACATGGTTCTGGCGGTTTCCGGCGGTATCGAGCGCGACGCCGTGGTCGCGGCGTTGCAGCACGCGCTCTTCGCCACGCCTTGGGAACAGGCCCGGGTACGCCGCGCGGAGCTGCCACCCATCCCTTCGCCCACACCGCGGACGCTCCACCTGTTCGACGTGGAGCGCCGCCAGGGCTGGGCCATCGTCGGTCACCTTGGGGTGCGGGGACGCCCGTCGGACCGCGCAGCGCTAGAGGTGACGAACTACATCCTCGGGGGCAACGGCGCCATCTGGAAGCGCGTGCATCCGGATCGTCCGCCGGCTCGCGCCCAGGGCCATTTTCGCGCCAGGCTGTACGACGAGAGCCGAACCATGCGGGGACTCACCAACGACACGTCCTCGTACATCCCGGTCGGCTTTCGCGCACCCACGCCGATCTATGCGGTCACCAGTGGCCGACCGGAGTCGATTCCCTATCTCCTACAGATCATCGACGAACAGTGGCGGCGGATCGCCACCGACGTCAGCAACATGGACATCGAGATCGCCAAGGGGGCCCTGACCGAGGGTTACTTCCAGATGCGATACGCGGGCGCTCACGCGACCGCTCGGGCGCTGGCCGAGGAGCGGTTCTTCGAGGGCGGGCACGATTGGTACCAGGGCTACGTCGACGCCATCCGGCGCGTCACCAAGGAGGACGTGGTCGCGGCGGCCCGCCGCTACTACCGGGCGGACGATCTGGTCGGCGTGCTCGTCGGGCCCATCGACGAGATCCAGTCCTCAGAACACCCTCTGTACAAGGCGAAGCTGTCCGACTTCGGCGAGCTCGTCGAACACCCGTGGTGACGATGGCTGCGCCGCACTTCACGCCCAAGACCCTCGCGTTCCTGCGCGCGCTCCGACGCCACAACGACCGCGACTGGTTTCGCGAGCACCGAGCCGACTACGAGGAGCACGTCCGAGCCCCGATGGTCGCGGTCGTCGAGCGTCTGGCCATCGACCTGCCCCGGTTTGCTCCCGACCTGGTGGCCTCGACCCGGACGTCGATCTACCGCATCTACCGCGACACCCGATTCACAGAGGACAAGTCCCCATTCAAGACGCACATCGCGGCCATCTTCCCGTGTCGTGGCCTCGCCAAGCACGAGGGCGCCGGCCTCTACCTGGAGGTGGCGCCCACCCGGGTCCTCGTGGCCGGCGGACTCTACGCCCCCCGAACCGAGCAGATCCACGCGGTGCGCGAGCGCATCTCCGGCGATCTCCGGAGATTCCGGCGGATCGTCGAAGCACCCGAGTTCAGACGGTCGCTCGGGGCGGTCGAGGGCAGCCGGCTCAAGCGCGTGCCCCGAGGCTTCCCTCCCGACCACCCAGCGGCCGAGTATCTCAAGCTGCGGCAATTCCTGGTCCACCGCGAGCACGCGGCGAGCTTCGCGACCAACGTACGCTTCTACCCCAACGTCGTCCGGACGTTCCGCCGGATCGCTCCCCTGGTCCGGTTCCTGAACGACCCCCTCATCGGCGACCCGCGGAAAGTGGTGGGGTAACGCTGGACGCCCCAGCCGCCCGTGGTGACGGTCCTCCGTCACGCCCAGGTCGGCGCGGCACCCGGCTGGCGTATGGGCTCACACCTCGTGCATCGTCCTCCCGCCCACCACGGTACGGACCACCTGGATTTCCTTGATCCGATCCGGGTCGATCTCGTGCGGATCCTCGGCCAGGATCACGAAGTCGGCCAGCTTCCCCATCGTGATCGACCCTTTGACATCCTCGTCGAACGACGACCGCGCACCGTTGACCGTCCCGATCCGCAACGCCTGCGACACGGTGACCTTCTGGTTCTCGCCCCAGACCTTCCCTTCCATGTCCTTCCGCGTGACCATGCTCTGGATACCCATCAGGGGCTCGTAGGGGCCTGGCACGTAATCGGATCCGAAGGTCGGCTGGATGCCATAGTCGAGGAAAGACTTGTGCGGAAACATCCACTGCATCCGCTCCTCGCCGTACTCCTCCCACTTGTCGCCGTGGTAGTGCACGTAGCTCGAGAACGGTTCGGGGATGACCCCGAGGGCCTTGATCCGCTTCAGGATGTCTGGGTTCACCAGGGTGCAATGTTCGATGCGGTGTCGAGGGTCCGGGCGGGGCCAGCCCTTCTGCGCTCGCTCGTAGGCGTTGAGCACCATGTCGATGGCCCGATCGCCGTTGGCGTGGATGACGATCTGGAAACCCGCCCGGTGCGCCCGCTCCACCGCCTCGTCGGTCTCCTCCTGCGTCATCGTGAGGATGCCGTAGTCGTCGGGCCGTCCGACGTAGGGCGTGCTCATCGCCATCGTCCGTCCTGACGCCGACCCGTCGGCGAGCCACTTCGCGCCCCGAATCTCGATCCACTCGTGGCCAAAGCCACTGTAGACGCCAGACATGTAGAGCCCTTCGAGGCAGTCGGAGCTTTGACCCGACACCATCATGTGGACCCGAAAGCGAAGCTCGCCGGCGTGATACGCGTCCTGATACGCGACGAGGTTGTCGACGTTGCCCCCTCCTTCGTGCACCGTCGTCAAGCCCGCGGCGGTCATCTTCTCGGAGATCAGCGTCACACCCGCCTGACGCTGCTCACGCGTGCTCCCTGTCGGACGAACGTGCCGGAAGAGCCGGTTGGCGTTCTCGGCGATCTTGCCGCTCAGCTGGCCGTTCTCCTTGTAGATCTTCCCGCCCGGTGGGTCCGGTGTGCTCGCGTCGACACCTGCCAGCTCGAAGGCCTTGGTGTTGTACCAGTAGATGTGACCGCCACGATGCGAGACGTACACCGGGTGGTTGGGCACGGCCTAGTCGAGATCCTGAATCGTGATCTGCCGTCGGCCCGCCACCTTGGTGTCGTCGTACTTGAAACCCAGCACCCACTCACCGGGCGGGGTCTCGGCTGCCTTCGCCCGTAGCCGCTCCTTGATCGCGTCCATGGTGCGCACGTCGAGATCCGCGCTCACCAGCTCGTTCACGCCCCCTCCAGCCGGGTGGATATGACAATCGATGAAGCCGGGCACCACCGTCATGCCGGCCGCATCGATCACTTCGGTGCCAGGAGTCACGAGGTTGGCGACGTCGTCGTTGCTGCCCACCGCCAGAAACCGTCCGAACTTCACGGCGAACGCCTCGGCTCGGGGCAGCGCGTCGTCCACCGTATAGACCCTGGCGTTACGAACGACGAGGTCTGGCCCAGCTCCCCGCACCCGCCAGTCCATGCCATCGCTCCAGGTCTGTGCACCCACCCGGGCCGGCCGGGCCAGACCCAGGCCGCCCGCCAGCGTCGCGCCCATGCCCAGGAACTCCCCGCGCGTCAGCTTCCTCATCAGTGCACCTCCTCACGTGCGCCCGAATCGCGTGCTCGTTGGTATGGTAGTGCGGGACCGGAGGCCTTTCCACCTCCGGCCACGTCACATTCACGGCCATGCGACACTACCTCTACCTACACGGGTTCGCCTCGTCGCCCGGGTCGCGCAAGGCCGCCTTCTTCTCTGATCGGCTCGCCGTCCACCAACGCCCCCTCCACGTACCGGATCTGAACCTCCCGGCGTTCTCCGACGTCACCATCACGCGCATGCTGCGACAGGTGGAAGCGCTGATCGCGGGTCTATCGAGGGCCCCGGTGGTCCTGATAGGGTCGAGCCTCGGCGGGTCCGTGGCACTGCAGGTGGCCGTCCGGTCGTCCGTCAGCGACCGGATCGCGCAGCTGGTGCTCCTGGCGCCCGCACTGGACTTCGAGGGCACGCTGATGCGGGAGTTGGGAGCTGAACGGTTAACGCGTTGGCGCGAGACCGGGACGCTCGAGGTCTTCCACTTCGGTTACAACGAGACTCGAACGGTGGGCTTCGCCCTACACGAGGACGCGGCGCTCTACGACGCACGCCAGACGGCCGCACCGGTGCCGACCTTCATCTTCCAGGGCACCCGCGACGAGACCGTGGACCCAGCCGTCGTCGAGCGTTACGCGCGCGGCCGTCCCGGCATCAGGCTGCGCCTGCTCGACGACGATCACCAGCTACGGGAGAGCCTGGAGCAGATCTGGAACGAGACAGCGGTCTTTCTCGGACTGGTGAAAGGGTCGAGCCGGGCGTGAGGCCAGAGATCACGCCCTCACAGCATCCGCTTGCATCCGGAATGGCAGCGACACTGCATGGTCTTGTCACCATCGGTGTGATAGTCGTAGGTGAGCTCCTCGCCAGCCTTGATGTTCTTGGCAGCGCAGATCCAGATCGTGCCATCGATGATGTTCGAGTAGCAGTTGGGCTTGCACCCGTGATTGATGAACCGCGCGACGTTGCCACCGACCGCCGCATCGATCGACCAAGCGCGGTTCAGCTTGAAGCACCAGATATGCCCTTTCTCGAGATACCTGGTCTCTCGCTTCGTGCTCTCCTTGGCCGGGATCCTCTCGCCGGCATAGTCGATGATGCGCTTGTTCTTGTTGATGGGCTCGGTGGTGAACACCCCCCATCCATGGACCTTCGATCGTCGTTTCTTCAGCATACGGCCCTTCCGAACTGACCACCGCACCGGTCGGAGGTCTGAAAATACTCGAGGCGATCCGGCTCTTCATCACAGCCAGGCGTCACGCCGACGGGCCCGCGCGTCGACCGAGCCGCCACAATCGAGGCGGTGCGTCGCGCGCCGACCGCGACCGAGGTCCTGGGTCCGGCTCGCCGCCGCGAGTTCGACTGGGCGCGGGTTCCGGAGGTAGCGCTCGTCGCTTGAGCTACGCTGGGGGGCCATGCGCCGGCCGACTGCGTCCGCCGTGTCCACGTTACTTTCGATGAGATGAGGTGATCACCTGAGCAACCGACAACGTGGGCATGCCGCGTCGCTCGCGATCATTGTCGTCGTTCTCGGCGCGCTGTCAAGCAGCGTGGTGCAATCGGCCCTGAGCGCCCCGTCGCCGGCTTGTCGTTCCTCGGAAAGCCTGCAATACTGCGATCCTAGAATGCACCGGGGCCGAACGCCCGGCCGGCAAGCGGGCGCCGTCGAGCACGATGGCGACGAGGTGACGATGCGACGCCGAACCTGGATCCGCCTGACCCTGTCCACCGCCGCCTGGCTGCCGTTCCGCGGTCTGCGCCTGCGGGCCTGGACCATGCGGCGACAGATCGCCCCAGCAACCCTGCGAGCCGTCGCGGACGTGGTGCTGCCGGCCGCACTCGGACCGTCGGGAGTCCAAGCCGTCGTCGACGGCTTCACTCGATGGACCCGCGGCTACAGACCCCAGGCCGAGATGACCCATGGCTACGGCATCACGCGCCTGCGGACGACCGGCACGAGCCCCGAGCCTGGATATGTCCGGCAATTGGAAGACCTCGAGCAGGCGGCGGCTCGAACCGGTGGAAGCCTGCCCGAGCTGCCGCTGGACGCGCGGCGGTCTCTCGTCATCGAAGCGCTGACCCGTGCGCGCATCACCGAGCTGCCGCGACGGCCTGATGGCCGGCATGTCGTCGCCGACCTGATGAGCTACTACTTCCAGGGCAGCGAGGCCAACGACGTGTGTCATGGTGCCGCGATCGGCCGGCGGACGTGTCGCGGCCTCCCAGGGGCCGAGTCCGCCCCACGACCACTGTAGGAGCCCGTCCATGCCGAAGCATGAGAGCGACGTCTGCATCATCGGCGGTGGCATCTCGGCGGCCCTGCTGTCGCAGAAGCTCACCGAGCTGATACCGGGGGTGACGATCGCGGTCGTCGAAGCCGGCCGGAAGATCTTCGACTTCGAGAATCGAATGAGCTACCGGCAGCGCATGCTCGACTACGGGGAAAACCCGTGGCCCGGGGACTTCATCGAGGACCAAGCGGCCGAGAACATCATCTCGCGAACCATGGCGGTCGGGGGCTCGGCGCTCCATTGGGGCGGCGTCACCAACCGCTTCTCGGAGGAGGACCTCCGGCTTCGGTCGCTGTACGGACTCGCGGTTGACTGGCCGCTCTCGTGGCAGGAACTCGAGCCCTTCGTTTGCGAGGCCGAGCGCCGGATCGGCGTGGCCGCGGAGCCCAGCCCCTTCCCAGAGGATCGACCGTCACGGCCCTACCCGATGCCGGTCATGCCCCTCACCTACAACCTGCGGCAGCTACGCGCGTGGGCCGAGAGGAGCGGGATCCCGTTTGGACCCACCCCCCAGGCGAAGAACACGGTCGAGTACGACGGTCGGGCCGTCTGCCAGCGCTGCGCAACCTGCTCCATCTGCCCGACCGGTGCCCGCTACTCTCCCGACTTCACCTTCAAGCGCCTGCTCGCGGATGGGAAGATCACCCTTCACGATCGCACGATCATCCGACGGCTCGAGCTGCGCGACACCGGGCCCGAGGTGGCGGTCGCGCACGGTGTTCACCAGGATCGACCCGACGATCCAGTGGAGTACCGTGCCCGACACTTTGTCCTGGCGTCTGGCTACTGCTGGAGCTCGCACCTTCTCTTGCTGTCGGCGTGCGCGCGGTTCCCCGATGGGCTCGGCAACGGCTCGGGGCTCGTCGGGCGCTACATGACGGGGCATCCCCACATCGTCGCCTTCATGGAGATGAACGCGAAGTTGTACCCGGGCATGAACGAATCCCACAGCCTCGTGTCACGGCAGTTCTTCCGTTGCCCGACTGATGGCGCGTATGTCCGGCACGATCTGCGTGTCTGGGAGAGCACGAACGGGCACAACCCGCGGCTGCAGGACGACCAGGGACAGCTGCTCCTGGGAGACGCGCTGCTCGACGACTGGCGGAGCCGAACCTCTCGGGCAACCTCCAGGGTGCGCGCTTACTACGACGCCCACCCTGCTTCCGAGAGCGCGCTGACGCTGGACGCCTCGCGCCGCAACCGCTGGGGCGACCCCCTCCCCAAGATCGCCCACCGCCTGGACGCCGACACCCGAGCGCGGGAAGCAGAGACGAAGCGGCATCTCCTGGACGTCTTCGAGCGCCTGGCACACGAAGACGACGGCAAGATCCTGTCGACCGAGTTCAGCACCTATCTCGACCACCCGGCCGGAGGTTGCCGGATGGGGGACGACCCGGCCACCAGCGTCTGCGATAGCTTCGGGCAGACCCACGACCATCCGAACTTGTTCGTGGTGGGCGCGCCCACCTTGCCAACGGGAGGGTGTACGAACGGGACGATCACCTTCTCGGCGCTCACGCTGCGCTCGGCCGAGCAGCTCGCCGGGAGCCTCGGTAACCTGAACCGATCGGCCCCGCCTGGCGTCGCTTAGCAGGGTTCCGGGCCTGATATTATCCACTCGATGCACGTCAGGACGAAGGCCACCCGCTACCTGCGCGCTGGCCGGGAGTTCGCCCGCGGCCTCCTGCACACGGCTCATCCGCTGCTCGTCCACGTCGTGCCGATGCGGCGCTGCAACATCGACTGCGGCTACTGCAACGAATACGACAAGGTGTCGGAACCGGTGCCGCTAGCAACGATGCTCCATCGGCTCGATCGCCTGGCCGAGCTCGGCGTCTCCGTGGTGGCGAGCAGCGGGGGCGAACCCATGATGCACCCCGACCTGGACGCGATCATCCAGGGAACCCGGGCACGGGGCATGATGGCCGGGCTCATCACGAACGGCTACTATCTGTCACCCAAGCGTATCGAGGCTCTGAACCAAGCGGGCCTCGACTATCTGCAGATCAGCATCGACAACATCGAGCCGGACGAGGTCTCGAAGAAGAGCCTGCGGCTGCTGGACCGCAAGCTGCAGTGGCTCGCGCAGTACGCCGCGTTCGACATCAACATCAACTCGGTCGTGGGCGGCGGAGTCAAGAACCCCGAGGACGCACGCACCATCAACCAGCGGGCCCGCGAGCTGGGCTTCTCCACCTCGATCGGCATCATTCACGACGGCTCCGGTCGCCTCAAGCCGCTGTCTGCGCACGAGCGGGAGGTCTTCGACGACGTGACCCGGCAGATCAGCGGAGCACACCAGGTCCTCAAGAATCTCTACTCGGGAATTCGCGGCTTCCAGGACAACCTGGCCGACGGCAAGCCGAACGAGTGGCGGTGCCGTGCCGGGGCGCGCTACCTCTACGTCTGCGAGGACGGTTTGGTGCACTACTGCTCGCAGCAACGGGGCTATCCGGCCGTTCCGCTCGAACGCTACACGACGAACGACGTACGTCGCGAGCTGCTGACGTCGAAGTCCTGTGCCCCGTTCTGCACGATCGGCTGCGTCCACCGGGTGTCGACCATGGACTTCTGGCGCAAACCCCAGCAGCACGCCCCACGCTCCGCCAAGGTCGGTGGCTCGGTACACCTACCCTCCTGACCCGTAGGATTCGGTCGGCGCTGCTAGGGGCACCTCCACCGGACGCCGCGCCCGTGTCGTAGCCAAGACGGTATGATAGAAGCAGGCATGGCTGACGTCGCACCCAGATCCGGTTCATGGGCCGTTTGGCGCTGGTCGGGGCTAACAGGCCGTGGTGGAAGTCCTGTGATAGTCGGCCCGTGCGGTAGCGCGCCTGGCTGCCTTGCTCGTCGGTCAAGTGCTTCCGGTCTCCTTGCCCCTCGCGCTTGTCCAGCCGCACGCCGCGCGGGCCTTCGTGCGACGCAGGACTTTTGCCACGGGCTGCTAGCTCTGCTGCTACTCGCGGTGCCGGGCCGCCCCCTCTCGGCGCAAGAACTGACCCTCCCGCTACGTCCGGACTCGGTGAGGTTCGCGGTGATCGGTGACAGCGGGACCGGGGAAAGAGGGCAGTACGAGGTCGGGGAGCGGATGGCCGAGTATCACGCCAGGTTCCCGTTCGAGTTCGTCCTCATGCTCGGCGACAACATCTACGGCCGTGAGAAGCCGGAGGACTACGCCAAGAAGTTCGAGCGTCCGTATCGAGCCTTGCTGGACGCCGGCGTGGAATTCTACGCCGCGCTCGGCAACCACGACGAGCCGGTGCAACGTTTCTACGAGCCGTTCAACATGGGCGGTCGACCCTACTACAGCTTCAAGACCCCGCGAGGAGAAGTGCGGTTCTTCGCGCTGGAGAGCGGCTACGTCGACGACGCTCAGATCGCGTGGCTCGAGCAGGCGCTGCGTGAGGCTCGCGAGACCTGGAAGATCGGCTTCTTCCACCACCCCTTGTACTCGTCTGGACGGCGTCACGGCCCCGCTGAGGAGGTACGAGAGCTGCTCGAGCCACTCTTCGTCGAGCACGGTGTCGACGTCGTCTTCGCTGGGCACGAGCACTTCTACGAGCGTCTAAAGCCGCAGCAGGGAATCCTGTATTTCACGTCGGGCGGGGCGGGTAAGCTCCGCCGGTCGAACATCACCAGGGCGACGCCCGAGTATGCCCGAGGGTTCGACCAGGACCACCACTTCATGCTCGTCGAGATCACCGGCGACGAGCTACATTTCCAGGCCGTCTCCCGCGCGGGCAGCACGATCGACTCCGGCGTTTTCCGACGTGGCGACCGTAGCGTCTCGGTGAATCACGATCGCATCGCCGTACCGCGGCCGTGACCCGCCCGATTAGTCTCTTGCGGTGGGTGGCCCAGGAGCCGCCGAGTCAGCGCCAGCTGCAGCTCTCGCGACCTCCGACCAGAAGCGGTCCCAGATCGCGACCCCGTCATCGCCAACCAACCGTGATGTGGCAGCCTCGACCGCGCTCCCGACGTGGTTCTCCTGGACGACGGCGAGCGCCTTCGAGGGTGCGGCCCGCAACGGAGCCCACGACGCCCCAAAGACGAGCCACAGGATCACGGCTCCGACGTAGCCGGCCTCCCACGCCAGACGAGACCGCCCGAGCAGCGCCCGCGTCCATTCCTCCCAGGCGCCCTCACACGCAACCTTCCACGCTGCCCTGCCCCCGCGTTCGCAGCCGACCGTCGCCGCCATCACGTCGGCAACGAGCGGGGGCTCGGGTCGAAGCTCGACAAACGTGGACAGATCCACGCTCAGCCGACCAAGTGCGGCGGCCACGGTGGCGCAATCCTCGCAGCCGTCAAGGTGTCCCTTTACGAGATCACGGTCCAGACCGTCCGCACCGAGTGAGCCGTCCACGTAGTCGCCGAGACGGACCAGCGCGGAGACGCATGGCCGACCGCTCGTCCGCTCGAGGATCGATTCGGTCAGGCCCTCAGGCGACGTCGACGCCAGGGCTTCGAGATCTTTCCGATCCACGTCCCTACTCAGCCTCCTGCGATCGGGTTCCAGACCCGGCGGTCGCGTAGGATGGATCGAGCTTGAGCACCTGCTGCGCCAACTCGACCCGGGCGCGGTTGGACCGCGACTTGACCGTGCCCACCGGGAGCTGCAGCAACTCGGCGATCTCTCTAAACTTGAGCCCCTGGATCTCCTTGAGCAAGATCATCTCACGGTCCTGACCCTTCAGGCTGTTCATCGCGTCGTAGACCAGGCGCTTCCGGCGGTCGGTCAGCCACACCTCCTCGGGGCCGGAGCGCGGGTCGGCGACAGCCGCCACCCCTGTGGCCTCGTCAATCGGGATGTCCGACAACGGCGGACGCGCCTTTCGACGCCGTAGATGGTCGATGCACAGGTTCCTCACGAGGCGGATCAGCCAGGGAAGGAACTCCTCGCCTTTGCAGCTCTCGAGCTTCTCGTAGACCCTGACAAAGGCCTCCTGGGCCAGGTCCCTGGCGGCGTCGCCGTCCCTCACGTAGTGGTACGCCACGGCGTGGACGCGTCCCTGATGGCGCCGCACGAGCCGCTCCCAAGCCAGCGCGTCTCCCTGGCGACAGCGCTCGATGAGCGTAGAGTCCTGCAAGGATCGCATAGTCGTAATCCCACCAGAGACGACGCAGACGCGCCGAAAAGGTTCGCTCGACCGGCATGCTCCCTCGTCGCGTCCGGCCAGCCGGGCGCCACGCTCGGGACGTCTCCCACGAATCACGGGCTGCTAGCGGAAGTCGTGGGAATCGATCTCGGGGCCTGTTCTGCCCAGCCCCTCGACGCGTTCGGCCTTCACCGAGGTCACATCCGATTGGATCTGCAACATCCCTTCGACCAACAAGAACGACTCGTCCAGGATGATCGGTCGTTGTGCAGCAAATAGATCGGGCCGCACGATGATGTTGGCGATGCCGGTCTCGTCCTCGAGCGTGAGGAAGACGAACCCCTTGGCCGTCCCGGGTCGCTGCCGGGTAATGACGGAGCCCGCGACACGTACCCGGCGTCCCTGACGTCCGCGAGAGAGATCGCTGGCGCGTGATACCCCACGGAGCGCGAGCTCGGCGCGACGCAACGCCATGGGGTGAGGTCCGATCGTCAGACCGGTCCCGTCGTAGTCGGCCATGACCCGCTCGCGCAGGGTCATGGGCGCGAGCGGACCTGAGACCACCGTTTGGGGCGCACACCCCGCCGACGCCGAACGCGACACGACCGGCTCGTCGATTCGCTCGAACAACCTGCCCGCCGGCCGCGCTGCACGTTCGATCTGCCAGAGCGCGGTACGCCGGTCCAAGCCAAAGGCGTTGAGTGCGCCGACCTCAGCGAGCGTCATGAGCTCGTCACGACGCAGATCGGTGCGCGCGATGAGGTCCTCGATCGAGCGATAACGGGGAAACCTGCCATCGTCCTGGGACCGAGCCGCGCGTGTCGGCGAGCGGTGGCCTCCCACACCAGCGAGAGCACACTCCTCGGCCTGTGTCCAATCGTGTGCGCACAGGCTGCAGAAGCATTGGCGAGCGGCCTCCGCGCCCGTTACCACCTCGAGCATGGAGGGATCGTCACAACCGCACTTGGGGCAGAACGGAGGGAGCGCCTGAGGTGTCCGGGCTGGTCGCTCGTGGGCAGGGGGGCCCGCGGGTCCTGTGCGATGCCTGGAGGCCGGCGCCGCGAGGGTCCGGCCGACCTCCTCACGTAGGCCGTTGACGTACCTGAGACCGAGGCGGATCGCGCCGTCCGCCTCCACCGTGCACGACCAGCTCGAGCGCTGAACATCGATGCTGGCGAAGCGTACTCCTCGTCGCTGCGCATCTTTCACGATCGTCGCCGGATGGTAGAACCCCATCGGTTGGTTGTTCAGGAGCGCCGCATAGAACGCGGCCGGAAAGTGCGCCTTGAGGTAGGCACTCGCGTAGACCAACAACGCGAAGCTGGCGGCGTGCGATTCTGGAAATCCGTACAGGGCAAACGAGGTGATCGATCGAATGATCGCCTCGGCGGCGGCGCCGGTGATTCCCTGACGCGCCATGCCCCCGCGCAGCTTTGTCTCGATCTGGGCCATTCGCTGCTCGGATCGCTTGAAACCGAAGGCCCGCCGTAGCTCCTCGGCTTCCCCTCCCGAGAAACCAGCCGCCACCATGGCCATGCGGATCAACTGCTCCTGAAACAGCGGGACACCGAGCGTCCGGCTCAAGATCGGTTCGAGCGAGGGATGCGGGTAAGTGACCGACTCGACCCCGGCGCGGCGCCGCAGATACGGATGAACCATCTGTCCGACGATCGGCCCCGGCCGGATGATCGCGACCTCCACGACGATGTCGTAGAACCGTTCCGGTCGCAAGCGTGGCAGCGTCGCCATCTGGGCACGCGATTCGACTTGGAACACGCCGATCGTGTCGGCTTCCTGCAGCATGCGATAGACCGCGGGATCGTCTGGCGGAAGATGCGCGAGATCCACGAGGGCACGATCTGGCGAGGGACTTCCCGCGCGACTCGCACGATTGCTCTCCTCGGCGGCGATTGGGCAGGTGTCCAACGCACCAGCCCTCGTGCCCGCGGCGGGCCGGTTGATCACCTCCAGGGCATCCTGCAACGTGGCCATCATGCCGAGGCCCAGGAGGTCGACCTTCACGATGCCCATATCGGCACAGTCGTCCTTGTCCCACTGGGTCACGACACGACCAGGCATACGGGCATTTTCGAGTGGCACGATCTCGTCGAGCCGCCCCTGACAGACCACCATGCCTCCGGAATGCTGACCCAGGTGCCGCGGCAGATTCTGGATCTGCTGCCACAAATCGACGAACAGCTCGACACGGGGATGGTCGAGTGCGAGACCAGCTTCGCGCAGATGTCGGTGCAGGGTGTCTCGAGGGTCGGTCCACTCGAAGCGGTGCATGACCTTCGCGAGCCGGTCGATCCGCTCTGGCTCCAGGTCCAGCGCCTTACCAACCTCGCGCGCCGCGCTGCGTCCTCGATAGGTGATCACGTTCGCCGTCATGGCCGCCCCGCGCGCGCTGTACTTCTCGTAGACATATTGGATGACGCGCTCGCGACGGTCTCCACTCGGCAGATCGAGATCGATGTCGGGCCACTCTCCTCGCTCCTCCGACAGGAAGCGTTCGAAGAGCAGGTCCATCCCCACGGGATCGACGGCCGTGATGCCCAGGCAGTAGCAGACGGCGCTGTTGGCGGCAGAGCCGCGCCCTTGCACGAGGATGCCTTGCTGTCGGCAGAAGTTTACGATGTCCCAGACGATGAGGAAGTAACCGGCCAGATCCAGCTTCTCGATGAGGTCCAGCTCGCGTATCACCTGACGGCGTGCTCGGTCGTGATACGGGCGATACCGCTCGTGGGCTCCCACCTGGGTGATCTTCCGCAGGAAGGAGATCATCGATTCACCGGGAGGCACCGGATAATCGGGAAATCGGTAGCCCAAATCATCCATCGTGAAAGCCAGACGACCGGCGAGCTCCCGCGTGGCGGTCAGCGCCGCGGGATGGTCGGAGAACAGTTGCGCCATCTGCTCGGGTGCCTTCAGATAGCGCTCGGCGTTCTGGGCGAGGTGCCGACCGGCGCGATCGAGCGTGGTCTTGTGCCGGATGCAGGTGAGCACGTCGTACAGCGGACGCTCGGTATCCGTCGCGAAGCGGACACCGTTGGTCGCCACGAACGGCACGTGGAAGGCAGAAGCCAGGTCCAGGAGCACCCGGTTGTCGGCCTCCTGGTCCCGTCTTAAATGTCGCTGCAGCTCGACATAGACGTTCGACCGTCCAAAGATGCCCACCAGGCGGTCGAGCAGTCCGCCCACCCCGTGACGGTTCCCTGCCAGCACGGGGCGGCCCGCCAGCGCTACCAGCCCGGTCGTGTGACCATCGAGCTCGTCGAGGGTCAGCGCCCCCTCGCCCTTGGGGGCCCGGAGCTTCATGCGAGACACCAACCGGCACAGGTTGCGATAGCCGTCGCGTGAGGCCACCAGTACCGGAAGACACCACAGCGTCGACGCTTGTGACGCGGCAGCCGACGGAGTGGCCGAGCCCACTCGGATGGTGAGCTCGGATCCGATGATCGGCGTGAGGCCGGCCGCACGCGCCGCCTGGTGGAACCGCGGCGCACCGGCGACCCCGTCACGATCGATCAAGGCAATCGCCGGATAGCCCAGAGCCGCTGCCCGGTCGATCAGCGTCTCGGGTGGGGACGCGGCCTCCAGGAAGCTGAACGCGGATGCAGTATGCAGCTCGATGTAGCTCAATCCAGCAACCCTTCCACGTACCAGCGCGTATACTCGCGATCTCGAAAGAGACGGTAGACGCCATCGTCGAGCGCAACGTCCCATTCGTCACGATTCCAGCGTCGCTCCGGGTGACAAGGCGATCCGACGTCCGCCGGTCCCTCCCACCACTGCCCGGAGGTACGCCACGGTCCGGCACAGGCCTTCACGCGCCCCCCCGCCACGAGACGATGTCGTGTCAGCACACGAACGGGTCTACCCTGCTCGAAACGCACCCGAGCGGGGACGGGGTCACGAAATCGACGCAGCACGGCCGCCCGATCGACTCCACGATTTCCGGCGGCGGGCCCAGCGAGGCCACGACCGCTGCCTGGTGTGAAATCCCGCATCTCGAACGCCTCCGGCCGATACGTATCGACCAACGCGACCGCGCCACAGCGTTCCTGTCCCATCAGAGCCCGGAGCCTCGCCAATAACGTCGAGAGCCGCTCGGGAGAAGGCTGCGCACGATCGAAGAGCGTACAACGCAGGATCCGGCCTGGCACCGGGTCCACGGCCACGGTGACCTCGTCGATACCAGCGGGCGGAGCGTGGAACTCGAGGTCCAGCATGAGGAGGGTGCGGAGCACACGCGGATCACGCATCGGCGCCGGCAGCTGGAGCGTGCGCGTGTGGATCGCACGCGTGACGAGACGCAGTCGGAGGTGAAGCGTCGCGACCCCGCGATCGGCTCGCTCGAGCTGCCGACACAGCGATTCGAGCAAACGCCCCAGAACGAATGAGAGCGGCTCGCGCGCATCGATCGGCCACTCGAGCCGGAGGGATGCCTCGAAGCGTTCCTCGGGACCCTCGGGGACGAGAGGTCGTGGATCCTGCCCACGGGCGAGGCGTTGCAGGGCGAGCCCCGGTGATCCCAGCCGCTCGAACAGGTCGGCCGAGGGCAAGGCCGCCAACT
>PVBE011786114.1_pt1 | contig 15575 bp, 20 predicted proteins | sample 1631181 | NCBI WGS metagenome assembly PVBE01 (sample SAMN08397723, study PRJNA350692) | Marine metagenome, whole genome shotgun sequencing project. | isolation source: water | place: Pacific Ocean | collected 2012-04 | reverse complement strand
TGAAAGTAAAACTTGGTATAACAAGACAGCAGGGTTTATGGATACTCTGCGATTGATACCTCGATTGCTTATGATAGCATATGGTTATGTATTTTGGATGTCAACACAATGGTTCATGGCTTTACCTGATCCAACAAATGCACAAGCCGCATTTATATCTACAATCGTAGGTGCTGGTGCTGCTTGGTTTGGTTTGTATGTTGGTAGCGGACATAAAAAAGGTAAATAATAAATGGCCGATGAAGCAAAAGTAAAACTAGATAAAGCAAACGCAGAAAGTTTTAAAAAGACTGTTTCTCAATTCCATGAAAGCGTTATCATGGCTGATATTGCTTCAGAGGAGCTGAAACAAGGTGGTCAGGCCCTTCAAGAAATGAAGGGTATTTGGAAAGATGAAGTTACTGCACCTATGAAAGGTATGGTGACTGGTTTTACTAATATGATTCCTGGATTTGGTTTAGCCAGTAAACTGACGCTGCTTGCTGCCAAAACTGGTTGGTCATATTTCTTTGGTGCAAAAAAACAACAAAAGAAACAAGAAAAACAGTTACTAGACGCTCTAGGCCTTAATAAAGAGCAACTGAAGGCTTTCAAAAAGGAACAAGCCAAGATTAAGGCCGAAGAAGCAATTATGGCCAATCTGCAAAAAGCAGCAAATGATTGGGGTTTAGTTGCTGATGATTTTAATCTTAAAGACGAGGCCGCAAAGGGAAAAGATGCTGATAGAGCGCATTTAAATGAAACTGAAAAGAAACTTGTAGACCAACAACTAAAAATTCTGGGCTTACAGGCCGATCACCAGAAATCGACACAGAGTGAGTTTGAAACAGCTTTCGATGAGGCTCGCGCCGAGGATAAAAAGAGAGAGGCTGATAAACCAAAAGATTGGAAAGAAGAAGCGGGTCCTCATTTAAAAAGCCTTTTAGGTATTTCAGAACAAATTGCCCAAACCACTAAAGATTGGACAGAAGAAGCGGGTCCTCATTTAAAAAGCCTTTTAGGTATTTCAGAACAACAGCTTGAGAAAATAGAAGCAAAACTGGATAAACCAGAAGTTGTACCACAAGATACATTAACATCTCTAGAAAAGTTATTAGGAAAAGAGAAAGTAACAAGCTGGGATACACCGGATCCCAAACCAGAAGCTGACTTTGTTGGTCCCAGACAACCTGATAAACCAGAAGTTGTACCACAAGATACATTAACATCTCTAGAAAAGAGGGAGGCTGACTTTGTTGGTCCCAGACAACCTGATAAACCAGAAGTTGTCCCGACCGAAGGTGACCAAGGAGCTATACTTAAAATAGCTGAGCAGCAGAAAGAAACACTTGATAGTTTTGTTGCTGCTGCTACTACTGAAGGTTCAATATATGTCCATGATAAAAGTGTTGCTGATGAATTAGACTCACAAGGTAAGAAAACTGGTGCGGCTGCTAAAGAACAACAGAATGAACAAAGAAGAAAAGATGAAAGATTAGTAGATACCCTAGAAGGAATTGAAAAGAATACTGAAGAACTAGATGGTATTAAAAGTGATACAGAAAAGAAAGGAAAAGGATTTCTTAAATCTCTATTAGGTGGTGGTGGATTATTTGGCGGAGCTAAAGAGGCCATGGCGTCTATGGGTTCGAGTTTCTTGCCTGGTGGTGTTAAAGGACTAGCTGCTCTTGCACCTAAAGCCATGTCATTTTTGAAAGTTGCAGGACCTATTGGAATTATTGTCGGTGGAGTTGTTGCTGCGGCATCTATGGTTAAAGACGGTGTAGAAGGATATAATAAAGCCGCATCAGGTGAATGGCCTGTAGATAAAGTTTCTGGAGCCATTGGAGCAGCTATTGGTGGTACAGGTCAAGGTTGGAAAAATGCTGCGAAACAAGGTCTAAAGGGTGCTGCTATCGGAGCATCTGTAGGTCTAGCTTTCGGACCAGTCGGGGCCATAGTCGGAGGCGTTGTAGGTGGTGCAGTAGGAGGTATCGCAGGCTTTATTGGTGGTGAAACTATTTCTAATGGGTAGATGGCGCCACCAAAAGTGTTAGAAATATATTCAATATTCCTGAACTCTTAACACCAGAACAAATTGCCGCATCAGAAACAAGACTTACAGAAATTAAAACAGAAGTATCAACATTTGATACTCAAATTGAATCTTTAAAAGAACAATTAAAATCAGGCAATCTAACTGGCAAAGATCGAATAGATGCCATGAATACACTTACTAAACTTGAGGCTGATAGAGATAAGACTTTAGAAGAACAAGCTAAAATAAATCGAAATTTATCTAACAGTAATATTGCTGAAGGTCAAGCTAGAGTAGACAGAGCAAGTGAAGAATATACACAGGCTGTAAAGTCAGCCCAACAAGAAAAGAATAAACTTTTTTGGATTGGATTAAGACATGGAAAAGATAGTGAAGAATATCAAACACAATTGGATAGATATAATTCTACTAAGACATGGTCTGAAAATGCAAAAGTAAAATTAGATGAACAAAAAGTAGCACAACAAGCTGCACAAACTGCACATGACAAAACTCATAAAACAATGATGGGTAATGTTAGACTATTTTGGACAGACTTTAAAACAAGTATACCTAGTTGGACAGATGTTAAAAAAGGTGTTGGTGCATTTCTAAAAGATCCTAAAGGAACTCTTACAACTGCACTGGCTGATTGGAATGTTACCATTCCTTCTTGGACTGACGTTACTACTGGTTTAAATACTTTTCTAAAAGATCCTAGTACCTTTGTTAGTGATAAAATGAAAGACTGGAATATTACCATTCCTTCTTGGACTGATATTACTGGTAAACTAAAAGATACTGCTGCTTTTAAATTTGTAGACAATGCAACAGATATGGTGACAGGACAATTAAGAGATTGGGGTGTGCCTGTACCAACATGGGATGAAGTTAAAACAAAATTAGCATCAACTTCGGCATCAGCGTTTAATTTGTTAGATAAGGGTGCTGGTGCTGTTACTGACAAGTTACAAGACTATGGTGTGCCTATTCCTGATTGGAAAGATGTTAAAGCCGGTGTAACAGGCTTCTTAGCAGACCCCAAAGGAACTCTACAAGGAGTTCTAAACAAATATGATATAAAATTACCTACTTGGGATTCTGTTGTTGATGGTGTAACTGGCTTCTTAAACGATCCAAAAGCAGGTTTAACTACAGCGTTTGACACTCTTAGTAAGAATATGCCTGATTTTGTATCAGGGGCAGGTTCTTGGGCAGCTGATAAAATGACTGCATGGAAAACTGCATTACCTAGTGTTGAATTACCTGACTTGAGTGAAGCCATGGCTGGTATCTCAGACATGGCATCTGCTGCCAAGAGTAAAATAACAGGGTTCTTTTCAAGTCTATTTGGTGCAGGTGATGAAGAAATAAGTGCAAGAACACAAGAAGAAATTACAAAACATGGACAGACATTAAAGGCTGCTAAAAAGTCTGGTTTATATGATGATAACTGGTCGGGTGATAGTACAATCAATAGAGAAGCCTTGCAACAGGGTGTTGAATCTAAGATGATTCAAAAAGATATGCTGGACGCTATCATAGCAGATGAAGATATCAGTAAAGAAGATTTAGAATTTATGAAAACTCTTGTAGAACAGGCTACAAAGGAAGGCTCTCTTTATGTTCACGACATTGAATTAGGAAAACTCATTAAAGAAGGTAATGATTTTCGTTTGAATGCCAATAAACTGGGAGCTATATCTAATGTTGGTACAAGCAGCGCAGGTACAACTAACGCAACTAACGTTATAGTTAATGCACCTTCTCAAAGTGCAGTTGCTCACACTAAAGTAGAAACTGCAATAGGACTTTCAGATCCTTATACTCACCTTGCAAGAGCTTACTAAATATTTGTATGAAGCTACTAAAAATCCTTATACCGGTAATCTTGTTACTGGTAACCCCTATAGGGTCTGCTGACCTTACTCCACAAGAAATCATTGAGGCTAGAAACGCTGTTGTACTAGTTTCTATAGATGGCGGATTTGGTGCCGGTGTAATTATTAATCCAACAGCTACTATACTAACTAATTATCATGTAGTACATGGGGCAGATGAAATAAAGGTTTGGTTCTATCAAAAAGATGAAATGAAACCTTATTTGGCCAAAGTTGTGGCCATAGACCCTATGGCAGACTTGGCTTTATTAGAAATAAAAATAGATGAACGCAAATTACCTATTAAATTTTTAGAAATTGAATCTGATGCAAATAAAATTAATGTACTAGATGTTGTATATGCTATCGGACACCCTGTAGGCAATCAATGGACCGTCTCTAAGGGTGTTATAAACTCAATTGAACGTGAGGGACTTATTAGTGGTTATATAATTCTTTTACAACATACAGCCCAAATACAAAAAGGAAACTCTGGTGGTCCCTTAATCAATGACGATATGAAAATTGTTGGTATTAACACCTACAGTTTACAATCTCCAAATATGTATACAGGATTTGGTTATGCTACTAGGGGGGATTCTGTAGCATTCTCTGTAAAAGAAATGTTAGAGAAAGGTAAAGTTCTTCGACCTGCATTGGGCCTTAGAGTTTCAAGTAATCACGAACCCGTCAGAACCGAAATAGAAAGAAGGCATCCAGGAACATATGTACCTAACACATTTGGAGTTTTTGTTTTTGATATAGAAGAAACTCCTTATGCAGCTGAACACGGATTTCAGAATTGGGATATAATTATTAAAATTGATAATCATATTATTAATTACATGAATGATATTAATGTAATTATTCCTACATACAATATAGGCGACCTTATTGATGTAATGATTATTAGAGATGGAAGGTTTATGATGATAGAGAACTATCCTTTAACTGAAACATTATCTGAAGTAGAAGAATATCTAGACTTTTATAATAAAAGAAAACGTCAAGGACAACCTCCTACTGAACAAAAAGAAGAACCTAAAGTAGACGGCCCAGTGCCTGAAATAGTTCCAGTTCCTGAAAATCAAGAAGAATAAAAAAAGACCCCACCGAAGCGGGGTCTTGTACTTCTTAATCTTCTTAATCTTCTTCAGCTAATTTTGCAAAATAAGATAATGTGTCATCGTCATCGGTCTTATCATTCTTCCCAATAGCTGACTCTGTACGAACAGGAGTAGGCATCGTTAAGTCTTTCTCAACCGTTGTTGTGCTTGAACCACCTATAGAGTATACTTCTGCTGTAGTTTTACCTACGCCAGAACCGGTAAGAACTTTATGCAGTTTCTCCTTTAACTCATCATAGGACTTGAATTCATCAGGCTCAACAAATGCTTTAAGGCTATGTTCAGTCTTCCAAATTTTCTCAAGTTCATTATCGTCTTCCAAGAGAGCTTTAGGTGATGCAAATTCTGATTTGTCATAATTCCAAAAACCATCAACCTTACGAATCTTCAATTTGAAATCTGCACCTTTCCAAAGATCAAAAGGATTCAAAGCTTCTTCATCATCAAATGCAGGGTTCATAGCCTCGGTAATCTTATCAAAGATTTTCTTACCGAACTTGAATAACCGTACCTGTCCTTCATTCTCTGGATGTTTAGAATCACTGACAATATAAACATTAGCGTAGTATTTCAAAATACGCTTCTGTTTACGAGCAACATCCTTATCAGACTCTATACCACTATTCCAAAGTTCAGTATTGTACTCTGAAACAGGGTCAGATTTTTTGATAGTAGTCAAACTATTTTCAATGTACCAACCACCAGGTCCACTAAAAGCATGACTCCAAAGCCGAACCCATGGGAGTTCTTCTCCATCGGGCTGGGGTAGAAATCTAATAATGGCATAGCCATTACCAGTCTTATCGAGTTCAGGTTTCCAGAACCTATTATCATCGAAAGAATTTGTTACAGGTTGGTTTAGTTTTTCAAGTTCTGTCTGTAACTGATCAAACTTACCAGAACTTTTTTTGAGTGCTGCAAAACTCATAATTGTATTCTCCGTATTATCGTATTAATTATATTAATCGTATTTTATTTTATCCAAAAACAACTCATAATATACTATTAAGTATACACTACTTAATAGCTTTTGTCAAGGGTTATCCGTAGAAGTTGAACCAAAAGACAAATTTACTGATACACCAGCTATTAAATCACCTCTGTTGAAATCATCATCAAAGGGAATTGTAACATTAGGTCGAACTGAAAAATTATCAGTCACACCCCAAGTATAACCAACGTCCAGATCCAAACCTTCATAAGCAAAATCATCTAGATCCCAGTTAGTTGTGACTTTACCATCAAGGTCAAACACACTATAACCAGTACCTACTGTACCAGCAAAAGATGTATCATCAATATTCCAATCAACACCAGCATCAAGTTCTACACCCAACAAAGATGTTGAAGTATCAAAACCAAGAAGGTGCTCATCATTAACGGTATAGTCATAAGAAACACTACCTATCACTCCCAATATTGTCGAACCATACTCAATACCAATCTGGCTAGTATCACTCGTTGATACGGTAAGTCCCGCAGCACCGACAGAAAACTTATCACCATCTTGATCTAAGCCAATCGTGACTCCATGAGAGGCGATTGACACATCACTTACAAAATCTACATCTAACGCATATACACTTATGGGTAACATAAACAAAAGTGCCGTTAAAAACTTCTTCATCTATTTTTTCTCCTTTTAAAGAATAATTATTTCTATAGTTTGGGGGAGGAAGCCTCCCCCACCATATATATTTACTATTTATTAATCCCTCTTGGTAAAGATCCAATAAATAACGCCTAAAGCGACTAAACCAACTAGTCCCTGACTACCCAGTGTTGCCACCAGGCCTGTAATGTTTCCAATAACATCAACAGGTAGAAAGATCAACTCTGACCCAAATAGTACCTGTAGCACTACTGCAAGGGCGATAAGACTTACTGCAACTTCAGAAATCTTATTGATCCATCCTTTTACGCTTGTAATAATATCAGCCATTTAGTTTTCTCCTTTTCTAAAAAGTACCTATAATCATATAACAATTCAACACAATCGTCAAGTACATTTGTTATAAACATTTCGGATACATTAAAAAGAATTCACAAAAGATAACTACTAGGTATCGCAACCCATAGTCTATTATTTATGTAAATTGTGAATTCTAAACGGCGCTCCTCAGCGCCTCCCATGATACTGGAAACAATTCACTTGACAAATTATTAATTTTCCAGCATACATCTCTAGATTCTTCCTGTGCATCTGGTTGACATCTCAGATTACACACCCTTGCAAATGCATACAATGAACCAGTCCATATCCAACTTGTGTATGTATTCTGTGGTAATACTACACGGGCTTGTTCTGGTGCAACACCTGCTTCTATCATTTTATTGTATGTTTCTATAGCGTGTTCACAAGACGCAATAACAGCACTACCTGTTCTGATATCTCTATCTAACCAGTCTACAAATTCTTCACTAGACCCTTGTTTCTTATCTACAGGCCTACCTCTCCAATGGTCTGGCATCCAATAGTCTGGTTCGTAATCAACATATCGCCTACTTATCTCATTCCAGGATAACCCTATTTGATGTTTCACTAACTGTCGTGCCACAAATATAGGTGCGTCTATACGAAATGATAATGCAGTATGGGCAAAGGGAGTCCAGTGCCCGTGTTTAGCAAGATACCTTATTAGTTTCTTATCACCCTCTGTTAGTTTTTCGTGCTTCTTATCAAAAGATACCCGAGCGGCATTAGCCACACTCAAGTCATTTCCCATTCTATCTATAAGGGTTACTTTCATTCTATCTGGAGCCTCCAGATGGAATCGAACCAACAATTAATCATTACAAGTGATTTGTTATACCGTTTAACTATGGAGGCTTTCATATCTTATATTACCTGCAATACTAATTCTAGTCTCTTGTGTTAAATTTGGTTCAACATAATGTTCCAAATACGATGGAAATATAACAAGTTTTCCGTTTAAAGGACTTATAGCATATATGCTATGTTGAGAATTATTATTATAGTTACTTAATAATTCATCTTGCACTTTCATAAGTCTACGAACCCTAGGATCACACGCAACAAAATCGCCACTATTTTCTGTAGTCTTAACATAATAACAAAAACTCCAATCTGAATTCGGATGTAAATGTGCCCAATTTAAATCTTTATGATTGTTTACATTGGCCCACATATTAACAATAACACATTCTAATCCATCAACATAATTATTGTGTAAGGCCACTTTTAATAGTTTTTCTCTAACAAATTTTATAAGGTCTGTAAACTGTGCATCTTCAACCAAATCATCACTACTTTGCCAACCCCCCATATTTGAAAGTTTTATAGAAGGTTCAGTACGACTTCTATCAATAATAATTTTAGCCAGAGACTCATTATTTATTTTACACTGATGGTCATATTCTTCCCAAATCTCTGTAGAAAATGTAGTATGTATCAAGTTCCAGCCTTCTTTATAAACTTCCAATATTCAGTTTCTTTTGGATCATGTTCTTGTTTATGTTCTCTATACCAATTATAATCACCATTCAATTTTTTTGCTAACCAGCCTTGTAAACTATCATACATAACTACTTTAACAGCAACGTGTTCACTGGTTTTTTCATTTTCAAGAACTATCTGAGGCTGCTGTGCATAACCATACACCATACCAGCCTTTCCTAAATTCTTTATTTTCGTTATCATCAAGGTTTTCCCAAACACCAAACCACTAACGAATATCTTGTTCCCGTAATTACCGGAGTTACTCTGTGCCAAAAATCTGAACGAAATACTGTTAGAGCACCAACTGGAGCAACTCCTCTCTTTTTGCCTGGGTAGTGTACTACACCCTTTGGTAATTCATCTCCTTCAAACCACGTTGGTTGCCAGATTTGCAGTTCACCACCTTCATAATCATCATTTAAGTGCACTTGACCAGTAACTTTTCTACTCTTACCTACCCAATTTTCATTTCTTGTTTGCTCATGTTCTCGAGCATAAACAGCTCGATTATCTTGATGCCAATGAAAAAATTGTCCTTTATTATAAATTGCAAACTGCATTGATTCCATCCAATCCCATCCAATATGCCAGTTTGCATTTATACATGCATCCTGTATTGCCGGTGCTAATTTATCATACAACCACTGTTCTTCCAACCAGGCAACTTCTGTATCTCGTATATTATGATTAACTCCAGTTTCATCTGAGGTCCCCACCTTAGCTTCACCTGATTCTTGAGATAACCCAAGTTCTATAATTTTTTTACATTCAGGTTTAGAATAGAATTCGGGAATTGTCCAATATATAATTTCTTCTTCGTTCATTTTAATATTCAAAATACACAGTTAGGTGTTTTTTAATGCAACTCTATACTGATTGTAATTTTGATTCCTATATTTTTTAGCGTTATACCGTTGTGTTAATTCTTCATTTAATTCTTGTAATCTGGGAACACAAGTATCATTAACCCATTTTTGTAGTTCAGCATTATCATATTCTAACTTGCGGACTCTAGCCTCAGACTGTTCTAATTTATAAGACAGGTGAGCTATTCTCCTACGAGCTTCATCAACATATGATTCTTTCTTTTCTTCTATACTCATGTTCCAACCTTCTTATATTCATCTAAATTATTTAAATGATTCTTATAAAAATTATTAGTTGTACTACTATTGTCTATAATCCAATTAACAAATTCTTTTCGTAATTTAAAAGCGTGTTCAGAATGTTCTATCAACCCAAAGCCTTTTAATTCCTTTTCAGCTACTTCTGGATCTAATAGATGCATACCTATTAAAATATTATACCACAATGAATTGCCTAGCCCAAAGAAATTACCACCATGGCCTGACTTTGCATTATAATCATTTATTCTTGGCATACGAGTTTTCCAAATTTTAAATAAGGTTCTTAAATCTTCACTCCATCTATCTTCAGATGATGCATCAATCCAAAACTGTGTATCTTTTCTTTCACTTACATAATGTCCAACTAACCAATCTTTTACCCTATCCCAATACGTTCCTATTTGTGAATTATAACCGTCTAAATTTTCTTGACAGTTAAAATCCATATGTTCTGAATAATAATGTTCTATGAAATGATTTATCTGTAAAATTGTTAGGTGTATAGATGTTGCCTCTAACGGTTCAACAAATCCTGTAGCCAATCCTGTAGAGATTACATTCTTTATCCATACATCCTTTACTCGTCCAGAATTAAATTTAATATCATTTCTTGGTTCAATCTTATGTCCTAAAACTTTTTCAATTTCATCTTGTGCTTCTTCTGGTGTAGTATGTACATCACTGTAAACATACCCACAACCTTGTCTATCTTGTAATGGTATCTGCCACATCCATCCATGTTTCTGTGCCCATGAATGTGTATAGTTTCGTATGATTGTATTCTCATCATTTTCAATCCAAAATGGCATTGCCCTATTTACTAATAGTTGGTCATTATAATCTACCCAACGATTTTTGTATACATTATTAATTAATACTCTCCGAACTCCGCTACAATCAATAAACAAGTCTCCATTTACTTGCTGTCGTCCATCATCCAGTAATACTGACTTTAATGTTCCATCTTCACGAAAAATTCCATCAACTACTTTACCTTCAATAAAATCTACTCTTGGATGTTCTAGAAGTTTTCTCTTAAAAAATTTTCCAACCAAAGCAGCATTCATGTGCCAAGCTCTAACATTAAATCTAGCGTCTATCTTTCCGGTCTCTCCCTCAAATGCATTTTGTAAATATGGATTATTGTCTAATACATTTACAAAGGGTAATTTATCATTTAACATTAACTGAGAAACTAGTCCAGTATCATAAGGCATATTTTTTACTAGATGATAAATTCTAAAATAATCATAAGACCTATGTGGATAATTATATTCATTTTCAAATTCATCCCCAATAGGGTTTGTAAATGTATGTCCTATATTGTACCAATCTTTGGCCATAATTCCTACTTTAAATGTTGATCCAGTTTCTTGTAAAAATTCTTTATCACTAGCAATTTGATTTAATAATTCAGTAAAGAGTGCTGTTGTGCCTTCTCCAACTCCTATCACTGGAATTTCTTCTGTAGCTATAACTGTTATGTGTGCATTGATAGTTTTCAGTAAAAAGTTCAGAGCACACACCCAACCAGCTGTGCCTCCACCTACAATAACAATATTTTCTACTTTCGCCATTCTTTAACCCTCTCTAATAATAATTTTCTATATTTCCAATAATCTATTTTAACAAATGGAATATATTTTTCTAACAATAAACTTACATTTTTCCATATGTATGTTTCTTTAATCTCTTTATCAAAATGCTTTCTATATCCTAAAAGTTTTTCAAATATCACTAATGTTTCTAATGTTATTTTCTTACCCAAATAAGCCTTTACTAATTTAGGATGCTTTCCATCCGTACATTGGAATATTATATCAAAATTAGAGCTATTTGTCAAGAGGTTTTCGACATCATTTAGAAAATTATATTCTAAACTTTGAATTATTTTTTTATGTTCAATCCAATTTTGATTATTAAAATCTCCTACCCAAGATTTATCACGAATTAAATTTGCTATAAAATATTCTGTGATTTGTTCATCAGATAATTTTCTTGCCAACTTTGCAAATTGATGTTTGTCTTTACGTTTCTTAAAGGACTCTATAGTTGCGCTCGTCTTACCACCGTACTTGAAATAATCGTACTTTCCATCAAAGTGTAATTTCAAAGCAAGATAATTTAAATATGCTTCGTAATCTGTCATTCAAATAACGATCTTGTTTTAGGTAAATAATTTAAAGCTTCAGCATCTAACTGAAGTTTTTCCTTCATGCCCTTATCTATAAACCTTGTAATTCTTTTAGGATCAATATCTTTTTCATTGCAATAAAAGATCACAGCATCCATGTAAGACATTTTCTTAATCTTAACTAATTTCTCTATCTCTAGTGAAAATGATTTTGTTGTTATTCCTAGACTCATAATATATAAATTTGAAATTGGGTTATCACCTATCTCTGTTTCAGTGATAAGGGGTGTGAGGCTATCTAAAGCAGAGACCTCTTTTAACTGGAGGACCGAAATTTGATAACAAGGTCTCGGTCCAGAACCCCGGATAAGATTACGCTGCTAAGCGATACTCATCGAAATAAAAGTCATCATTGGCCTTTATGTTTTAGTGTCAGTATCCTCAGGTACCTTTTCGTCCGTACGTCGATCCTGGTTCACCCCCTTTAAACTGTTCCGTTCATCTGGTACTGTACCCCAACCTATACTTCTACTCCATTCATTAGGAGTGTAATACCACTCAGGTATTTCTTGTTTTACTCCATGGACATCTTGGCCCATAAGAGAGTGGGTCTTTCTTAATTGTATGGTGGAGGTGGCCGGTACTGCCCCGGCGTCCGTCCCGTCTACTAGTTTACCGTCATCGGATTCCTTCACATGGTTATTTATACGTTTACTATGTCGCAAGATGATTATGTCGGTATACCAACTCCATGTTGAAGATCGAAAAGCTCAATATTATTATAAAATTGATCCATCATGTCATTCAGTTTTGGTAAATATTCTTTAGTTTTCTTTTCGTAAATCTGAATAGAACCATCTTCAGCAACCATCATAATAACGATATCATCAACTGTCATGCCAGTATGTTCTTCAAACATTGCAGCATATGCTGAACACTGAATAAAATAATCTTCGATCCATTCTTCTTTCTTTGGTGTTGTAGTAGTCTTAAAATCTACTACTGCCAGTTTATTATCATACACTCCTATAAAATCACATCTACCTGCAACTTTATATGTATCAGAAAACATATTAGTTTCTTGAAGTACAACCTTATCAATAGTATCATTTAAAATTGGTTTCAATTCATTAAACATACACCATGATAAAAAATTCTTTCCTTTATGCTCTTCTATATCTTGATTGTTTATATAATCTTCACAGATATTATGAAACGCTGTGCCTCGGCGAGCGGCCTTACCAGAAATAATACGAGCAGCTTCTTCGCCAATACGTTCACGCCATTTTTGCAAACCTTTTTGTTTACCTGGCTGTTTACCTAGTACAGTAGTAATACTAGGATATTTTTTTCCATTAGGAGCTTCGTAGAACCGAAGTCCGTTGATGTTATGAACCGGCAATTCTGGGAACGGCTCATAATTATTTTCATGTTCAAAAGTCATAATATAATTATCTCATAGTTTTAAGTTAAAGTCAAGTAAAATCCTCTGTTTTATATCCCAAATTAGTCTTTGCGATTAAATAAGACCTTACCAATCCGCTTCTGATAATGTCACCAAAATCAAAATCTATACACTCAAATTCTTCCATAGTATGTAAAATGGCTTGAAATTTTCCTACACCTTCACGGTCGCCATTGTGTTTTCTTAAATCTGTCTGTTCAACATCACCTGCAAACATAATTCTGCTGTCTTGTCCTACTCTTGTAATCAATGTATCCAATTCATGGAATAACATATTTTGAAACTCATCACAAATTATAACAGCTTTATCAAATGTCTGTCCTCTTAAAAAGGAAGTTGAAACAAACTGTAACGACCCCTGCTCTATTAACTTATCATAAAGATGTACAAAGTCTTGGTCGCTTGCCAATTTAAACATATATCGTACCAGTATACGATAAGGGTCTTGATATAGGTCTGATTTTTCTTCAATCGTTCCTGGTAGAAATCCTACATCCCGAGAAGGTAATAAACTTCGTACCAGTACCACCTTATCAATCACAGACGATTTATTTAATGCTTCTTTTAAGGCAAGATACAATAATATAAATGTTTTTCCACTACCAGCTACTCCTGAAGTAAAGATATTTTTGCCGTCATCCCAGGCATCAAATACCTTCTTCTGGTTATCTGTTAGGGGTTCAATTGTTAATAGTGTATTGCTTGGTATATACATATTTTTCTTCTTGTGTTTACTCAACAGAGTTCCTCCTGTAAGTATATAGAACTATTTATTTCAAACGTCTATTGTACTTCCAGGATGTGCATCTCTTATTGTTCGTAATCTATCTTTCCACCTATCATCGGTGTGGCGTCTCCAAGAATCTCTCATACTAACAATCATGGGTGATTGTATTACTTGTTTATATTCTCCTGACGCTTGCATCTCTTCCATTTCTGAAATGGTGCAATTTTTATCAAAGACTTCTTCAGTCTCTAAGTTTTTAAATGTGTACGTTGGCATAATGATATTTATCTTTGTCTATGTTGCAATCGGTACGTCTAGGATGATGTCTATAACCCATAACTTCATTTCCTCTCCAATTTACAGGCCCGTTAATTCTATCCCAAATATGTTCAGCATAAGGACCATTCTTATCAACATAATGTATAAATACTTGAGCGTGCCATGATTCTTTTCCTGCCTCAAATTTTTCTCTCCAATGTTCCGCGAGCGTACCCTTGTAGACTACAGCGTCTCCTGGTTCTAACAAGTGGGGACCGCAGGGTGCTCCTCGTCGATAATCACCCTGAGATTTTTCCATAAAAATTCCCCATCTATAATTATCTGCAACATCTTTATAATCCCAACCCAAACATACTGTAGCAGAAATTTCACAAGCTTCTCTATCTACATGAGGCTTTAATATATCACCGGGCTTATATATTCTAAAATAAGTATATGTGGGTAATAATTCCATCCCTGTAATTTTTTCCATCTTCGGATGTGATAATGTTGCCAAACTCTCCATTAAAGGGTCTGCATACATAAAATGACTTAACGGAACTTGATCTATAAACCCTTCATTACTCGTTATAGATAAAAAATTATAGAAAGCATATAATGCTGATAAATCAGCAACATCTTTGTTAAGAAAATTTTTCTTTAAGATATATAGAGAACTTTCAAAATCCTTATTCATTATCTTCTTCCGCCCAATTAAATGCTATTGATATACGAAAATCCTCACTATAATTTCTAGTTACAAAATGTTCTAACCATGAAGGAAACATAATAAATTGACCAACCCTTGGTGTTATTTCATATCTAATTTTAGTATATTGACTCTCTGGAATATTAAAAACAAAATTACCAGCACCTTCCAATAACTGTACATAATATGCACAACCAAAACATAATGGGTGAGAAGGATAATAATGGTCATGCATATTAGTGCTTTCTCTTTTATCATGCACATGACCCCAATAGTTTTTTAAAATTAATTTCCTTTCTGGATTAATATAATTAAATTCTTTTTTTATATGAGCAATTACTTTTCTTAATTGTTCATTATCTGGAAAATCAAAATCTTCATGTGTAGTGTCTGCAACATCTTCACTTTCTCGGCGACCATGATCTAAAATAATTTCAGCTAACTGTTCATTATCTATATCAGGAACCATTCCATGATAATATCCAAATTTATATAACTCTTGATAATACATTTATATTTTCACCTCATTTTATATGTTGGCATTATATCCCTCATTAGGCTTAAAATCACTCTCTACACCTTTATCTTGGGGATCAAAAGTTTCAACTCCAACGTGTTCTATTCCTAAATGATGTATAAAAATTATCAGCTGGCGTTCTTCTAGCTCCATT
>PVBE011398811.1_pt1 | contig 15575 bp, 16 predicted proteins | sample 1631181 | NCBI WGS metagenome assembly PVBE01 (sample SAMN08397723, study PRJNA350692) | Marine metagenome, whole genome shotgun sequencing project. | isolation source: water | place: Pacific Ocean | collected 2012-04 | reverse complement strand
CGGTCGGGGGCGCCGGTTCGGCCGGTGCGGCCGGTGCGGCCGCGGGAGCTGCGGGCGCGGCCGGCTTTGGGGGCGCGGCCGGCGTCGCCGGCGCTGCCGGGGCCGCCGGTGTCGCTTGAGCGGTCGGTGCGGCGGGAGCGGCTGGATCGCCAGGGGCGAGCGAAACTGCTGCGGACAGAACGAGGATGGATGGGGTCACGCACCGCGTCGTTCGCAAGTCCCCTGCCGGACCGCAGAGGCGCAGCCCTATTGGGGCTGAGCGGGCCTCCGTTACCTCGCGGGGACGCCATTCGCCGTCGGACGTTGCGGATCCCGCCCGGCGCGGGGTCTGATGCGACACCGCGCATGCCGACGAAACCCAAAGCCGACCACGGTCCGACCCCGGAGGAGCACACCGCCGCCGCGGTCCGGGACCGCCTCTCCGAGGACACCCACCCGCCCCACGTGGGCGACCTCGTCTACGGCGGAGTGGACGGCGCCGTCACCACGTTCGCGGTGGTCTCCGGCGTCGCTGGAGCCGAGCTCGAGGCGGCGGTGGTGCTGGTCCTGGGGGCCGCCAACCTGCTGGCCGACGGTTTTTCGATGGCGGTCGGCAGCTACCTCGGCGCCCGGACGGAGGCCGACAACCGGGCCAAGGTCCGGGCGGCGGAGGAGGACCACATCGACCGCGTGCCCGAGGGCGAACGCGAGGAGGTGCGGCAGATCTTCCGGTCCAAGGGGTTCGAGGGCGAGGTGCTCGAGGAGATCGTCCATACGGTCACCTCCGACCGGGAGCTCTGGCTTGAGACCATGCTCGTCGAGGAGCACGGCCTGCCGCCGGTCGAGCGTTCTCCCAAGCGGGCTGCGGTGGCGACGTTTGTGGGGTTCCTGCTTGCGGGCGCGGTGCCGCTGCTGCCCCATGCCCTCCGGGTGGACTACGCCTTCGCAGTGAGCGCGGTGGCCACGGCGGTGGTCTTCGCCGTCATCGGCTGGATCCGGGGGATCGTCACAGACTCAAGCACCCCCCGAGCGGCCGCGGAGACGGTCGCGCTCGGAGGGTGCGCCGCGTGCCTGGCGTACGGCGTGGGCTGGCTGCTGCGGGGCCTCGTGGCCTGAGGGCACCTCCCTACGCCCGCCTTCGCGGGTTGACCGGGGAACTTGGCGACTCGTACGGTCGTTGACATGTCATGGGGGATCCTACCCGTTGCATTGAGCCTGCTTGCGGGCTGCGCCGGACCCGACGACTGGCGGCACATCGTCGTGATCTGGAGCTACAACTACGACCCCGCCATCATCCAGGCCGACGGCTTCCGGACGGCCCTGCCGTTCCGCCTCGTCACCTCCCACCCCTGCGTGGCCTTCTGGGCGGGTCGAACCGGCCTTGCGCCGCCGATCGCCCGGGTCAACCCGGCCAACGATGTCGCGAACTGGGATGAGTACAACGAGGCCCTGAGCGCCTGGGCGGATCGCTAGCAGCGTCGGGCGTTTCCCCGCACGCTGCTAGCAGCTCACTGGCAGAGCAGCGGACCCGAGTCCACGAATAAGACGCCCCGATCCTCTCCCTCCGCCGGCACCTCGAACCAGGCCACCATGAAGCCGGCCTCGGGATGGTGTGCGAGCGCCGGCGCGGCATGGGCGCCGATGGGCTCGGCGTATTGCCGGACGGCGCCGAAGCCCTGATCGCGCCCGTCCGGCGTGATGGCCCAATGCAGCTCACCAAGGGGGTTGAGCCAGAACTTGGCGAAGCCGAGGGGCGAGTGGACGAGCGCCACCCCTCCGGCGCCGGCCTCGCCTCGGGGAGTGTCCCAGCTCTGCGTGCTTGCGCCTTGCAGGGAGGTGCGGTTCCAGAGGACAGCCCCGCGATCGCCCGGCGTGACGACGAGGTGCTCCGCCTGACCCCAGGCGATCGTCGCGCCCCAGCCCGTGCGCACGTGCTCGCGCAGTTGCGTCTCGTTGCCTCGCCGACCGCCTGCCGTGTTGATGGACTGTGACCAAGCCCACGCGCGCCCCGGTTGCGAGTTGGACGACCAGGCCGCGCCCCAGCCGTCGCTGTTGGCAGTGACGCTGAGCGAGTAGGGCTCCTCAAGGGGCTCGGCGGACAGCACTGTGTCATCGGCGACCTTCACGCCGTCCGCCGTGAAGCGGGCGAACTTCACCCGGGGCGCGCCTTCGCTCGGATCGAACCAGGCCACGCCGAAGTGTTCGCCGTTCCACGCCAGGTCCGGCGCCCAGGTCAGGCGGTTGGCGTCCTGGGTGTCCACGCCCGCCAGGACCTCGCCGCCGGCGGCGTCGAGGATCCCGAAGTACGCCCGATCGCCGCCGAAGCGCCGATCGGTCCAGCTCACCCCAAGCCGCCCCGCCTCGTCGTCGCCGGCGCCGGACGCCCAGGACAGGCGCACGTCGACCTGGTCGCCAGGGGCGTCGATCGCCCGGAACGGCTCACCGACCGGCGCGCCATCGAGGTCCAGGCGCAGCATCCAGATGGCGGTGTGCCCGACGTCCTCGGGGTCGTCCTGCCAGGCCAGCATGAACCCATCATCGAGGGCTTCGAGCGCGGGCGCCCCCGCGACGCGCCCCGCTGCGACCGCTCGCGGCGGGCCGTCGAGGGACGGGACATCGTCGTCCACCTCATCGTTGCAGTCGTCGTCCAGCCCGTTGCAGCGCTCGACCTCCGCCTCGACGTCGCCGATGCACTGCAGGGAGGCCTCGACGCAGGCCTCGGTCCCCGCTTCGCAGACCCCCGGCTCGCCCGTGTCGCAGGCGCCCCCGCCGCCCGGGTCGTCCTCGTCGACGTCCTCGTCGCAGTCGTCGTCGAGCCCGTTGCACACCTCGTCGACGCCTTCGTCGAGCACGCCATCGCAGTCGTCGTCGATGTCGTTGCACGGATCGACCACCGGGGCGGCGGTCAGCGCAAACCCCGTCACCCGCTCCGGCAGCTCCCAGGTGTGGGCCCGGCGCCCGTCCGCCGTGAACAGGAAGTCGATCCCAAACCAGCCCACCTCGCCCGCCGCGACCAGGTGACCGTCCGGCGAGGCCGCGAGCAGCCCGCTGTCGGAGCCACCCACCTCGGTCGGGGTGGTCCACAGGATCGCCTCGGGCGGCGCGCCGACCTGGATCGCGAGCACGTCATGCTGTTCGTGGTCGGGGACCGTCGTGTGCACGAGCGCGTAGGCGAGATGCGGATCGTCGGGGCTCGGGGCGACCGCGAGCACCGTGGGGTTGCCCCTGCCATCCACCGTCAGCGGCAGGCGGTCCGCCCGCGGGCCCGCCGCCGGGCCGGCCTCTTCGAAGTCCAGCCGCGTGACCGACGACCCCCCCCGGCCCAGGCCACGTCACCAAACGGTGCCGCCGCGAGATGGACCAGGCGATCTCCGACGAGGTTCGGCCACATCCGGTAACTCGCGGCCCCATCCTCCGGGTCGATCTCCACCACCTCGCCCCGCGCCTCGGTCGTGCCGACCCGTCGCCCGCTCTGCAGGAAGGCCAGGGTCACGACCGGGCGGATCACCACCGCGTCCTGGGTGCCAGGGAGCACCGGATCGAGGTCTATTGTCCTGCCGTCGCTCAGGTCGACCAGGCGCACCCGGCCGGCGCCCCCGTCCGGACTCCACGACACCAGCGCCGTCCCGCCGTCCCGATCAAGCGCCGCCGCGATCACCTCCTCCCCGGCCGGAGTCACGGCAATGGGCACCCCGGCCTCGCCGGCCACCAGGTCCACCACCCGCACGCTGTCATCGGGTTCGCTCCAGGTCAGGGCCCGCCTGCCCGCGCCATCCAGCGCCACCCCGACGGCCTCCTCGTCGAGCACGGTCGACGCCGTGGCGGCCTCCGGGCTCCGAGCCTCGTAGACCGCGACCAGCTCGTCGCCTCGCAGGCCGGACGCGTTCAGGCTCCACATCAGGGTCTCCGGGGTCCACGCCGGGCAGCCCCCGGAAGGCGGCGGGATGGCCTCGCCTTCGCCTTCGCCTTCCCCCTCTCCCTCCCCTTCGCCTTCCCCCTCTCCCTTCCCTTCGCCTTCGCCGTCCCCTTCCCCTGCCCCCTCTCCGGCGGCTCCTTCGTCGCCGGCTCCGTCGTCGTCGCCTTCGTTAGGCTCCTCCTCCTCCGCGCCCTCTCCGGCGGCGCCTTCGTCGCCTTCGTTAGGCTCCTCCTCCTCCGCGCCTTCTCCGGCAGGGCCTGCCTCGCATGCGCACGCGTCCCAGTGCTCGCCGACGCACCGTTGCGTTCCCGGGGCGCCGTCATCGCAGCTGCACTCGCGGAATGTGCCTTCCTGGCACTTCTCCACCGGGAACTCCCGAACCTCGGAGGTCACCGTGCAGCCGGCAAGCAGCGCCAGCGCGAGGCCGAACAAGGGCATGGGTCCAGTGTCGCGCTCGAAGACCGCCAAGGTCTCTAGAACCTCATGTCCACGTCGACCCGTGCGCGGGTCTGCATCTGCCCTTCATCGGGATCGGTACCGTCGACGTCCCCCGCCTTGCTCTTGAACAGGTAGGCCTTGGCCGTCAGATTGAAGCCGTCGGCGACTCGAACGCCGAACTGCACATCGTGGCCCTGGTAGCCGGTGGACAGGCGGAAGTCGTCCTGCGCCATCGCCGACACCACCGAGTCCTGCGCCACGTCGGACAGGTGGTACTTGACCATCCAGTCGCCGGGGGACTTCCGCTGACCCAGGGTGGCGCCCGCCCACCAGCCGAGGTTGTCGTCGTCGGCACCGGTGTTGAGGACGACGTCGGCGGAGAGCTTCACCGGCAAGCCGCCCACCTCGAAGCCGATGTCGGCCGTGGTGTCGATGAGCTGGAAGTCCGATGCGAACGTGCCGCCGATCTCATCGCCGGCGTCGTTGGTCACGGCCTCGATTCGGTTGCCGGGGCTCTCCCCGGCGAGCGAGTCGATGTCGGAGAAGACGATGACGCCCGTCGCAAAGTCCACCGTGACCGAGCCGGCGTCGACCGCCACGCGAACCTGCCCGCCTGACACGGTCGCCACGTTGTCCGGATCGGGGTTGTTGATCAGGTAGTAGAACGCGGTCGGCGTCACCGACTGCAGCGCGCCGCCCAGCGCGAACTGCCAGGAGGCGGCCGCTCCCTGGGGCTGCACGTCGCCGTCCCAGACGACCTCCCTGACCTTGGCGGGGTGGCTGAACTTCCCACCCCACACCGACAGGCCCTTGAGCGGCTTGAGGCGCAGGTAGATGCGATCCATCGACAGCGGGAAGGAGTTCAGGTTGTCGGTCATGTTCACGTGCTGGCTGTTGGGATCGTCGGGGTTGCCGGTGGTCGCTCGGACGCCGACGTCCACCCAGTCCGCGGGACCTCCGGCGATGGCGACCCGGGCACGCAACCGCCCGCGGTGGTGGTTGTCCTTGCCGGGCGCGTCCAGGTTGGACTCCGACCGCACGCGCAGATCGGCCGAGATCTCGGGGCCCGCTGCGTAGCTGGCAGCCGGCGCGATGAGCAGGGCAAATACGACAAGACTGGGCGTCACTGTCCGGTGTTCCGTCATGGGGATCCTCCGTCTTGGACTCAATCCGCCGTCTTCCGGTTGGGTGAATCACGCACCGTATCGCAATCTGCGAGCGCCACCGACCCGAGACCGGCGGCGGCCTCCACGGCTTCCACGCATCCCACAGGGGTCCCTTCGCCGTGGCGCAAGACACGCCACCGGCCGCCGCACGAGGCTGGGGTTGTCCAACAGTCGGCGTCGCCCTCCCAGATCACCCGCGACAGGGGCCACCCCAGCCGATGGATGAGCCCCGCGTTGGCGCTCATGCCAGCCACCAGTCGGTCGTCGGGCGCGGCGCGGGTCCGCAACGCGTCCAGCAGCGGCGCCTCGGCGGTCGCGGGCAGGTCGCTGACCCGGGCCTCGAGCACGACGGTGTTGAACGCGGCCCAGGCGGGCACGTCCGACAGCGCCTCCGACAGCCCCGGCGGGGCGCCCGCCCACGACGAGACCAGGTGGGGGGCGATGCGGGCCGGGGAAATGCCCAGGGTCGGAAGGGCCGCCCCCAACAGGGCGACCGCCACGACCCAGCGGCGGCCCTGCGAGGCCCGCGCGAGGCCCAAAGCGATGAGCGGCCCCAGGAACACGGCGTACCGGGGCCTGGGAGGCATGCCCAGCAGCAGCGAGGCGGGGAACGCGGCCGCGAGCGACGCGAGCCTGACAGTCAGGCGCCGCCTGGGTCTGATCCACGCCAGGCAGACGAGCAGCGGCACGCCCCAGATCACCGCGGCGCTCGCCACCCACGCCCCCACCCGCGCCGACATCGCGGGGCCGCCGACGAACCGTGCGGACAGGGCGCCGCCCAGCTCGGGCCGGCTGTAGGCCATCAACCCGTAGACTGGAGCCAGCACCGCCGCGGCGCCCAGGGCCAGGGGCCCCCGTCGTCGGCTCGTCAGCAAAGCGGCCGCCAGCGCCGCTACGCCCTCGTATCGGAACGTCGCCGCCGCGCCGAGCAGCAGCCCGGCCTTCAGGCCGTCCGGCAGCGCAAAGCCCCAGAGGATCAATGCGAGCGTGGGTCCCTCGGTCATCGGCATGCCGGCGAGGGCCAGGGGCGCGGGCGCCAGCGCCCACACCAGCGTCACGGGCACCCCCGCCTGTTCGCGCACGCCCTCGGCCGTCAGCAGCCTGAGCAGCGCGATCGCCGACAGCCCGTGGCAGACCACCGACAGGCCGGCGCCGACCCAGCCCGTGCGATACGCCGGCCACCACGCCGCGACCGGCGCCATGACGAGGGTGTAGCCGGGCAGCCAGCCCGCGCCGAGCTGGTGCAGGCCGGGTCGGATGCCGTCGGTCAGCCTGCGGGCGACCAGCAGGTGGGCTCGTGCGTCGTGATGCAGGAGCGGGACGTCGAGGCCGAGCAGCCCGATCGCCAGGGCGGCCGCGCCCAGGAGCGCCGCCCCGCCCACGACCGCCCACCCCCGCGGTCGCGTCATGGGCGGCCGGTGATCATCTGCGGTCGTTGAGCGACCAGTCGTAGTCGAAGTGCTCCACCGCGCACCGGTCGAAGGCCGCCCCGCAGGCGGCCTCGAGCTGACCGCGCCGGTCGTCGGAGACGTGGGCGGCGACGAAGGCGACGGCGCTGCCCGGCGCGGGCGCGCCCGATCGCAGCGGCCAGTCGGCGAAGTCGCTGCGGTACCAGTCGAACAGCTTGGACAGGGTCACCCGCTTGCCGGGAACGTCGATGGCCACCGCGTCGTCGCGAGCGAGGAACCGGCGGGTCGCCTCCCCGAGCCGGTCGTCGAGCCCTGCGGCCACGAACGGTCGCGCCCCGAGCGCGGGACAGGACGCCGAGGCGCAGTTGATGGCGAAGTGGATGCGCGCGTCCTTGTAGGTGGGGCGGATGATGTCGTTTTCGAGGGTCGACAGCGTCACATCCCGACGGTCCAGGCGAAAGCGTTTACGCCGGAAGAAGGCGTGCATCACGCCGATGTCCAGCACGCTCGTCAGGTCCTCGTCCTCGGACAGCACCCCGTGGAGCACCAGCTCGTTGTAGGCGTTGAGGTGGTAGGCCTTGGCGTGCTCGGGAGTGGGGAACAGCGCGGGCGTCGACTGCGGACCGGCCACGGCCACCAGGGCGACGTGGCGGTCGAGGGCCGCGCGGTCGGCCCGCAGCGCGGAGTAGTCCACCGTGCCGGCGTCCTCATCCACCCCCCGGGCGAGGGTGGCTCGCAGGTCTTCGACGGGCAGCGGCGGCCCCGGCGGGATGGGGGGCGCCGGGACCCGCGGCGCGTACAAGCCCCCCGAGCAGGCGGTCAGCAAGGTCAGCGCGGCGATTGCGGCGAGGTTCGTCATGTCCTTCATGCTTGCTGGGGTGGTCCGGCGAGTTCCCGGATCGTTACGCCGACGGCGAGTAGCGCCCCGGCGAGATGATCCCCGCGGGGTCGACCGCCGCCCGCAGCGAGCCCACCAGGGACCAGAAGGGATCGTCGGCACCCACGATGCGGCCCATCTGGCGGGTGTGGGCCCGGTACGGCAGCACGCCCATGCGCGCCAGCGCCGTGAACAGGTCGTCGTGGCATGCGGCAGCCGCGGCGTGCTGCTCGTCGTCCCGCCGATCGAACGGCAGGTCGATCACCGCCTCGAGGGTGCGCGGGTCCAGCGTGTTCAGGGTGATCCGGGGTCGGACGGCGTGGACCGCGCACGCGGCGTGGGTCCGGTCGAGCACCTCGCGGGTGATCGCCCCGTCGAGCGGGAACACGGGCAGCTGGCAGAGCAGGCCCGTGGTCCCCTGGTCCAGGTCCGGGCTCTGTCCCTCGGCCAGGGGTGGCCCGTCGTACAGCCCGCGCACCGCGGCATCGTCCGGGTCGCCGATGGCCATCCCGACGATGGGGGCCAGGGCGTCGGCCGCCTCGGTGACACGCCTGAGCCAGCGCAGCCGTCGGGGTGTGAGGAAGACCACCCGGGCAATCCCCTTGAGGGCAATCCTGAGCTCCTTGAGGGCGTGGCTGATGTCGGCCTTGGTGCCGTGCAGACCGCCGAGGCCCGTCCAGGCGCCGGTGAGCCCCACAGAGCCCATCGCGCGGGGGCCGAGCGCAGCGGTCGCCCTGCGTGCGTCCCCGATGTGCACCACCGTGCGCACGATCCCGCGCTCGAGCAGGCCGCGCAGCCCATCGATGAGCGCCTCGAGCTCGGGCTCCCGTACACCACCCAACAGGAAGGCGCCTTCGACGGGCTGTCGGCGGCGCAGCGCGACCGTTGCGGCGGTGACCACACCCATGGCGGATTGCGTGAACAGCCCATCCAGCGCAGGCCCGGGCGGATGGGCGAAGGCGCGCGCGGACTGGGCGCCGGCCTCGCCGTGGCGCGCAAAGCCGGTCTGCACGAGCTGTCCGGTGGCCAGCACCACCTCGAGGCCCAGCAGCGTGGGCAGGCGGAGCGAGGTCCAGCCCACGCCCCGCTCCAGGATGTTCCCGACGACGGACGCCTCGCGCCCCGCGCCGGTCACGTCGGCCCGCAAGCCCGTGTCGGAGAGGCGCTCGAACAGCTGACCCTGGGTCACGCCGGGCTCGATCACGGCTTGCCCTGGCTGGTCGCCCACCTCGCGGATGGTGTCCAGGCGCGAAAGGTCGACGATCACTGCGCCGTCGGTGACCGGGAGCTTGGAGCCGAGCCCCCAGTTGCGGCCTCGGGAGATCGGGTGGATGGGCTGGCGATGCTCCGTGGCGATGCGCACGACATCGCGCACCTGGTCGACGCTGTCGGGCAACAGGACCGCGGTGACCTGCCGGCTCACGCCGCTGCAGTTGTCCCGCCAGCGGTCGACCGCCCCGTCCTCGACAATCACGGAGTCGGCGCTGAGCACCTTGCCCCAGGCGCTCAGCGCGTCGTCGCCCGCGGTGTTCGTCGCCTTGCTCAGGCCTGCACCGACGGGCAGTGGATGCACTTCTGCTCGCACGTGACCTTGGTGGGGTCCTCGAAGTAGTCACACTCGGTCACCTCGGCCGGATAGGCCTCGCTCCAATCATCGTGGAGCGGCCTGGCGAACTGGCCGTAGAACCACGTCTCGTGCACGGGACACCAGATGCCCTCACGAGTCCGGACCTTCGACAGCCGGACCAGCAGGTAGCCCAGGCAGAACAGCGTGATGATCGGCGCGATCGCGTAGATGAACGTCACGGTGGGACCTCCTCATCAAACCCGACCCCACAAAACGCAAGCGCCATGCCGACCGCCGGCACCCTTGCGGCCCGACGATCGGCGCATCGATGTCCGGGGCTGGTGACCGGTTCGGCCTCCGCGTCACCGTACGGTGACGGCGGCTTGTGCCTAAGGTCCTTGATCAGGCCTGCCGCACAGGCACGGCCCTTGCTCTGTCGGCGCCCATGAACATGCGCTCCATCCGCATCGCGCTGCGAACGGCCCACATCGGCGCCGCATCCCTGCTGCTCGGCGCAGTTCACTTCGCCCCCGACCCCGAGACCTGGGCGCCCTGGGTCACCGCCGTGCTGATCACCGGCAGCCTGCTGGTGGCCACCGAAGTGCTGCGCCATGGCCTTGAGTACATGCGCTTTCTGCAAGGCTGGACGGTGGTCACCAAGCTCGCGCTGGTCGGCGTAGGAGCGGCGTTCCCCCAGGCCCTCGCCCCCTGCCTGTGGACCGCCCTGATCCTCGGAAGCGTCATCTCCCACGCCCCCGGCCGCATCCGCCAGTACGCCATCTGGGGCGACGATGGCCCTTGCGCGACCCGGCCTTGCTCGACCGTCAGCCCGCCCCCACGCGGGGACGGTCAGAAGGGGATGCCGTCGTCTGCCTCCGGGCTCGCCGGCTGACGAGACGCCGACGGGGTGGGCACGACGCCATGGCGCCCGCCGCCGCCGTGCAGGATCTCCGTCCCCACCCAGGCGCTTCCGCAGCTCGGCGGCACCAGGCCGGCGAACTCGCGGTCCAGGTGCCGGCGCATGTGCTCGGTCTCCTCGGACAGGATGATCAGGTGAACCTGCGTCCGCCTGCGGATCGCCTTGGCCCGTAGCGCCGGGTCGAGCCCGGCCTCGCCGTCGGTGACGATGAACACGTCTCGGTGGCCAAGGGCGTGGGTGATCACGCAGTTGAAGTCTGTCCCTCCCGTGGTCGACACCCGCCGACGCAGGCCGCCGCGCCCGTCGCGCTCCACCGGTCGCACCTGGTTGCTGAACTGGAAGAGCTCGAGGCGCCGGGTAGAGCACGGGCAGCACGCCCGCGGCGAGCCAGAACGCCTCGGAGCGACCCAGCCGGAGCGGCACGGGGTGCCGTCGGACGCTGCGGGTGTCCGGTGGTGGCGGGCTCAGGGCCGGCGACCCCCGAAAGGTCCGCCGGAGCAGCTGCGCGAGGCGGTCCACCGCACGGGCGTCGGCGCCGCCGTCGAGGTCGATGTCATCGACGGTCGAGCTCCATCCTGCCGGCCCGGGCCGCCGTCCCCGGCGCAGGGCGTCGATCGCCTCCAGCCAGTCCGGTGGCAGCACGTCGAGGAGCTCTGAAGGCAGCACCGGGCGCATCAACGTCCGCAGCCACCCACCCCATCCGTACGGACGGACCGGATGCAGGTAGTGGGCGGGTGCCGCAGGTCCTTGAGGTGTCGTCCAAGTGAGCGACGGATCGGCGGGCTGGCCCAGGCGAACGAAGTCCTTGGTGAGCTCCGAGGTGGGGAACAGCCCGAGGGCCCGGAGCATGGGCCGCACACGGCTCAGGCCCGACTTCGACGCCCCGCGGCTCGACCGAAGACCCCACACGTCGAGCAGCCCATCCCCGCCGGCGGGCCGGAGCGCGCCGTCGTTGAGCGCGTCCGCCAAGGCCTGGGGCTGTTCGTAGGCGATGCGCCTGCCGGACCGGATCCTGCGGTCGGCCAGCCACCAGCCCGCGAAGTCGCTGGGCGTCGGCGTCGGGGCCACCGGCCCGCGCGTGCGGCGACCGCCGATTCGCCGCTGCCACCGCGCGCCGCTGGCGGCAGAGCGATCGCCCGTGCGCCAGGGGCCGGGCGCGGTGGTCAGCGCGTCGCCGAACGCCTCCTCCAGGCTCTTGAACCGGCAGGTCGAGCGGTCCAGGATCGCCAGCCCGGGGGCGAGGTAGTTGAGCCGCAAGGCCTGGGCGTTCATGCCGCCTCCCGCTGCCAGAGCTCGCGCAGGCCGACGACGAGCCCCTCCATCCGGCCCCGGATCTCGGTGCGGTCGCAGTTCATCTGCCCGATGCCTTCGATGAAGCTGCGGGGTGGCGCGAGCCGACCCGCCTCGTAACCCCCGGCCATGAGCTGCCGGGTCACCAGCGCCAGCGCCGCGCTGGCCACCGGATCTGCGCCGAGCATCACGGCGGGCCAGCCCACGCACCTCGCCAGCTCGACGACGGGCAGGTGCGAGTAGCCGAACAGCTCCTCCAGCCACCTCCCCGAGTGCAGGCCTTGTGCCCTCCCGGCGCCCCAGCTGGCCCCTTCCACCCGCCCCAACTGAACACTGCTCATACGTCAGCTACCACACTGAATGATGACCGTCGGCCATCCGTCAGCTCCGGCTGCTCCGGCTGCACCGCCGACCACGCCCCACCCTCGGGATGAGGACAAAACTGTAGATAAAATCGAAGATATCCACAGGTTCCACTCAGTCACCTGTGAATTGTCACAAACCCACCAACCACCGGCTCGATCGGGTGACCGAGCGGACCTGATAGGTAGGGTACTGAACGCCCGATGAGATGCAACCCCGAAGCGCGCGGGGCCGACCTCACGGGGTCGCGTGGCGCCTCAAGAGCCGTCGCGGCCGGCGCAGCGGCCGGGCCCCAGACTCAACCCGGCGCCCGTGGCAGCCGTGTACGAACGTGGGGGAGACGACGGAGAGCAGGACGTCGAGGTGAAGCTGGTGCAGGGACGGATGCCGTCGGACACCCGGGAGCTCGAGCGGCTGCAGCGGGAGCTCGCCGACCACTGGATGGGCGAGGGCCGGCGTCGGGTCGCAGAGGGCGACATGGACGGCGCAGTGCGATCCCTGAAGCGGATCGCCGAGGACTCCGAGCATTGGCGATCTGCCAGGATCCTGCTGGGTGAGGTGTACCGGGAGCTGGGCCAATGGGGGCCCGCGGCCACCTGCTACACGCTTGGGCTCGCCGATGAGCCCGTGCGAGCCGACAACGTCGCCATCCACTACGAGGCCGGGCTCTGCGCCCTCGAGGTCGGGCGGATGGAGCTCGCCGTCGATCACCTCGATCGCGTGCAGGCGTTCGACCCCGACCACCGCGACACCGACGAGCTGCTGGCCCGGCTGACATGGTTCGGCAAGCGCAGCCCGGAGCGGGTCCGTCGCGCCGCCGCGGTGACGTCGGCCAGCCGCCGCTTCGAGCGGGGGGAGCTGCTGGGACAGGGCACCGGCGGCACCGTGTATCGCGCACGGGACACCCTGCTGGACCGGGAGGTGGCGGTGAAGACGCTGTCCCCGGACGCCGCCTCGGTGGACGCCACTCGCGAGGGCTTCCTCAAGGAGGCCCGCGCCGCCGCGAGCCTCAGCCACCGGAATATCGTGGCGGTCCACGACTTCGGCGTGATGGCCGGCGAGCTGTTCCTGGCGATGGAGCTGGTCTCCGGCCCGACCCTGCGCGACGTGGTCCGCCGAGACGGCCCCCTGTCGCCGCTGGCCCTGCGCAGCGTGGTGGACCAAGCGTGCGACGCCCTCGGCTACGCCCACGGCAAGGGCGTCATCCACCTCGACATCAAGCCCGCCAACCTGATCGTGACGGCCAACGGCCTGCTGAAGATCACCGACTTCGGCCTGTCCAAGTGCCTGGCAACCGGAGAGCCGGCCGGCGCGCGCGGCGCGGGTGGCCCGGGCGGCGGTGCGTCCCTCGACGGCGTCCGGACCGCCGATGCCAGCCAGTCGCTGGTCGCGGGCACGCCCTTCTACATGGCCCCGGAGCGGATCCGAGGCGAGCCCGTCACCCCCGCCGTCGACATCTACGCGCTGGGCGTGACGCTGTTCGAGCTGGCCACGGGCGAGGTGCCTTTCCGTGAGGGCGACATCTTCCTGGCCCACGCCGAGCAGATCGCACCCAACCCCTCGCAGCTCCGCCCCGACCTCCCCCCGTGGGTCGACCGGGTCGTCGATCGCTGCCTACGCAAGGACCCGGGCGACCGCTACGCCTCCACGGACGCCCTGCGCGCCGAGATGCAGGCCGCCGCGGCGAAGACGCTGCTCACGGATCCCCAGCTGAGCCGCCAGCTGGAGAAGCTCGCGAGCTAGGAGCCCGACCTCAAGGGTCGACGTGCATCCCGATGACGTAGCCGTGCGAGGTCGCGGGGGCACCGCCCATGACATCGCCTACCTGGCCGCGGCCGAACCGCGCCTCGCCGGTCCAGTGGCCACCGATGACGGCGGTGTTGCGGCCGGGCTGAACGGCGACGCGGTTGACCGTCATGTCTCCGCTGCCGCCAAGGACGGCGTGCCAGAGCGGGCCTGCCCCGTCGTCGAGGGACCAGCCCATCACCACGACGTCGCTGCCGCCGTCCCCGTCGAAGAGCTCCGGATCCGGGTCGTCGCCGTTTCGGCCCAGGGTCCTGTCGCCGTCGAGCGGCGCGGCCTGGATGACCTGGCCGTCGAGGATGGCGATGTGAGACCCGTTGTCGTCCGCAACGCCGCCGGTGTGGGCGACCCAGATGAGCTCCCCGGTCAGGAGCTCGTGACAAGAGGTGAACGTGAAGGCGTCGTGCGACCCCGCCGACTGCAGCGTGCGTTCGCTCTGCGCGTCCCGCGCGAGCAGGCCCCCTCCTGACAGGGGCGGATGAGGCCCCTGGCAGAGGGTTTCCACCGCAAGCCTCGTAGCGCTCTTCCGATCACCACGAGCTCCGACGTACGACAAGGTGGGAGCGCCCAACAAGGCCCTGGCCGGGAGAGCGGGATCGGCGGAAGTCGTTGTGGGAGAAGGTGGCCTGCGGTGCCCAACAACCTTCCCAACAAGACCACACCGTCAGGACGGGCGGCTACGCCCACGACGATGGTTTCGGGATGGCCATGCCGTTGCCGAGAGCGACGGGATCATCAAACTGGCTGGTCCGTAGGTGCTTCTCCTTCATCCGCATGTGGCTGTCTGCGGTCTGGACAAGCTGCTTGCCGTGCCGACCGATGGGCAGCACCACCGTGATCTCCTTGCTGGGGAAGCTGTGCTTCACCGCCTGGAGAGCGGGGATGAGGTCGGAGTCGCCCGAGATGATCACGGCCCTGTCGTACCGGTCTTCGATGGCTCCCTGGAACAGGTGGATGGCGATGTTCACGTCCGTCCGTTTCTCTTCCGGAATCTTGAAGGACTTGTGGCAGAGGCGACACCGGCGGTCCTTCATCTTGAATTCGCCGTGGACGACCTCGACCCCGACCGACCGCAGTGCCCGGATGTAGACCTTGTGCCGCTGGACCTTGTCTGGCATCCAGTTGGCGAACGCCGTGAAGTAGTAGACCCCCAAGACTTGGTCCCGAGGGCGAACGAATCGATCAGCGAGGGCCCTCAGGTTCAGCCACTTGTACTGGTGGAGGCGACGATGGTCCTGAAGGGCGTGGTACAGGTTGAAGCCGTCCACGAAGACCTCGACACGATCGCCCATCACGGCCACACGTCCTCCCCAAGAACGAAAAAACCCGGGCCCACGAAGAGCCCGGGGGCCATGAGAGACGCACTCCCATGGGGACGATCTTTAATTAGTTGATCAGGGTTGGAGCCTGAGTCAAGGGCTTTGTGCCGGCTTGACCGTGGCGGGACTGTGACTGCACGAAGCCACGCTCGGCTCCATGCGGGACATCGACCGGCTCGGCGCCGCCGCGCTCCGACGGGCGACCCGCATCGACCGCCGGATCGACGACGGTCTCCTCACGGAGGCCCTGCTTCACGGGCTGACGCTGCGCCAGGACCGCCCGAACCCCACGTCAGGAGCTTGCCAAGCACGTCCTCGGGATGCTCATGAACATCCTTCTCCCAAAGGACATGAAGCTCACGGCCCAGCCCATCTTCGACAATGCGGCGCTTTAGCTTGTCGTTAGCGCGGTTGTGCCTCTGGACCGGATACAGGTGCCCAGCGACAATTACTTCTCCTCGCCGACGACAATTACTTTTCCCCATCCTGACGCGGGGTTCGGAGGCCGATAGAACCACCTGATTTCATG
>PVBE011340215.1_pt1 | contig 15575 bp, 13 predicted proteins | sample 1631181 | NCBI WGS metagenome assembly PVBE01 (sample SAMN08397723, study PRJNA350692) | Marine metagenome, whole genome shotgun sequencing project. | isolation source: water | place: Pacific Ocean | collected 2012-04 | reverse complement strand
AACTTTACAAACGTTCTTCTCAAACAGCTCGACTTAGTTATTAATAATCACTAAGTTGCTTTATATTAGGTGTTTATCTAAGCAAAAAAACCCTTTCAGTTAATTTTCTATAAAAGAGATTTTTTTTACAAAACTCAAAACACTTAAATATGAAGGGGTTAAGGAAAAAATCATTTTTTTAATCTCTTTTCTTAAATCGCTTATATTCAATGTAGTAAAAATAAATGTTTTTATCTAAAAAAAGGGCTTTATTTAATTTTGGGGTGTTTTTTGCAGCAATAAGAACAAAAGAATGATCAAAAAGCTCAAAAAGCTAAAAAGGGGAAAAGGGAGACTTTGAAAAGTTTCATATGAGACACATTTACCACCTTCCCCACAAAGAGCTGGCCCCCATGAAATATAGTCTTGAAGCATCTGATAGCCCGCAAGCCCCATTCCCAGTATAATCTGGTAGATCACATAATGCCATATCTTGATTTCATCCTTATAAGCAGCTACTCCTAAAATAAATACTAAAGGAAATAAGCAAATCCTTTGATACCAACAAAGCGTACAAGGAATATTTCCCTTTCCCTCTCCAAAATAAAAAGAACCAAGAGTGGCTACAATAGAAATAAGCCAAGCCAAGTAAAGGGAAGATCGGCTAAAAATATTTCTCATTTTTTAGCCTCCCAAAGAGCTCGATCAATCTGTTTCGACAGCTTGAAAAAAGAAGAACTCTCTGATACCCCATTGACAAAAACGGTAGGTGTTGAGACTTTTTTCATTATTTTTTTGGCCATTTTAAAATTACATTCCAACATTTTTTGAGAACTCGTATTTTCAAAATAGCTTTTAAATGACTCTAAATCAATATTTTTGACATCCCCTGCATAAAGTATGAGATTTTCCTTTGAAGCCCAGGAAGGATCTTCGAAAGAGAATGCTTCATACAGCCTATCCATATAGGCAAAAAATTGTTTTGGCTGACTTTGATGCACACAAAGAGCCGCGTGAGCTACAATTTCAGAACCTTTTAAAAAAGCAAGAGGAACCACTATATAGGAGACCCTTCCTGTATCGATATATTTTGCTTTTAGCCTAGTATACACATGATCTGCAAAATATTTACAACCTGGGCATTTAAAATCTTGAAAAACAATCACTTGAACAAGAGCATCAGGTTGGCCCAAAATAGGTTGATGCATAAATTCAATGGCAACTGGTTTTACCTTATTATACTTTATGTAAGTAAAATAACCCAAAACCGCGTAAACCAAAACAAAGATAGTAAAAACAACCAAAATCTTTCTCATAGTTTCTGGATATTAAAAAACTTAAAAAAAAGGGTCAACACAAAGAATCAATTTTTGAATCACGATGGGCATAAACTTGTAAAATTTATCAAAAAAGAGGCAAAAAACATCATGGGGATAGGTTCATGATGAGTATAAAACAGGAACGAACTCTTTACTGATTTGAATGATAAGCTCAAATAATACAAAGGCAAAAAGAACCAATAAAAAGAAACGGCTTACCGGTATAACCTTGATCAAAGGCTTCTTTTTTTTACGAAAGCGAGCCACCCAAATCATTAAAGCAGGTAAAAAACCTAAAAGAAGGGCACAACCCACCCCTCCTGCATACCCTAAAGCAATCAAGAAAATGTGAGGATTGATGATAGCGACAAGAGTCGTAGGCAAGAAAGTGATTGTCCAAAGAAAAATCTTTTTCGTCCCCTTTTTTGATATTTTTAGGCCGTCTGCTAAAAAATCGAAAAGACCTAAAGACACTCCTAAAAAGGAAGTAGTAATAGAAAAAAAAGAAAAAAATTGACCTATTTTATAAATCACCTTTGATTGCACATGATATCTGAGAGGATCAATTGCACTTTGCCCTAAATGCAATGCCTGTCCCAACCCATGAGCTCCTTCCACAGGAATGATTCCTAAAATGAGAAATTCCCATATGATATAAGTCACAAATACAAAACTTGTCCCGAAAATAATCGCTTTTCTTAAAGAAGATACATCTCTTTTAAGATAAGTAGTTAAACTAGGGATTACACCTTGGTAGCTAAAAGATGTGAAAATAACAGGAAGAGCAAAAAAAGAAGCTAAGAAATTGGAATGTTTTAAAAGTCGTAAATCTACAGAATCGATACCAATAACTACAAATGTTAAATAAGATAAAATCAATCCTGCCATCAAAATTAAATTGATTCGATCCACCATAAAAGCACCTAAATAGACAAAAAAACCAAACACAGCCACAAAGACCAAGGATCCTATCCATTCAGGAGTATGCAGTAGATTTGAAAGTAATTCCCCTCCAACAGAGATATAAGCTACGGATAAAGTATAAAAAAGAAAAATATATAAAATCCAAGCCGCTATCTCCCCCCATTTACCTAAATAATTCCCAGCTATGGAAATAATATTTGAATCATTAGGCATAGCAAGACAGAGCTCTAAGAGGAAAAGTCCTGTAACCGTCATAAATACCCAACAAAGAGCATAGACAAGAAAAGAAGGCCAAAACCCTCCCACTCCAGTGACTATTGGTAAAGCTAACATTCCTGCACCAATCGCAGTACCCGCTACAATAAAGGTTCCACCCAAAAGATGTTTATGCTTAAAAGCCAATTTTTAAATTCTCAAGTGTATGAAACTATCCAAGTAAATGGAAAAAAAATTTATTTATTCAATTTACTTGGATAGGGTCGTGTTTTTGAATCATGATAGATATAGTAAGATAAATCTTATTTAAAACCATCTGCTATTCAAAAAAATAAAGCAATTAATTCAGTAAGATAGGTTTATACCTCTCGTGATTCAAGAATCGGTTTTTGAGCCATGAAAAAGTTCTCTTAAATCAACGATCACAAATGGGTCAATATTAATTACCTTAGGTTTGACAGTTAACCTATTTGATGATACATTGCGTAATGTGCCCATTTAAAATTCAAAAATTGGGTTTTTGATCGTTGATTTGAAAAGCTTTATTCATGACTCAAAAAAACGATTCATAAAAGGCAAAGAAGAAAAATTTTTAACTTTAATTATTTTTATAACGTGTGCAACCGAAACTCTATACAATAAACGATCATCTGATCCCTCCTCATAAAATCGATAAACATGCTTATTATGTTATTCAAAAATTAAAACAAAACGGCTTTACAGCATATCTTGTAGGAGGAAGCGTACGAGATCTTCTTCTGGACCAAAAGCCTAAAGATTTTGATATCTCTACAAGCGCAAAACCTGAAGAACTCAAAAAACTTTTCCGTAATTGCATTTTAATTGGAAAACGCTTTCGTTTAGCACATGTCCGTTTCGGTAAAAAAATTTTAGAAGTCTCCACTTTTCGCTCCGGAGACACAGAAAATTCGACTCTTATTATAAGGGATAATGACTACGGAACAGAAGAACAAGATGTGTTGAGGCGCGACTTTACAATCAATGGCCTTTTTTATGATCCTGAAATGCAAACAATCATTGATTATGTAGGTGGCTATCCTGATATTGAAAAAAAAGTTCTAAGTACGATTGGAAAAGCAGAAACACGCTTTCGTCAAGATCCTGTACGAATGATTCGTCTTTTAAAATTTCATGCAAGATTTGATCTTGAAATCGAGCCTTCTTCCTTAAAAGCTCTTGATGTCTGTAAAGAAGAAATTATGAAAAGTTCAAAGGCGCGAATTTTTGAAGAACTTTTACGCATGCTAGAATCGGGTGCATCGCGCTCTTTTTTTGAAAACTTATCCAAGTATGGTTTTTTAGAGTTATTGATCCCTACCCTAGCCTCTTATCAAAACAAAGAAAAAATGTATGCGCTTTTACATCAAATCGACCAAGAAATTCAGATGAATGATCTACAAAGACCTCTTTTAATGAGTTGTTTAATCTTTCCTATTTTCCAAGAGATTATTGAAGAAAAAACAAAGAAAAAGACTCTCCACCTAGGAATTATTGCAAAAAATGCCCATATCTTAGTCGATGAAATTTTCCATCCCTTTTTTCATATCCCTCGAAAAATGAAAGGTACAATTTCTTCTATTTTAACTTCACAATATCGTTTTGTACCATTAGTTGAAAAATCGAAGAAAAAAAAGCGAATTCCAAAGGATCCAAATTTTTTTGAAGCCCTTCTGTTTTTTAAAGTAAGAAGCGCCGTCGACCCAAATCTTTTACCTACCTATGATCAATGGATGGAAGTGGCATCAAAAATAGATATTCAAACAGTAAAAAAGCGCCCCTTAAAAAAAAGAAAAAAAAGAAATGTCAAAAAAAGTTCAGACTGATGAAATGACAACAGATGCAGGCGCTTCTTTTTTACATGTAGGCCCTCCTTTAGAAAAAGGAGCTTTACCTTCTCTTTTTTATTTTGCACTCTCCGCAAAAGATAGTCTCACCCTAGATCCCTTTAATCAAATCGTACAATTTTTAGCAAACGAACCTTTTCGTATTTTTTCTGTTACCCTCCCGGCTCATGAAAACAACCTTTCCCCTATAAATGCCATGAATGTTTGGGCTGAGCTCACCCAAAAAGGGGAAGATTTTATTTCAAAATTTGTTCTCTCGGCAAAAGATGTTATCGATACCGTGATTAAAAGAAATCTCTCCACAAAAAAAATCGCAGCCGCAGGCCTTTCCAGAGGAGGCTTTATGGCATCACACCTGGCTTCTCAAGATCCTAGAGTAAAATCTCTATTAAGCTTCGCTCCTCTTGTAGATCTTTCTTACACCAAAGAATTTGAATTACTCAAAGATCATCCTTATGTACAAAAAACAAAACTTTCAAATCTCAAAGACATGCTTTATGATCGAAAGATCCGTTTTTATATCGGAAATCGTGATCGAAGAGTGGGCACAGATCAATCTTTTAAGACCCTTACAGCTTTTGTGGAAAAAGCATTTGAAAACAAAATTCGTACTTCTGAAATCGAGCTTTATGTCACGCCCTCCATCGGTCATATGGGACATGGAACTTCATCTGAAATTTTTGAACAGGGTGCTAAATGGATCCAAAAACAGCTTCTATAGATTTCTTTATCCTGGCAGCAGAGCCAAGCGGAGATGTTCACGGCGCTGAAATTATCCGAATTCTTCGAAAAAAAAATCCTCACTTAAAAATTGCAGGTGTCGCGGGCCCTCTTATGAGAAAAGAGAAAATAAATACTTTTATGCCCATGGAAAAACTTACTATTATGGGGTTTATTGAGCCTCTCTTACATTTTCCCAAACTCCTTTTTCTCTTTTATAAAATACGTGCTTTTCTTCTTCGAGAAAAACCCAAAACCTGCCTTTTTATCGATTATCCTACCTTTAATCTCAAACTAGAAAAATCTCTTCGAAAAAAAGGATTTAAAAATAAATTAATTCACTATGTTTGCCCCTCAGTCTGGGCATATGGCAAAAAACGTATCCAGATCATGGAAAAAAATCTTGATCATCTTTTTACCCTTTTCCCTTTTGAAGTACAATGCTTTGAAAACACACTCCTACCTGTTACCTATATAGGAAATCCTTTAGTATCAAAAGTACGAAACTATCTTTCTCAAAATACCTTTTCACAAAAAAATCTCATCTCAATTTTTCCAGGCAGTAGATCTCGTGAAATCGATCGAAACCTTCCCCTTCAGCTAAAGGCTGTAAAAAAATTTATGCCCAAGTACCCTGTTGCCTTATCTCTTTCTGATGAACGTTATAGAAAAAAAATCGAAAAAATCTTGAAAACAGAATCCTTAAGTCAAAAAATTCCTCTTATCGAGCCTTCTTTTACTTACGACTTAATGAAAAACACTCACTTAGCTATTGCCACATCGGGTACAGTCACTTTAGAGCTTGCTCTTCATCAAATTCCTACAGTCGTCACTTTTGCTGTACATATTTGGGATTTATTCATTGTTCAAAAAATTCTTAAAGTTGACCTTCCCTTTTATTGCATTGTAAATATTTTGAAAAACGAACAAGTTTTTCCGGAACTCTTTGGGCCTAATTTAACTCTCGCTAAGCTCTGTTATTATATAAACGTTTTTCTACATTCAAAAAAACAAAGAGGGTTATGTTTAGAAAATCTTTTAGATATAAATAAAATTTTAAAAACCAAACACCCTCCGGAAGAACTTCTTTCGCAGATTCTCTTTGAAAAGAGTGGAAAATAATAAGATTGTAGCTTAAATTATTGGAGATACATTTAAGTTTTTTGGGATCTATTCTCCTTTTAGGTCAAAACCGTACGTTTGCAGTGAAAGAAGTATACTTCCAATGAGAACAGAAAAAATCGATTGAGACAACTTGCAGATAAGGATATGTCAGAGTTTTTTAAAATATATATTGATCGTCTAAGAAACGGGGAAACGGACACCATAAAACATGATTTCCCTTCTCATTTTTTAGATATTAATGAAAAAGAGATGCAGTTAGCCGAATCAGTAAAGGTAAGCGGAAATGCCTATCTTACAGAAGAGCACCTTGTCATCTGTCTGAAAGTAAAAACATCTGTACTTATGCCTTGTAGAATTTGTAATAAAATGATTGAAATACCCGTTGTGATAGAAAAATTTTATCAAACGATTCTTTTAAAAGAAATCCGCGGTGCTATTTATGATTATAAAATCGATTTAAAAGAGCAAATTTTGCTTGAACTTTCCCATTTTATAGAATGTAAAATGGAATGCCCCGAGAGAACAAATATAAAAAAATATATGAAAAAGGAACTTTCTTCAAATAATGAGGAAACTTACTTACCTTTTTCTGACTTAGAATAAGAGGAAAAATCAATGGCAGTACCTCGTAATCGTACATCCAATGCTCGTAAGAACTCGCGTCGTGCACATCATGCTAAAAAACCTGTAGGGCTTTCCCCCTGCTCGAACTGCGGAAAGCTTCGCATGTCTCACAGAGTATGTCCTTCTTGCGGTCATTACAAAAATCGAGCCGTAGTCACCAGTGTTGAAGAAGCTTAAGACTGTAAAAATTGGCGTTGATCTTATGGGGATGGAAGAGGATTGTGACTCACATGATCTTCTTCATTCTGTGGTAAAATTTTTACTTAAGGTCAAAGACCCCATTCACCTTTCTCTCTTGGGTACTCAGCCTCTTCAAGATGCATTTGCAAAAATAGCTCATAACCAAGAGAACGTAGACTTCGTCCTTTCTGATGATCCAATTCGAATGGATGAAAATCCCCTGTTTGCAGTTCGGCGTAAAAAAAATTCATCTCTTTGCAAAGGGATGAGGCTTTTAAAAGAAAATAAAATCAACGCTTTTATTTCCAATGGAAATACCGGAGCTTTGATGTCTTCGGCTAAAATGTATCTTTCGACTTTCAAACGAATTTTAAGACCTGCTCTTTTGGCTTTAATGCCAACGAAAAAAAAACCGATGGCTGTTTTAGATGTGGGTGCAAATATTTCTTATAAAGTAGAACATTTACTGCAATTTGCTTTATTGGGAATTTCCCACCAAAGAGCACGCGGTGTACAAAATCCCAAAGTAGGACTTTTAAATATTGGCAGAGAATCTATCAAAGGAACCTCTGTACTTCAGAAAACCTACAAAGAACTTGAACAAAGCTCGAAAGAAATGGGTTTTACTTTTTTAGGAAATATTGAAGGGAAAGAATCTTTTGAAGGCGAACTAGATGTGCTTGTAACAGATGGCTTTACAGGAAATATATTTTTAAAAACGGCAGAAGGAATGGCAAATCTTGTGCTCGATCGTATTCAAGAAAATATTTTTAAAAAAGAAGATCAAGATCACTTACAAAACTTACAAAAGCATCTGCATTATGCTGAATATCCAGGAGCCCTTTTGATTGGCGTCAAAGGCATTGTAGTTAAATGTCATGGATATTCTACACCTGCAACAATTATCAATGGAATTCAAGATGCAAAAGAAATGGTACAAAATCAATTTTTAAAAAAAATCGAAAATTCTTTGTCTCAGCTCTGTCCCTGAGACTATTGCAATTAAATTTTTCTGGAAAAAGAAGAGTCTTTTCCCTACAATTCCTTGTAAACTGAATCTTACACCTAAATATATGAAAGAAATTCTTTTAAACATCGAATCCAAAGAAATTCGTTATGCTCTTTTAAAATTTGGTCAATTACATGATCTGATCGTAGAAAGGAGAAAATCCAGGCAAATCACAGGAAATATCTACCGAGGCCGTGTCACTAATGTTTTGTATAATATTCAGTCTGCCTTCATCGATATAAATGAAGGAGAAAATGGGTTCATTCATATTAGTGATATCTTAGAAAACACAAAAAAATTCGAAGAAATGTTCGATATGGATTTTGATCTGAATTATGATATTCCCCATATTTCAAATAAAAAAAGCCCAACAAAAGACATTACACAGCTCCTGCAACTAGAACAAGCTGTTTTAGTCCAAGTTGTGAAAGAGCCTATAGGAACAAAAGGGGCAAGACTTACGTCGAATATTTCGATTGCGGGTCGCTATCTTGTTCTTTTACCTAATAATCCTCACGTAGGCGTATCTCGAAAAATTGAAGACCGCTCTGCTAGAGATAAATTAAAAAAATTGATCCGCGCTTTTGAAATGCCTCAAGATATGGGTTTAATTTGCCGAACAGCTGCAGCCGATGCATCTACAGAAATGCTTGTAGATGAAGCAAATGATCTCCTTTCTTCGTGGGAAGGGATTGTACAAGATTTTCATAAAGCCACAGGACCTACACTTCTTTTTGAAGAATCTGATTTGATTAAAAAAGCATTGATCACCGCTGTCGATAAAAAATACGATAGGCTCTTAATCGATGATTATGCTGTCTATCAAAGATGCAAAAGACTGTATCAAAAATACGCAAAGGAACATCCTTTAAAAATTGAATTTTATCGAGACAAAATGCCTATGTATGAACGTTTTCAAGTAGAGCGTGAAATCGATCGTACCCTCAGGCATAAAATTTGGCTGAACTGCGGTGGCTATTTATATTTTGACCGAACAGAGGCAATGTATACTATCGATGTAAATTCGGGAAGATCTACTCAATCAAAGACTTCTCGTGATGTAGAAGAGAGCTTAGTGCGGATTAACTTAGAGGCTGCTGAAGAAATAGCAAAACAGCTTAAACTGCGTAATATTGGTGGACTTGTAATCTGTGATTTTATTGATATGCGCCTTCGTAAAAATCAAAGACGTGTTTTAGATAAACTCAAAGAATGCATGAAAGAAGACAGCGCAAAATGCACTCTTTTAAATATGAGTGAATTTGGTCTTGTTGAAATGACACGTCAAAGAAGCCGTGAGTCTTTAACCCAAACCCTTTTCACAAACTGTCCTTATTGTCTTGGATCTGCACTTGTAAAAAACCATGAAAGTATGTCGGTAGAAATTGAAAGATCTTTGAAAAAGTTAGTTCACTGTCAAAGCCAATTTGCTTTAAGGCTTGTCACTCATCCTGAACTCGACAATTTTTTAGAAACGACAGATAAAGCTTATCTTCGTAAACTTGCAAGAAAAGCCAATGCCCACATCGAATTTGGCATGAATGACAACCTTCATTTAAATGAATACCATTTTTATTCTCTGCTGAGCAATGAAAGAATCGAAGTTTGATAAACAAATTTTTGCACTTTTGCAAAATTATAAAGAGCAAAAGATTTTTTCCCCTAAGTATTATGGGATTTTAAAAAACTTTTATCTTAAATATAAAGATGCAATTCAAGATCATGTCAATGCGGAAATAATTACAAATTTGTTTGCAAAATTGTTAGATTTAATCTCTCAACAAATGCAAAAACCTTATTTGTTTTCGCCTTATCATGAAGCTCTTCGAAAACCTTTTGATTATTATCGTTTTGGCCTCGACTTTATCCGACCTTTAATTGATTTTAAGAACTCTTATGTTCTGGGTTGGAATTCTGTAGAAGAAATAGATCATTTGCTCAAAAAAGGAGATAATGTCGTGCTTTTTTCAAATCATCAAACAGAAACCGATCCACAGCTCATCGATTTACTTTTACAAGAAAAATACCCCACCTTTGGGGAAAGCATGATTTTTGTTGCAGGAGAAAGAGTTGTCTTAGATCCCAGTGCAATTCCTTTCAGTTTGGGTAGAAACCTTCTCTGCATTTATTCAAAAAGATATATTGACAATCCTCCTGAGAAAAAACTTGAAAAGCAACAGCACAACAGACGCACTATGAGACTGATGAGCGACCTTTTAAAAGAAGGAGGAAAAACTATCTACGTAGCTCCTAGTGGAGGTAGAGATCGAAAAGACGAAAACAATCATATTACTCCCGCCTCTTTTGATCCTCAAAGTGTAGAAATGTTTTATCTCATGGCTAAAAAAGCAAGCCATCCCACACATTTTTATCCCTTGGCTTTAAAAACCTATGATCTTTTACCTCCACCAGATGAAGTACAAAAAGAGTTAGGAGAATTCCGTCATGCAAATTTTGCTCCCATTGCAATGAGTTTTGGAGAAAAAATTCAAAGAGAGCCTTTTTCAGAAAAAGATAAATCGACTATGAGAAAAAGAAGAGCCGAATACATTCATAATCTTGTCGTTAAAGATTATGAAAAATTACAGCTCTCCTAAGGATCTATCCCATTAAATGGAATATCTCCCTCGTGATTCAAAAAGATTGACATAGAACCGTATGCTCGTCATGATTTGGTTATAGATAAAACAAACCCTGTAAAAAACTATGAAAAATTGGATTTTCTATATAGTTATGCTTTATACTTCTTTAGGCACCTCTCAAGAAGCCATTTTTCGGGACATTGAAGATACTTCTGAGCTTTCTCATTTAAATTTAGCACTTAAAAATCGAAAAATTGGTAAAATCGAGCTTAAAAATGGTCTTCAGGCTTATCTCATATCAGATCCCAATGCAGATCAATCTGCCGCTGCCTTAGCAGTTGGAACAGGCTCTTGGGATGATCCTAAGGAATATGCTGGTATGGCCCACCTTTTAGAGCACATGCTCTTTATGGGAACAGAAAAATATCCTGAAGAAAATGATTTTATGAAATTTGCATCTGATCATGGAGGAAGCTCAAATGCTTATACTTCAATCGATCGGACTGTTTATATGTTTGCGATTAATAATGACCATTTTTTAGAAGGGCTCGATCGATTTTCTCACTTTTTTATCGATCCCCTTTTCAATCCATCTAGTCTTTCTAAAGAGCTTTTTAATGTAGACCAAGAACATGCAAAAAATATAGAAAATGATAATTGGCGCGCCTATATGATCTCTAAAGAGACAGGCAACCAAAATCATCCTCATAAAGGATTTTCAACAGGTAACTCTCAAACTCTTTCAGAAATCCCTTCTGAAGTTATGCGCTCTTGGTATGAAAAAAATTATAGCGCACAGCAAATGAAACTCGTGATTTATTCTCCTCTGCCCTTAGGCGAGCTAAAGAAAAAAGTAACGTTAATGTTCTATCCGATAACGAGCACTTCTAAACCTTCTTTTACTACAAAAGAGACGCTTTCTTCTTCTCGTCAAATCGGTCATATGATTTATATCAAGCCGATTAAAGACCTACAAAAACTTAGTCTGACATGGGAGGTTCCTTCCTCTTTTGTCAATGATGATTCCAAATCGCTCGATCTCATTGCTTACGCTCTTTTACGGGGGCAAAAGCACAGCCTCAGTGAGATATTAAAAAATGAAAAATGGATCGATAAAATGAGAGCGGGAGCTGAGCAAATCGGCACACAACACATGCTTTTTCAGATTGAATATGATCTTACTAATGAAGGCCTTCAAAATATTAATTCTGTTTTACAAAGAAGCTTTCAAGCTTTGAGAGGCTTAACAGAGTCAGGAATTCCAGCCTATCTTTTCCAAGAAATGAATCAGATGAACAAACTCGATTATCAATACCAAAGTCGAACAAGCGCTTTTTCAACCGTAAGCTACCATGCAGCTCTTCTTCATGATGAAGCTCTCAATAGCTATCCTAAAAGCACACTCTTAGCAAAAGAATATAGTCCTAGAAACATTCATTCACTCCTTCATGTTTTGACGCCCAGATCTTGCCAATATGTATGTATGGCATCTCCTGAAAAAACTCATGTCTTTCCTACTCAAAAAGAAAAATGGCTAGGAGGCGAATATGCAATTGTACCGATGAATGAGAATCAACTGTCTCTTTTAGAAAATGTCCAAGTAAATTCTGAAATCAAATTGGCTCATCCTAACCCTTTTCAGCCCTCAACATTGGAAATCCTAGAAGAATACGGTGAAAGTAAACCTATAAAACTCGTTCATAGTAATGAGGGTACTGTCTTTTTTCTAAAAGATGATGAATTTCAATCTCCTATAATTAGTCATTATATCCATATTAAATCCCCTTTAATTAATGACACTACAAAATCACAGACTTTCTTAGAGCTTTACTTAAAAGATTTATCCAAAGAACTCAGCCCTTTAATTTCTTGTGCAAAAGCAGCAGGACTGAGTGCATCATGTAGTCTTGTAAACAATACATTAACACTTCATGTACAAGGCTACTCTGATAAAGCACCTCTTCTTTTAGAAGAGTTTTTAAAACAGATGGTAGAATATAAAGCGCAAAAAGATCGTTTTAATCTCGCCGTTCAATCTCTTCGAAAAAACTATGAAAATGGAGAAAAAGAGCTGCCTGTTTATCAGGCATATGAACTTTTGTCTTCTTTGATCAAACAAGAAGTGAATACAAAATCAGAAAAACGAGAAGAACTTCTAACGATTTCTTTTGAAGATTATCAAAGATACGTAAATTCTCTTTTCGACAAAACTTATATCGATGCTTTTTTCTCAGGTAATCTTTCTTTAAAAGATGCAGAATCTTCTTGGCTTGACATCCAACATATTTTAACTCAAAAAGCATATCCTAAAGAAGAACATAGCAAAGAAAAAGTGCTAACATTGTCTGATGAAGGTCCTTTTTTCATAAAAAAGGAAAGCAATGCAGCCGGAAATGCTGCTATTTTATTAATCGATGAAGGAAATTTTTCTTTTTCTAAAAGAGCTTCTCAAACAGTTTTAAATAAAGTCTTGCAAGAAGCCTTTTTTAGTACACTTCGAACCAAACAAAAAACAGCCTATATCACTCATACTTTTGAAGAAGAAAAAGAAAGAAGGCTCTATCAATACCTCATGGTCCAATCCAATACTCATGATCCCATCGATTTAATTTATCGATTTGAGCTTTTTCTGGAAGACTTTTTGCAAGAGTTACCTACTCATGTATCTCAGGAAAGATTCAAAGAGATCAAACAAAGCCAAATTACTCTACTCAGTGCTCCAAGACGTAATTTAATCGAAAAGACCTCTTTATTAGACCATCTTGCTTTTTCTTATCATGAAGATTTTAAATGGCTAGACAAAAGAATCGAAGGGTTAAAAGAGCTTACCTATGAACAGTTTATTGAACATACAGAGCTTTTTTTAACGCGGCAAAACAAAAAAAGACTCGCTATACTTTATTTTGGAAAACTTCCAGCAAACCATCTGTTTTCCTATGAAAAAATTAGCTCTGAGAACCTAAAGAAAATTAGTGAGTACGAAGGACAAGCGCTTTTTGATCAACCTGTAACTAGGTAAACTTTTTTAATTGCTATAACATTGAAACAGTGGATTACGTAATAGTGGTCTACGTAATGCTTAAATAGCGAATAATCCAAGGCCTCTAGCCGGCTGATTCTGTTTGATCCCATGTAATGTTCGAATAGCAGATATCCCAGAGCCTGCCGCCATTCCCCTCTGAGAAAACAGTACTTTTACTGGATCTCCTAAATTATTTTTTTTTACAAGATTTTGTACTTTTTCATCCATTTTTGGTAGAAAGTTCCTATCGTGAGGCTGCAAATCTGTATCGATTGCATATATTATATCTCCCGTTTGCAATTGTATAAAAACTGCCATGTTATTCCTTTTTTATAAGATTTCAAAAATTAATTTTTGCATCATAACTGATATACTTAATTATATTTTATGAAATATCTGAACATATGGAAAATACTCTAAACCTAAGTTCACCAAGTCGAAAATCTACAAATCCTTTTGTTAATCCTTTTTCATCATAGGGACATGTATGTGTCATACCTCTAAATATGGCTTCTTGTGATTGAATTTGCCAACCTTCTTCCATTAGCGGTTCTTCTTTTTGGAGACATTCTTCAACCATTTTTGAATACGTACTGCTTATAAGACGTCCAGAATCATCTGTCTTAAAGGGATCAAATTTTGCATGAAAAATAATACTCGGATTAGCAGGTTTTGTCTCTTCTTTACTTTTCAAAGGAGGACCAATGGCTATATAAATCATTCCCATTTCTTTTATTCCATCTGGGTATTGAATTTGTGTAAAAAAACCAAATCTTAATTTTCCATCATCCTTTTTTCCAGTTAAACGAAAATAAAAAATATTTTCAAAATCTGCATGATGCAACAAATTTGCAACCACTCCTGCTCGGTGCTGATATATTTGTTCTTGTTTTTCTTCTAACGTATAATATTTATACTTATCTGCATCTATAAATCCATCCATATCTGCAGGTACCATAACATCATGCCATCTACTCACTCTGTGATGAACTTCATCCCATTGTGTTCTGGGTTGTTGCACAACAGGCTTATTCACTGCTGGGCTTTCAGCAGCAGCGGGCTCTTTTTGATCCATTTGTGACTGCTCTACTTTTTCTTGATCTGAAAAGCGCTTTCTTGGCTTTGCTTTCTTGCCAGATTTACCTTTCTTTAAAGCTTGCTCACCCCTCCCTTCTTTTCCGAATTCTTTTTCTAATGATTTTGCAATTGCTTCAGGAGAATAATCAGTTGAAGCAACAAATCCTAAAACACTAACCCGTAAGTCATTAATAGATTTTTGAAAAAATTGAGCTTGACGTTCCCTTCTTCTGTCAGACAAGACACGAGTTCTTCGCTGTAATTCAGCTGATTTACCAGGTTGAGAAAATAATTCTTCAAGAGTTCTATGAAAGGTTTTATTTGAAGAAGTTCTTTCCTTAAAAAGCTGCACATGCATTTCTAAAATTTCTCCATATAATGTTTCTTCTTCCTTGCCTGATGAATGAGTAAATATTTTTTTACATTGAAGGGTAAAAAGGTCGACGTCTTCTTGTACTCCTTTACAATGAACTGCGTTTACTATTTCCATCTGAGATTGTAATATAAAAGAGCTAGCATCAAAATTACCTTGAACTCTTGAATGAACCTTTAAATCTGCTTCTAACGTATTAACGAATTGAATATTTAATGCTTTAAAATAATCTGTTTTGAATAAACTTTTATTCACTTCATACATTATATCTTGAACCATTTTTAATGCAGCTGTTGTTAAAAATTGTTTTAAAAACGGCTTTTTTTCTGTTTCTTCCAACTTACAATACCTCAATATCCCATCTAAATAATATTGAACCGATTGATCTTCTAGGCTTACACATTTTTTACCACGACCTGGAACTCTTGGTGAATCAGGAGCTCTTAGTGAATCAGGAACTCTTAGTGAATCAGGAACTCTTAGTGAATCAGGATTAGTTTCTTCTAAAGGTTTCTGAGTTAAAGTTTGCTTTGAGAGGACTGAAGAGACTTTTGCATTTT
>PVBE011194180.1_pt1 | contig 15575 bp, 15 predicted proteins | sample 1631181 | NCBI WGS metagenome assembly PVBE01 (sample SAMN08397723, study PRJNA350692) | Marine metagenome, whole genome shotgun sequencing project. | isolation source: water | place: Pacific Ocean | collected 2012-04 | reverse complement strand
CGTGTCCATGCGGAATTCACCATCGAATATGGCGACGTCTTTCTATCTGGCTATTTTGAGACCGCGCTCGGCCGAAACCCAATCGATACGGCCGGGCCCAATTTCGATCCGATACAGCGCACCGCCAATCCAGGCAAGGTGGGATTCGCGATCTTCTTCTCCGCCGTGCAGTTCGATTTCTCCATCAATGCCGTAGAGCGCAAACCTACCCGCCTCGTCATCGATGTATACGTCTTCGAATCGAAGATCGAGGCTGTCGATTTCGTTATCGATACCAACGATATCTACGTAGACTGCGCCGGCGGTTTCGAGGGAACCGAACGCAGTGTCCAGTGCGATGGGTTGCATATAAGTAGAATAGAATTTCTCCACATCGTGGGCCTGCAAAGCGGCCTCGAGGCGACTCCACCGCGGCGAAGGTTGGAAAGTGAGATCGCCATCGAAGTGCATGTCCACGATATCGGGGTGGGAAAGATCGACGCTGAGAATTCGGATCTCACGCCCCGCCGGGCGAACGATCCGCGCCGCAAGCGCAATTGGGGCATCTTCTACGCCAAGGAAAAACCCGGGTTTGACACCACCCAACGAAAAACCCGGCTCGATATAGACGGCGCCTTCGCGCAAGGAAATATCGAATTCCAAATTCGTCCCGGAAATACCATCCGCATAGGTGGCGTCAAAATCCATCGTCGCATTTTCGACTACGTTGACACCGTTTAAGCTGAGCCCGAATACATTTCCGCTGACACTGCAAGAGATTTCGGCGGCGGGTTCTGTCCGGCACTCCGCATGCAGCGTAAGCGTACCGGCTTCGATATCGTGCTCTGCCAATACCGGCGGCAGCAGGCCGATCACGTCGGGGGTGGGCGGTAGCGCTAAACTTTTGACGTCCATCACCACATGGGTCTCCACATCAGTCTTCGCCAACCGGATTCGAAGGTCGGCGGCGGAGCCTACGACACCGCTCGCCTCGACAGTCCACCTTGCGCGCCCGCTATGCCAGGCGATCCGTGCAGCAAGCGAAATTTGGCCGAAGGGAGAATGATTGACGGCGAGAGTAGCGTCGGTACACCGAACCTGGTTCTCGGCTACTGTCATCATGGTGCAACGCGCACGGATACCGCGAAACTGGATCGACGGGACGAATTCTATGTCGTCGATGCTGAACTCAAGATTAACCGGGAACTCAGCCGATCGGTGAGAAGTCGGTTCGTTGAGGCCGGCCGAGACGGGGCACATCACGAGTAACAACGGCAAAGCTGTCCAGTACTTCAGGTGCCGTACTCTGCAATCCAAACGGGTGCGCCTTCTCGCGGACGCGACACACGAAGATCGATTCCGCTTAGCTTGAAAAAACGTCTGTGGATAAATAGCGGTCGCCACGATCGCATATGATAACGACGATCACGGCATTGTCGATCGTGGCCGAAAGACGCAGCGCTGCCGCGACAGCGCCTCCGGACGAGATGCCCGCGAATATGCCTTCACGAGTCCCGAGCGCGACCGTCATACCTTCAGCATCTTCTTGGCTCACATCTATGATCGTGTCGACACGACGACGGTCATAGATCTTCGGCAGATACTCTTCGGGCCAACGGCGAATGCCCGGGATAGACGCGCCGTCACAAGGTTGTACCCCAACGATCTGAATATCCGGGTTTTGCTCTTTCAAGTAAGCCGATGTCCCCATGATTGTTCCAGTCGTACCCATCGAACTGACGAAATGGGTGACGGCTCCGCCCGTATCACGCCAAATTTCGGGTCCCGTGCCTTCGTAGTGAGCTCGCGGATTATCCGGGTTAGAGAACTGGTCGAGGATCGAGCCTTTCCCCTCCGCCTCCATAGCCCTCGCGGTATCGATTGCCTCCTCCATACTGCCTTTCTCGGAGGTCAAAACGATTTCGGCGCCGAAAGCCTTCATTACCGCGCGTCGCTCGACACTCATATGTTCCGGCATGACGAGGATCATACGGTAGCCTCTGATCGCGGCCGCCATCGCGAGCGCGATCCCCGTGTTGCCGCTGGTTGCTTCGATCAGCGCGTCTCCCGGCTTGATTTCTCCTCGCGCCTCGGCCCCGCGGATCATACTGATCGCCGGGCGGTCCTTTACTGAGCCCGCCGGGTTGTTGCCCTCCAGCTTTACCAGAATCGTATTCGTGGTGTCCCCCGGAAGACGCTGCAACGTCACCAGCGGAGTACCTCCGACAAAGTCTTCTATCGTTGGGTAGGCCATAGGGCAATCTTAACAGGTAGGCGCCGCCGGGGCTGCGGTCGGAATCGAGAGATCGGACCTACGGGCAAACCGGCCAACCTACCGTGCCCACGGGCCGGCATAGCTTTGAGCTTCCGCTTAGAACCGGTAACCGAGATGGACAACGTGGAAATTAATCCCCGGATTGTCGTCACCGAGACCGGCGTTTGAAAGGTGCTGAAACCGATACAGGAGTTCGTACTGGCGCCGTGAACCGAACCGAAACCCGCCGCCTAGATGGCTTCCAAAGGAGAAAGGAATGTCGAAATCCTTATCGCCAATGGAGTCGTCAGTGTGCACGTGCGCGCCGACGCCGATTTCGAGAAATGGCGCAATGGCGGCGCCCTGTTTTCGTTGCCACCTAAATACCGGCGTGAGATGAAAATCGCCGAGCGAATCGTTACCAGTGCGGCCGTCGTCACCGTCCCAATAGGCACCACCGAGTTCCCAATATCCTCCAAGGTACCAATCGCCTTCGGCAAACCATTGAGCGCTCCAATCCCATTTTAAGGAAAACCCGAAACGGTCCACATCTTCGTCGCTGTCCGCCGTGCCCAATTCCAGGGCGACACCGTCCAAAGCGTGGACAGGTGCGACGCCGATAGAAAACACGATTACGGCGGTTAAGAGCAGGCTTTCGAGCCGGCACAAGGGTCGGTGTTTCATCGCGGTGGTCAACATCTTTTTTCTAATCATTCGGGCGCCCATCAGGGATCTTAGGCTAGCCCGGAATCGTATCCGTTTCAAGCCAATGCCGGCGGCCGGGAAGCGGGACAATTTAAAGTTCTGGCAACATCGACTTACTCAGAACCAATGCGTCTTCGCGGCCATCGGACGCCGGATAATACGCAAGCCGTTCTCCGACCAGGGAGAAGCCCGCCCCGAGATAGAGATCCAACGCCGCGTTATTTGACGGGCGCACTTCCAAGTAGGCGGTCTTGGCTCCATGCGTAGCGGCTGAATCGAGCAATTGGCCGAGCAAGGCGCCGGCATGGCCCCGCCTCCGACGATCCGGATCGACGCAGATATTGAGTATGTGACACTCCTTTGCGGCGACCGTCATGATCCCGTAGCCGCTCAAGTTCGTGCCCTCGCCGAGGATCCAACAACAGTAGCCGACACGCAGACAATCGGAAAAAACCCCGATCGACCAGGGAAAATCGTAAGACCGGCGCTCGATGTCAAAAACGCACGGGATATCGTGCTCGCGCATTGGGCGCAAGGTCGGTACGGGATCCTTTACGACGGCGCTCACGAAACTGCTTCCCCGAATGCCTCTTTTGCGAGTAGGAGATCCTGCCAAGCTTTGCTCTTTTCCCGTGGCGAACGCAACAGGTAAGCCGGGTGATAGGTCACGATGACGGGGATCTGTTTGTCGCCATAAGTATACCGTCGCCCCCTCAATTTACCGATCGGCGCGGAGCGCTGGAGCAAATTTTGCGCCGCGATGCGCCCGACGGTCAGAATGACGCGAGGGTTGATCATTTCGATCTGCTGGGCGAGGTAGGACGCACAGGCAGCGACTTCATCAGATCTGGGGTCACGGTTACCCGGCGGCCGACACTTCAGAATATTGGCGATATATACTTGCTCCCGCATCAATCCAACGGCGAACAACATCGCATTGAGGAGTTGGCCGGCACGGCCTACAAACGGCTCACCTTTGCGATCTTCCTCAGCGCCCGGTGCCTCGCCAACGATCAGCCAATCGGCATGCGGGTCGCCGACACCGAAAACCGTCCGGGTCCGCTCCTGATAGAGCGCGCAACGCGTGCAAGCGACGACCGTCGCCTGCAGCGACGACAGCTCGTGCACCCGCTTCGCCTCCGTTGGCTCACTATCGACGCCTCGCCGCACCCATCGTTCGACGCCCATGGCAGACAGATACTCGTGATGTCGCAATATGGCGCGCTCCGGATCGAAAGTACCTGTCTACGCGGTGCCCGTTGCCTGCGGATGCTCGCGGTGTACCGGATACAGAATCATATTCAGCGCGTGGAGATAAGCTTTGATCGACGCGACTATGATGTCCGTATCAGAACCCTGCCCGTTGACGACACGACCGCCGCTCTCCAGCCGTACGGTTACCTCACCTTGCGAATCGGTGCCGGTCGTAATGGCATTGACGGAATACAATTGCAAGCGGACGCCGCTGTTGGCGATCCGTTCAATTGCTTTATAGGCGGCATCCACCGGCCCATCGCCGTTCGCAGTGGCTGTTTTTTCCTCTCCATCGATCGCGAGGGTAACGGAGGCGACCGGTGTTTCGCCGGTCTCCGAGTGCACCCGGGAAGAAATCAATTTCAACCGCTCGTTCGCGCTCGACAGCTCGGTGTCGGTAACCAGTGCTCGAATATCTTCGTCGTATATCTGTGATTTCCGATCGGCGAGTTCCTTGAATCGCTTGAACGTTTCATTGAGGTCTTCCTCCCGCGGAAACTCAATGCCGAGTTCTTTCAACCGGGTACGGAACGCGTTTCGACCGGAGAGCTTACCGAGAACGATCCGATTCGTGCTCCAGCCAACGTCCTGGGCACGCATGATTTCGTAGGTTTCACGATGCTTCAAAACCCCGTCCTGGTGGATACCAGACTCATGCGCAAACGCATTCGCGCCAACTACTGCCTTATTGGGCTGTACCGGGAAGCCCGTAATGGACGACACGAGACGAGAGCAATTGACGATTTCCTTGGTGTTGATATTCGTGTCACAGGGGAATTCGTCCTGGCGCGTGCGGATCGCCATAACGATTTCCTCGAGCGCGGCGTTACCCGCGCGTTCTCCGAGACCGTTGATGGTGCATTCGACCTGGCGCGCGCCATGCATCGTCGCGGACAATGAGTTAGCAACCGCAAGTCCGAGGTCGTTATGGCAGTGAACCGAAAACAAGGCCTTGTCACTATTCGGAATGTTCTCGATCAACCGACCGATGAATCGTCCGTATTCGTGCGGAACGCCGTAACCAACAGTATCCGGGACATTAATCGTCCTCGCGCCGGCTTTGATCGCCGCTTCGATAATGAAGCACAGGAAATCAAAATCCGAACGACTGCCGTCCTCGGTCGAGAACTCCACGTCGTCCGTATAATTCCGCGCCCGCTTTACCGCACTAACGGCTGAGTCGAACACTTCCTCGGAGGTCATCTTGAGCTTTGCCCGCATGTGGATCGCCGAGGTCGCGATGAAAGTATGTATGCGGTAGGCGCTTGCTTCCTTCAGCGCTTCGTGGGCCCGGTCGATGTCTGCGTGTCCCGTTCGCGAGAGGCCGCAAACAGTGCTGTCCTTAATCGTCCGCGCAATCGCCTGCACTGCGCCGAAGTCTCCTTCGCTGGCGATCGGAAAACCCGCCTCGATAACGTCGACCCGCAGCCTTTCGAGTGCCTTCGCGATACGAAGTTTCTCGGCCAAAGTCATCGCTGCTCCGGGACTTTGTTCTCCATCGCGCAAGGTAGTATCAAAGATGATCAATTTGTCCTTCATTGCATTTCTCCGAGTCACCGATACCGCAAATACACGGAAATTCGGCCGGTGCCGGTACTGAAAATAACGGGGTTAGGTAGTTTTGAGTCGATCGATTGCTGCCCTAGCAGGGCAGGATCAGACCGATCAGGAGGATTGCAATACATGCCCGTAGCGCCGAGTCGAATCGACGAATCTCTGAGGAAAGCTGCTGCGGGTTAAATGTTTTCATCTGATAATGCTGCACTTATTGCCGAACTATACCCATTCGACCTTTCTGTCGCAACTCATGCGGCGTTGCGACGAGAACCGTCGGAGTTCTTCCGTTCGCGTCGGTGACGGCGGATATGGAAAAGGGTCATGGCCGGACCGGACGCGGCGTATCCGGTAAAACACAACGCTAAAACGGCAGCCGGATCGAGAGAGATCAAAACAAAACCAAGGACGATCGCGAGAACCGCCACGAACGGGACTCTCCCTCGAAAATCCAAATCCTTGAAGCTGTAATAACGAATGTTGCTCACCATTAACACCGCCATCGCGATCGTGACCACGAAAAGCACCGGCATGGCGGCAATATGAGACTTCAAAGAATAGCTTTCCATAAACCAGATAAGACCCGCCAAGACGGCGGCGGCCGCCGGGCTCGGTAAGCCCTGGAAAAACTTCTTGTTGGCGACACTCGCCTGCGTGTTGAAACGCGCCAGACGCAAAGCCGCGGCCGAGGTAAACACGAAAGCACCTAACCAACCAATCTTACCGAGTTCGACCAGGATCCATTCATAAGCCACCAGCGCCGGCGCGAGCCCGAACGAAACCATGTCGGAGAGACTGTCGTACTCGGCGCCGAAGTCGCTTTGTGTGTTCGTCATCCGCGCGATCCGCCCGTCCATGCCGTCGAGCACCATAGCGACGAAGATCGAGATAGCGGCCAGCTCATAGCGGCCATTGATGGCAGCGACGATCGCGTAAAACCCGGCAAATAGAGCACCCGTCGTCAGCAGGTTCGGCAGAAGATAGATCCCTTTACGGCGTAATTTGGTGTCGCCACTAGGCGCGACTTCCCGTAGCCCGGCCTCTTCGTTATTTCGATTCTCCATGCTACAACTGTAGACCAAATCGAAGTTTGCCGTTAGCCGCCCGGTTCGGGGGTATGCGCGGAAGCACCGGGGGCGACGCTCGCGGCGGGTATCCCCATACGAGTCAAATGGACGAGAGTAGCGACGATTGAGCTGCCGGCGGCGACACTTTCGCCCACGTCAACCTCGTAGCGGCTGCCTTGCGGCAGGTAGAGCCTCGCACTGCAGCCGAAATTTGCGTAGCCAATCCGCCGGCCGTGGCCAACCCGTTCCCCGGGAGGATACTCGAAGCTGATCCGACCACCCCAAGCGCCGCGGGTAATAACGAGTACGATGTCGTCGGCTTCGTCCGTACGGATCCAGTAAGCGCTCGAATGGGCCGGATTGTCGTCACCCGGCCCCGGATTCGGGATGCTGCTCCACTGCTCCATGATCTTTCCTTCGATCGGCGCATAGATGCTGCGTATGTCGAGGAACCCGGTCTCCACGGCAACGAGTTCCGCGGTTCGTTTCAACCACGGATCGCGCATTGTTCCGAGTCCAGAGACCCGGCCATGGAGGGGACTGACGATCGCTAAGGGCAGCGACGGCGGCGTCTGTGTCGGATCGCGGAACAGATAGAATAGAAAAACCAACAACGCCCAGGCTGGGATCGCGGCAATGATCCCGACGAATACCTGCAGGGCTATCGCGCCTATCGTAACGACCGCCAGCGTAGCGGCGCCTTCGGGCGCGATAAGCGCGTATTGTTTAGTGGGCACAGTACCTTGGCGCCGCGTTCCCGCCGGCCAGAATCGCAGCGATTGCGCTTTCGGCGTCGACGAGCCGTAGTTCATTGATCCGGATCAGCGCAATCGGCATATTACCGGGGCTGTCGCATTGTGATCCGAAATTGTTCAGCGCCAAGTGCGGTGCGCGGGCAATAGCCGGGACTATTGGCGGGCGCTGCAGCGCCGAGATGATCGATACCGGCCACAAGACGGCGTTCCAGAAATGAATCGGAGGTTCCTTACCCATGACACTCCGTTTCGCTACTGACCGGGCGCCGGTCTAATTCTTACTGCGATCGACGAGTTTGTTTTCTCTGATCCAGGGCATCATCGCGCGCAACCTCTCGCCGACCTCTTCGATTCCATGCTCGCGGGAGAGGCGTCGTTTCGCCTTGAGCACGGCGGCACCCGTCTTATTCTCCCCCATCCACTCGCGCGCGAATTCGCCGTTTTGAATTTCTGAGAGAATTTCCTTCATCGCTGCACGCGACTCCTTGCCGATCACTCTTTTGCCGCGCGTAAAATCGCCATATTCGGCGGTATTCGAAATCGAATAGCGCATGTCGGCGATGCCGCCCTCGTAGATCAAATCGACGATGAGCTTGAGTTCGTGCAGACATTCGAAGTAGGCCATCTCGGGCGCATAGCCGGCTTCGACGAGCGTTTCAAAACCGGCTTGAATCAACTCCGACACGCCTCCGCATAACACCGTTTGCTCGCCGAAGAGGTCGGTCTCGGTTTCCTCGCGAAATGAGGTTTCTATTACGCCGGCACGCGCGCCTCCATTGGCGGCGGCATAGGACAGGGCGATCTCCTTCGCCTGACCCGATGCATCCTGCGCGACGGCGATTAGGCTCGGCACTCCTCCGCCTTGCTGATAAGTGGAACGGACCAGATGTCCAGGGCCTTTGGGCGCGATCATAATGACGTCGAGATCGGCGCGCGGCTGGATCTGGCCGAAGTGGATGTTGAATCCGTGCGCGAAAGCCAAGGCGGCATTCTGTTTGATGTTCGGTTCTATTTCTTCCCGGTAAAGGTCGCCCTGCGTTTCATCAGGCGCCAAGATCATGACAACATCCGCGCCCGCCGCCGCTTCCGCGATCGGTTTTACGGGCAATCCGGCCTGCTCAGCTTTCGCCCAGCTTCCGGAGCCTTGCCGGAGCCCGACGGAAACTTCGACCCCCGAGTCTTTCAGATTATTGGCGTGCGCATGCCCCTGCGAACCGTATCCGATAATAGCGACACGTTTACTTTGAATCAGGGCCAGATCGGCGTCTTTGTCGTAATATATGTTCAGGGTCATCGTCATAATTCCATCGTTTTCATAATATTTAGCGGGCTAGGGGCGCATCGCTTTCGTCCCGCGAAGAATACCCAGGACGCCGGAACGAACCACTTCAAGAATGCGTTTCGGACTGACCGCATCGATAAAAGCATTGAGCTTGTCACTGTCGCCTACGATCTCGACGATATAAGTCGATTCCGTCACGTCGGCAACACGACCGCCGAAAATATCGACCAGGCGTTTCATTTCTTCCCGCTGCTCGCCGCCGGCCGCGCGCAATTTGATCAACATGATCTCACGCTCGATCGGTCGGCCCTCGTTCAAATCGACAAGCCGGATCACGTCGACCAGCTTATTCAATTGCTTAGTGATCTGTTCGATGATTTCTGCCGAACCGGTGGTGACGAGAGTTAAACGCGATACCGTTGGGTCTTCCGTAGGTGCCACCGACAGCGATTCGATGTTATAAGCGCGCGCGGAAAACAGACCGGCTACCCGCGACAGCGCTCCGGCTTCGTTCTCGAGCAGGATAGAAATCGTGTGACGCCCGCTCATGCGAGTTCGCGAATGTCGGGAGCGAGGTGCATTTCATGGTGCCCCTTGCCGGCAGCGATCATCGGATACACGTTTTCGGTCTGGTCCGTGACGAAGTCCATCAGCACGAGCCGATCTTTCATCGAAAATGCTTCTTTCAATGCCGGACCCACGTCTCCCGGTTTTTCGATCCGCATACCGACGTGGCCGAAACTCTCCGCCAGTTTGACGAAATCCGGTAGCGCGTCCATGTACGAATGCGAATAGCGGCGATCGTAAAAGAATTCCTGCCACTGGCGAACCATGCCCATGTACCGGTTATTGAGGCTGACTATCTTGATCGGCAGGTCGTATTGGCGACACGTCGACAACTCCTGGATGCACATCACTAGACTCGCTTCTCCGGTGATACATGCCACAGTGCTGTCGGGGTTCGCGAACCGAACCCCCATGGCCGCCGGCAACCCGAATCCCATAGTGCCGAGCCCCCCGGAGTTGATCCAGCGGCGTGGCTGGTCAAATTTGTAGTACTGCGCGGCCCACATCTGGTGTTGCCCGACATCAGAAGTAATAAAGGCATCGCCCCGAGTGACGTCATACAGTGCTTCGACCACCGCCTGCGGCTTAATTAAATCGCTGGCGCGATCGAATTTGAGACAGTCCAACCGCTGCCATTCGCCGATCTGCTGCCACCACGGGTCGCTTTCGCGGTCAATCGCCTCTGTCTCGCCGTCCTTCAGCAGCCGATTGAATTCGCCGAGCACATTACGGACACCGCCGACGATCGGCACGTCGACCGGTACATTTTTTGAGATGGACGACGGATCGATGTCGATGTGAATGATTTTCGCCTCGGGGCAGAATTGCTCCAGATCGCCAGTTACCCTGTCATCGAAGCGGGCGCCGATAGCAATCAGTACATCGCAGTGATGCATTGCCATATTGGCCTCATAAGTCCCGTGCATGCCGAGCATGCCGACGAATTGCGGATCGGTTCCGGGGTAGGCGCCAAGACCCATCAAAGTATTGGTGATCGGAAAGCCCAGCCGCCGGGCGAATTCGGTCAATTCCGCGGCGGCGTTGTCGAGTACCACCCCGCCTCCGGAGTAAATCATCGGCTTGCGGGCATTTTCGATCAGCCTCAGGGCTTTTTTGATCTGTCCCGGATGGCCCTTCGTCGTCGGCTTGTAAGAACGCATGCTGACCGTTCCGGGATACTCGTACTCGGTCTCGTTCGCAGTGACGTCCTTGGGAATATCGACCACCACTGGGCCGGGCCGCCCGGAGGCAGCCACATAAAATGCTTTCTTGATCGTGATCGCCAAGTCTTCCACTTTTTCGACCAGGAAATTGTGTTTCACGCACGGTCGCGTGATGCCGACACAATCGACTTCCTGGAAGGCGTCGTTACCAATCAGGTTGGTCGACACCTGGCCGGTAAAGACGACCATCGGAATCGAATCCATGTAGGCAGTGGCGATCCCGGTGACCGCATTGGTCGCCCCGGGGCCCGAGGTGACGAGCACCACGCCGACTTTGCCGGTGGCGCGCGCGTACCCATCTGCGGCGTGGGTTGCACCTTGCTCGTGGCGCGTGAGAATGTGTTTGAATTGGTCTTGTTTACCCACTTCATCGTAAATATGGAGGACGGCGCCACCCGGATAGCCGAAAACATGGTCTACGCCTTCGTCCGCCAGCGCGCGGCAGAATATCTCCGCGCCCCTCAGTTTCTCGCTCACCTTGATTCTTCCTAATTTCGAAAATGACCATTTGCGGGTACGCTTACCTGTTCGACACCGTCACCGCACGACCTTTGCGCCGAGGACACCAGCCAGCCGCCCCAACCCGCAGGGAACACGGCAAATTACTGGGATTCAAAGAACAGGTCAAGCGACGGAGTTGGAGCGGAATCGCGCAGGCGAGTTGCACAATCGCCGCTATCTACCGAGAATGCGAACGCAAATTTTCGGACCAGGGAAATCGTCGTGTCGGTTCGATATTGAGAGGAAGTGGCCGGCCGCCGCCATACCGACGCCGTCCACCGCGGCGGACGGGGTCGAATCCGGCGGCAAATTCAGGAAAAAGCCAATGAGATTATCCAAATTACTGCTGCCGACCTTGAAGGAATCACCCGCCGACACGGAAATCATCAGCCACCAGCTGATGATTCGCGCCGGTATGATTCGGCAACTCGCCGCCGGCATCTACACCTGGCTGCCTCTCGGGTTGAAAGTGCTCAGGCGGATCGAAAATGTCGTACGCGAAGAAATGGATCGCGCGGGCGCACAGGAAATCCTGATGTCCGGTGTACAACCGGCCGAGTTGTGGCTCGAATCGGGACGCTGGGACGCTTACGGTCCGGAACTGCTCAGGTTCGAAGACCGGCACGACCGGCGCTTTTGCCTGGGCCCGACACATGAAGAAATCGTTACGGATTTGATCCGCCGGGAAATCCGCAGTTATAAGCAACTGCCGGCGAACTTCTACCAGATCCAGACGAAATTCCGTGACGAAATCAGGCCCCGGTTCGGCATCATGCGGGCGCGCGAGTTTCTGATGAAAGATGCCTACTCATTCCATATCGACCAGGCCTCCCTGCAAGAAACCTACGAAGTGATGTATGCGACCTATAGCCGGATATTCGATCGTATCGGCCTTGGCTATCGCGCCGTCGTCGCCGACACCGGCAATATCGGCGGCTCGACATCGCATGAATTTCACGTCCTTGCCGACTCGGGCGAGGATCTGATTGCGTTTAGCCGCGACGGGGATTTCGCCGCCAACGTGGAAATGGTGCAAAGCGTAAAGCCCGACGCGAAGCGCGCGCCTCCCGGCGCCGAACTGGAACGCGTGGACACCCCCGGGCAACATTCGATCGAAGCGGTGAGCAAATTCCTCAAAACGACACCAGACCGGTGCGTGAAAACGCTGATGGCAGAAGGTAGCGACGGCGGCGTCGTCGCCCTCGTACTGCGCGGCGACCACGACTTGAACGTCGTTAAGGCACAGAATCTACCGGGGATCGCCGCCCCTTTCCGCTTGGCGCAGGCGCAAGAGATCGAGGCGGCCGCGGGCTGCGGTCCCGGCTCGCTGGGGCCGATCGGGCTCCCGGTTCGGATGTTCGTCGACCACGCCGCCGCCGGTTTGGCGGATTTCGTTTGCGGGGCCAATAAGGAGGGGCAGCATCTTTGCGGGGTGAACTGGTCGCGCGACCTGCCTGAACCGGAAAGCGTCGATATCCGGAACGTAGTCTCCGGGGATCCGGCGCCGGATGGGAGCGGCGAGATCGAAGTCAAACGCGGGATCGAGGTCGGGCATATCTTTCAGCTTGGGACAAAATACAGCGAAGCGATGAAAGCGACGGTTCTCGATGAGAACGGTCGGGCCGTGACCATGACGATGGGCTGCTACGGGATCGGGGTATCCCGGATCGTGGCCGCGGCGGTCGAGCAGAATCACGACGAGAACGGAATAATCTGGCCGACCGTGATCGCTCCGTTTCACCTTGCGATCGCACCGGTCAATGCACATAAATCGACCCGAGTGCAGAGCCTGGCCGAATCGCTCTATGAACGGTTTGCTACAGCCGGCATCGACGTGCTGTTGTGCGACGGCAAGGACCGCCCCGGCGTCGTGTTCGCGAATCTCGAATTGATCGGGATACCGCATCGACTGGTCTTGAGCGACCGCGGGATAGATGCCGGCGTGCTCGAGTACAAGGGGCGGACGGACACGACGAGCGAAGACGTTCCGATCGAAGAGGCAATGGATTTCATACAAGCCAAGCTGGGGCCGAACTCCGTGTGATTAACTGTAAGAAACTGGGTTCGTTCTTACGGATTGGAATCGTAGTTTCGATCTGATCGGACAAATAGGCAGTGCCGGGCGTTTGTTCGATACGCCGCCAAAGGCTCCAATCCTACATCCGCCTTGTGCACTTAGCGGCCCTTCTCTTGCGGCGCTGTGACAGGCAGTAGGCGGCCACAAACGGACTTACGGTTGCGTTGCAGCATTTGATCTTACGAGAAGAACCTCGGTTGCGCGCAGTATGGGAGCAGTTCTCTTAGAATGGCGGTATGCAATGTCCCGCCTGCCAGAAAAAAATGATCCCACATCCAAATTTTGCTCGGAGTGTGGCAGCAAGCTTGAGGCCGTATGTGCGAGTTGCGGTACAGAACTCAATGACAAGGCAAAGTTCTGTTCTGAGTGCGGGTCCCGAGTCGCGCAGCCTGTGCTGTCTGAAACTCCGCCGCCGAGATCAGTCGCCGACTATACCCCTCGACACCTCGCCGAGCGCATCCTCGCCGAACAGGAGGCAATGGAAACGAGAGGAGCGACGGATGGTGAGCGCAAGACCATCAGCCTGAAGTCACCGGGGTTAGAAATATACCGCCTTTCCCAGTCGTGACAGGCCAAGAATGTACTTGGAGTTTCGGGTTGCCGAAAACGGTAGATCGGACATGAATTCCGCAACTTGATCTTTTTGCTCGGGCGCGAACTTAAACTCCAGAATAAGGCGGTTATCCTGGAATATTTCGTCATTAGCACTGCCGCGATCATCAGTGACATCTCGAAAGTTCAGTGCTCTATCCAGGGTAATACGGATACCGGCAGCACCCTGATAATACTCGCGCTCGTATCCGACATAGATCATCGGTTGCAAATTTTCCACCGGTACCATTACCCGCCCGGACAGCGTGACATCTCGCAGAATTTTCTCTAGGACGGACTGTTGAATCGATAAGGGGTCAACACCGCTCAAGGTGAGCGGATGGGTTTGCTTGGTGCCCAGACGACCACGTCTGAATTTCGCTTCAAAGGACGCACTGTCCGGGTCCAATCGCTGGCCGTACCATCGAATGCGAAATTTTGAACGCCAGCCGGTACCGTCCAGGTTGGCGATCGCGCAGGCATAATCCGAGCTGTCCAGATAAACCGAATTGACATAGCGAGTCGCATGGGCTTGGAAAAAATCGGGTGTGTCGACTATCCAACTGATAAACCGCAGTTCATCTTCAAGAATCAGGGTGAATTTTGTCTCATAGCGCCAGTTCAGCGAACCCATGGCGTTATTGGGAAAGTGTCCGCTCAATTTATTTTTTTCATTTGCCCGGCGCCGTAAAGCGCATCCACGTCAAGATCCTGAGTGAGAATCTGACGCCCTTCGAGCCGAAAGTTACTCCCGTGCTGGTTTAAGACATTGCCTGGACCAAGATTCGAGTTGACGATTTCCAACCGCGCCGGTCCGTAGACAGACTTCTTGGCGTAAGCCATTGCTGCGTACCCCTGGGATTCCGACACGTGCAAATCGTCAATGCGTACCCTGGATCCGTCTTTTGACACTATCGCTGAACCGGATTTCGTCGCGGTGATGGATTCAGCCGTTAAGAGACTGTTTTCGCCAACGGAAATCCCTTTATCCTTAATGCGCATGAAGCTTAGATTTCTGGCCTCGACTTTAGATCCGGACAGGTCGAGTCCATCGCCGCCGGACTCATCGAAAACAGTATTCATGATCACACCGTCAGAAAAATCACTGTCGAAAGCATCGGAACGACTTTTTTTGAACACGGAATCGGCGATCAAAAATTCGGAGTGAACAATATTCAGGGCATCTTCGGCTGTACTGCCGTCAAACAGACTATGGAAAATTTCGACGTCGGATTTATAAAAGGTGACTCCGCCGGTCAATTGCAGAACGCCGAGAGTCAGGAAATCTGTGTCGCGAATGCGGACATGGGACAAAATGGATTTTTCTACGGCGCCCAGAATATACAGGCCCTTCCATTTGTCCTTCCAGGGCGAAAATTCGATCGGCGCCTCCCGGGTCCCTTTGGCAATGATCTTGCCGCGAACGATCAGGCACGCGTCTTCCGTAAATCGTAGTGTGGTACCGGCCGCAATATGGAGCGCCATACCGACCGGCAGGATAAGGGGGCCTTCAACGGTCCAGACACCTGAAGCGACGAACGCACGGTGCCCGTCCCCTCTCTGCCAACATAGATGAGACACCGAGACCCTTTGGAATTATTGTAGGGCGAGAGGTGTAAACCGATGACAAAGGACAGAGAGTTGATGGAATTGAAAGGGTTTCCTGCCCCCGCTGTGGGGGTTGAGGAGCGTAGCGACGAGACCGCCACAGCGGGGGCAGCCGCGCCCCCGGATCCGGAGGTGGTGGCAAAGCCGAAACGCCGGCT
>PVBE010744736.1_pt1 | contig 15576 bp, 11 predicted proteins | sample 1631181 | NCBI WGS metagenome assembly PVBE01 (sample SAMN08397723, study PRJNA350692) | Marine metagenome, whole genome shotgun sequencing project. | isolation source: water | place: Pacific Ocean | collected 2012-04 | reverse complement strand
CCGGCGAGCTCGGTGTAGCCATCGCCGTCGTCGTCGAAGTACCAGGTGCCTTCGTCCACGACCCCGTCACAGTCGTTGTCGGCGCCATCGGCGAGCTCGACTGCACCGGGCCACGTGGCGACGTTGTGGTCCTCGCAGTCGCCACCGGCCTGGGAGGTCCCATCGCCGTCGATGTCGCGCGTGTCCCCTTCGATTCCGGTGTCGTCGGGCTGGCCGGTGTCGGTGCCCTCGTCCGTCTCGCCGTCGCAGTCGTTGTCCACGCCGTCCGCCCGCTCGGATGCGTGCAGATGGACCGAGGCGTCGCCATCGTCGCAGTCGAAGAAGATCGGTACGCCGTCACCGTCGGCGTCGGTCCAGATGCCGTGCTCGCCACCGAAAGGGCCGATATCCGCGGTGGTTCCGTCGGTGGCGTCGGTCCCTTGGGCGGCGTCCACCATGGAGGAGTCGTCCTGGGGACGAAGATCTACCTGCGGTGGCCGCCCGCCTTCTGTCCAAGCTGTCAGCTGGGGGGGCTCGATCAGGTTGTCATGGAAGGGGTTGCCGGGGCAGTCCTGGACGTCCGCCGTTTCCCACAGGAGCGACCAGGCCACCTCGACGTCGTTGGATTGGCAGTCGGCGACCAAGGGATTGGAGAGGAGGAGGGCGTAGAGAACGCTGGCTGGGCTGGAGCCGAGGATGCCAGCGCCGGAGCTGTCCAGGGCAGCCGGGTGATGGAGATCGATCTCCGTGGTGATCTCGAAGCCGTGGGTGCCACCGAGGGAGACCAGGTTGTCGTAGCTGCCGGTCGAGGAGAGGAGGAATCCGGAGCTCCCTGCGTCGATGGCCAGACAGCGGCGGAGGGTGGGGGTGCTGTCGTCGACATGGAAGCCGTAGGTGCCTGCGTCCTGGACGGACACCTCGGTGACCTGGGGGAGGCCACCGTCCACCAGGACGCCTACCGTACCCGGCGCCACCACGATGGACCGCTCGAGCTTGGCGCCGCCCCAGAGGTTGACGGCCACCTCCGCGGCGTCCTGGATGATTACCTGGCTCATGGTCCCCGCGTACATACGAACGATGGGCGTGCTCGAGCCGTCGCCGGCCAGAAAGACCGTCCCCAGCCCCTGCTCGGCCTGGATGACCACGTTCGTACCGATCCAGAGCAGCTCGGAGTAGGTGCCGGGCTGCACCGAGATGGTATCCCCCGAACCAGCTGCGCTTAGGGCCTCGCTGATGGTCGCGTAGTCGCCCGTGGAGCCAGCGGTCAGCTCGTCCGCCCGTGGCCCGGGCAGCATCAGCAAGAGGAACAAGGGGGACATTGGGGCTCCTTGCCGCCCTATATCCGGCAGATGCTCACCAGGTGAGGTGGTGCGCCAACAGTCAGGAGGCTCAGCTGACCGCGGAGGCGGTCTCGGTGGGCTCTTCCGCCCCGCCCAGGGCAGTGCGCCGCCACGGGATGAGGACCGCCCTGGGCAACGGAGGCAGCGGGATCCCCTTTTCGTTGCGGATGCGCACCATGAGGTAGAGCGCCGTGTAGAGGGAGAGGAACTCCCAGAACGGCTTCTCGTTGTATTCGAACTCGACGAACGACCAAGCAAAGTATCCCAGCATGGTGGCGGGCATCGTCCAGGCGAAGACCTCGAGCATGCTGTTGCGTGTCCAGCGCGTCAGGTCGCGAGCCATCCGGATGACGGTGAGGGCCAGCCAGGAGAAGATGCCAAGGCCGACGAACCCGTAGTGGGCGAGGAGACCCCAGAAGATGCCGTGGGGGTAGTGGTAGTCGGAGTTGTAGATGAACCAGTTGTAGCGCTCGAGGAGCGTGTAGTAGCCACCTGCACCCACCCCGAAGCCGTAGGTGTCCAAGAACATCTGGACGCAGACCTGCCAGTTCTGGGCCCGGTAGGTGCTCCAGGTGCGGCCCAGGCTGACGTAGATGCGGTTGACGGCTTGGCTGGTGGACCCCCAGTCCAAGGTGGTGGCGAGGGCGAAGATGACCACCACCACGATGAGGAACCCGAAGAACCAGCGGCGGAACATGGGCAACGCCAAGGCCGCCAGGCCACCACCGATGATGATGGAGTAGGTGGCGCCTCGCGAGCCGGAGCGCAGCATGCTCATGAAGATGAACAGCCCGGCAAACACCAGCGCCCAGCGCATCAGGCTGCGCTTCTGGATCAGCGCCAAGCCAAAGGTGGTGTGTACGATGAACATGAGGTTCATGGCGTACCAGTTGGGCTGTTGGCCCAAACCCGTCTCCCGGCCGCCACCTTCTGCGGCCTTCCACGGGCCCTCGGTGGAGATCCCCAGGGCCTCTGCCACCAGCGCGAAGGCTCCGATAACGACGCTGGCGAAGATCCAGCCGTAGACCACCATGAGGAAGTGCTCGGGGGTACGCACGAAGCTCAAGATGAGGATGGCGTTGGCGACGATCACGCCGATGGAGATGAACTCCGTGAGACCATCCCCTTTGTCGCTGGACCAAGCGAGCGAGAGCACCAGGTAGCTGGCAAAGACCATGAGTGGCGTGAGCCAAGGCCAGCTGAGCAGCAGCTCTCGTTTCTGGCGCACGACGTAGACCACCATGGTGGTCAGCGCGACGAGCAGGAAGAGCTCGAAGTAGCCGATAGCCGTCCCGCCGATGCGAATGAAGGCGTTGTGGGCCGTGTCCATCAACCGCGCCATGACGAGCAGGCAGATGGCCAGGACCGGCCGCTCGAGCACCAACGCTATCAAGGCCATTGCAAAGACCGCAGCGAGGGCCATGCGCCAGTCGATCAACATCAGGAAGACCAGCACGAACTGCAGGCCGAGGATGAGGGCGATCGTCCACACGCCACCGAGACCCTTGAAGGGTATCTGCCTCATGATCTGGGAGGTGAGGGACAAGTTCGTCGCTCCACGTGGTGGCGAAGGTGCCGGAGGTTATCCGGCGCTCGGGCTGAGGCCAACTCGAGATGGCCGCGAAGCTCGGATCAGGTCGGTCCGTTACAGGACTGACCCCCTTTGGAGTGCGCCATGCTCGTAGAACTGGCTCTCTTCGCTCTGGCCCTCGTCTTGGGTGTGGCCGCTGCCGTTCTGGGACGTGCCAAACCCCCGGCACTCGACACGGCTCGGCTGTGGCGTACGTGCCAGAGCGCGCTGCTGTGGGGATTGGAAGAACAGCGTGGGGGGGCGGTGCAGGCTTGGAGTTCCAGTGTGTCCCGAGACATCCTGTACCATCCGGCCCAGCGGCAGGCGTGGCGCAAGCTCGAACGGCCCGAGGACGTGGAGATCCCTGTTCCATCGCTCCAAGGCGAGCGCGCCTTGGTCGAAGATCTCGCCCGCCTCGAGCCGGGGCCAGCCCGCCTCGAACGTCTGTTCCGGGACACGGCCCTGAAGGGTGCTCTCCTGGACGATCCTCGATTGTTGGGCGAGGCCTACGATCCAGCGGAGTGGCTGGGTCACGGCAGTGACTGGGAGGGCCTGGCCACCTGGGCCGAGCCCGTCCGCGCGGCTCTCGAGAGGCGGCTGGCCCATCACCGGTTCGTGGTGTTGGCGGCCGACGACGCAACCGAGGCTGCGCGAGCACTGGTTGCCGAGCTCGACGTCGAGTGCGCCGCTTCACTCTTGGCCATGGAAGCCGAGTGGGAGGGTGCGGAGGGTGCGAGCTCCTTGGCCCTCTCCCTCCAGGCCCTCGCTCCCCAGGCCGCCGACCGGTTGCTGCTGGTGGCCGTGGGTTCAGCCGGTTCTCTTCTGATGGCGGCCCTTTCCATGGCGCCTGCGCTTCGTGACCGCGTCATGGGGGTCTTGCTCGATGGCTGTCCGCTCGAGGGCCTCGAGATCGACCAGGACGGTTGGGACACCGAGCTCCGGCGTAGCACGCCCTACTGCTTGCTCGCTCGGGTCGACATGCAAGCCTGGCCCCCGGGCGATGGTGTCACTCCATGGTCCTCCCAGCGGTATGACGAACCCCCGGTGCCCCCCTCCGGTCGGCGTCCCGTGGCCGTCGTGGACCTCGGGGCGGCGCCCGCCGATCGTGCCGCGGTGGACGCCCAAGCCTACGGGCGAAGCCTGCTTCTCCTGTTCGCATTCCTGCTAGGCCGAGGAGTAGCGGAGCTGTAGGTCCCAGCGGGCCGCGGTCATGGTATCCTTCGGCAACCTTCTGGAGGAACCCATGACCTTCGACGGCCACATCCGACTGTTTCCCACCGCATGCCTTCTCTTGCTGGCCCTTGGCTGTGGCAAGGACGACGACACCAACGCCAGCACCGACGACACCTCGACCCCTTCACCGGCCAGCCATGCGTTGGTGGAGATCGTCTCTCCCAGCCCGGGAGACACCTTCGCCGTCGGCGACGTCGTGCAGTTCGAGGTCAGCGTGACCAACGAGGACACGGGAGAGGCCATGGAGTTCGACTCGGTGAGCTGGGCGGGCGCGGAAGGCTGGACCCTCGATGGCGCTACGGGCACGGCCGCCAACCTCCCGGTGGGAAGCTACGCGGTCGAGGTCACGGTGACCATCGGCAGCCGCGAGCTCACCGACTCGGTCTCCATCACCGTCGAAGACGTCAAGGACCCCATCAGCTACCGGGGAGTCCTCGACTCGGACATCTACCTCTATTCGAACGAATACGACATGGACGACCAAGCTCCCTGCGACGGCACGTTCGAGCTCGCCACCGACGATCAGTGGATGATCACGGGCACCGGTCAGTGTCAGGTAGAGCTGTTCTGGGGCATGGTGGACTGGGACGTGATCTTCGAGATCGATGGCCAGCGCACCGATACCAACGTCGAAGGCACCCTGTTCTTCTACGACGACCACGGCACGCGCTACGAGACTCCCTACACGGGGACGATCAGCGACACGGACATCAACACCTCGTTCGATGCTGACCACACCAACCCGGATGGAGAGCTCTCGTTCTGGGGAACCATGGTGGGCCAGGCGCTACCCTAGGGTCCCTGGTTACCTTCGAGGTTCGTCCGGTACGGCCAGCGTGGCTACGTGTTCACCCCTGGGGACCCACGCTCGTTCGGACAGGCTCAGGACCAGGGAGCGGTGGGGTGCGACCATCCGTTCCAGGAGCGTCCCGTCCAGCTCGCGTAGCTCGGCCAAGATGTCTCCGGGAGCCAGGACTCGGCCGGGTTGGACACAAGGGCAGAGCAGGCCCGAGTGCCTCGTGGCGGGTCCCGGATCCCGGCGCCAGGGTCCCGCGGCAACCCGGCTGGGGTGGTTGGGAGCAGGGCTCACCACCAGGTCGAGCGCGTCCAGCGCCCCGAGCACGGCCGCCGTCCCTTCGGCCACGGAACGCGGCTCCAGGAAACGCCGCGGCCCGAGCTCGAGGGTCATGGCGGCCATGCCTCCGTGGTTGAGTAGGGCCCCGCTCAGGGAACGATCCAGATCGAAGCGCCGATAGGGTGCTGCGGCGTAGTCGTGGATGACCGTCAGACCCGTGGCCTTGGCGATATCCGAGAGGCGGCGCAGGAGAGGGACGGGGCTGGAAATTCGGGTCACCAGGCGGTCGAGGATGGCGTATGGGATGCATGCCGGGCTGTCTGCGTGTAGGTCCAGGACCACCTGGGGCCGGAACGCCAGCATGTCCTGCCACACCACTCGCGCGAGCCGCTGTGCGCCGCTGCCACGGGCATCACCAGGGAACGCCCGGTTGAGATCCAGGCTCTCGCCGGGGAGCAGGCGGCTACCAGCCCGCAAGCCCGCGGGATTCAGGCAGGGGTAGAGCCTCACCGAACCGCGTCGGAGCCGCGCCGGTAGCCCGTCGAGCAGACGCTGTACGACCCCAACGCCGATGGCTTCGTCACCGTGCAGCCCGGCGCATACGATCGCCCTTGGCCCGGGCTCCGCCGACTCCACCGTGATCGCGGGAATGGTCCAGGGAACGCCCGAGGGCTGCAGCCCGTGACGGTGCGTGCGACACGGGGTCCGTTCGCCGTTCAAGGAGACGCCCCCCGGGCCCATACGCCCAGCTTGAGGTAGCGACCCTCTGGGAAGTGAACCGCCGAGGGGAAGTCCGGTGGCTGGGTCCCACTGTGAACCGCGTGTAGGCGGCAACCCGCCCGCTTCGCCGCCTGCTCCACGGCACCCCGGAAGGCGCGGGGTGCCACGGTGCCCTGGTTGCAGGCCAGGACCAACAAGCCCGCTGGCTCGAGGACCCTCACGCAAGCCGCCACCAGCCGCGTCAGGTCCTTTGCTACGGAGAAGGTGCCATGCTTCCCCTGGGAGAACGGTGGTGGGTCAGCCAGCACCAGGTCGAAGCGGAGGCCCTTGCGACGGTAGCGGTCCAGCTGCTGGAAGGCGTCACCGCGGTCGAATTCCCACTCGCCCGGATCCAGGCCGTTGAGGGTGAAGTTTCGCTTGGCGCGGTCGAGCGCGGTGACCGCGAGGTCCGCGGTGACCACGCGCCGCGCGCCGCGCAGTGCGGCGAAGACCGAGAACGCGCCGGTGTACGCGAAGAGGTTCAGGACCCGGCGGCCTTTCCATGCTGGATCGAGCCATGCGCGGTTGTCGCGCATGTCTCTGAACAGGCCGGCGTCGCTGCCTCCCGCTGGAAACACCTCGAAGCTCACGCCGCGCTCTCGAACCACGGCGGAGTGGGTCTTCGGATCGTTCGCGGGGTCTTCCCGATGGGCGAGCAGCTCGACGGGTAGTCGCGTGCGCTGGCGATCCCGGGGATCTGCGCGCCACCCGAGGGTGAGGCGGCTGGGATGATGAAGCTCCTCGATCGCACGCTGCAGGGGCGGCAGCAGCGGACGCAGTGCTGGCGAGTCGAGGGTGACGTGTACGTCGGGACCCCACACGTCCACTCGCACGCCGGGCAGGTCGTCGTTCTCGGCGTGGACGAGCCGCCATGCGTCCGTCTCGGGGGGGAGCAGGCCCTGTCGCCGGGCGGCGGCGCTGGTCAGGACGCGTTCGATCCACGCTCGGTCGAGGGGCCCGACGTCAGCCCGGAAGCGTCGGACCGCCAGCCAGCCGTCGTCCCATATGCCCGAGCCCAGCGAGACGCCGCGTGCGTCTTCGAGGCGGACGGCGGAACCTGGCTCGAGGCGGCGCGGTTTCCGAACGACCTCCTTTGGGTAGACCCATGGGAAACCCCGCTTCAGCCAGCCAGCGGAGTGATTGTCCACCACCACCGTGGTAGGTGGGGCTCGCTTGTCAGCAGCAGGACGGGTTCGGGTCATGACGGAAGATTCCAGCAAGAACGGCACGCCGCGTGAGGGCAGTCTCACCGAGCTGTACCAGCTCGTAACGGCCGCCGTCTACCATGCCGATGGCCTATGGGGCGAGGCCACCTTCGACCTTTACCTTCGCGGACTGCCCCGCGACCATGGCTATGCCATCTGCGCAGGAATCGACGAGGCGGTCCAGGCTGTCCTCGGGCTCGGATTCGACGAGGAGACGCTCGCCTATCTGCGGGGGCTGCCGGAGTTCTCGCGGGTCTCGGACACCTTCTTCGACTCGCTGCGCCACGTGAGCTTCCAGGGGGACATCTGGGCACTCCCCGAGGGCACGCCCTTCTTCCCGAACGAGCCGATCATGCGCATCACCGCGCCTCTGGCTCACTGCTCCCTGCTCGAGTCGGCGCTCATCCAACGGGTGGGGTTCGGGTGCGCGGTGGCCACCAAGGCTGCCCGCCTGGTGCAGGCGGCTGGGGAGCACGAGGTGCTGGACTTCTCGGCCAGGCGTTGGTCTTGCCCCGAGTCCGCGCGGGCGGCCTCTCGCGCTGGCTACATAGGTGGCATCACCAATACCAGCAACGTGCAGGCGGCTGGCACCCACGCCATCGCTCCCATCGGTGCGCTCTCGGGCACCTTCATGGCCGTCTACCGCGAAGAGCGCAGGGCCCTCGAGGCCATGCGCGTGCACTTCCCCGGCGGCCTGCAGATGGCCATCGGCAACGAGGATCCGCGGGTGGCCGTGGCCCGATACCGGAACGCCAGGGGTACCCCAGCCGCCATCACACTGGGTGATCCCCAGCTCGAGCGGAAAGCCAAGGTCTGTCGCCAGGCGCTGAACCAGAGCGGAATGGATGGGGTCAAGATTCTGGCATCGGGAGGTCTGAACGAGCTCCGCATCGCACAGCTCGTGGCCGCTTCGGTGCCCATCGACAGCTTCGCGGTTGGGGGGGCGTTGGCGCAGGGCGTGGGCCAGCTCCAGCGCGGCTTCGTCTTCCGCATCGCCGAGATGACGCGTGGCATGCAGCTTCAACCCATGGTCTCCCCGGGGGCCTCCTCGTATCCTGGGCGAAAGCAGATCATTCGGTACCCCCACAAGGACGTGATCTGCCTCGAGCGCGAGGCCTCGACCCTGGCGCGTGTCGGAGGTGTCGCCATGCTGCACCCCGTGGTGGATCGGGGCCAGCGGGTCGGCGCGCCGGCTCCTTTGGTGGTCGCGCGTGGCTTGCGGGCGGCCGGCGTGGAGTTTCTACCCCCCTCGGCCAAGCGCTTGCGCGGTCCGAAGCCGTTCGACGTAACCGTCAGTGGCGGGGTCAGGCAGCTCGCCAAGGAGTAGCGCCGAGGATTCCCGCAGCGCCTAGAACATGTCGCCGTCGAAGTGTTCTGGCGAAAGGAACTCTTCGGGCGGTAGGGTGGCGGCGCGAGTGAAGCGCTGGTTGGCCAGGCGCAGGGTGCGGATCATCTCGCGGGCCAGCAGACGCTGAAAACGGACGCCCATGGGGGTGCTCGCGGTGGCCAGGACCTGGAACCGTTCGCGGGGCAGGTGTGCCAACGCCGACTTGGTGGTGGTGTGCACGTTTGCGCTGCGGGGCTTTCCGTCGAGCATGGTGAGGAAGCCCACGACGTGTCCCTTGCCCATGCGCGCGAGGGTTATCTCCTGCCCGGTGGGGAGCTTGCGGGTGACGTGCACCTCACCGTCCAGGATGAAGTAGAATCCGCCGCTCGTGGAGCCCTGCTCGATGAGCAACTCGTCCTTGGGAGCGCGGATGAGCTCGAGCTGTTGGGACAACTCGCGGTGCTCGCTGGAGCTGAAGCCGCGCAGTAGGGGGACGGCTTTGAGGAAAACGGGCTCGATGGGCATGGCTACTCTCCCGGAGCGATGGACCAGGCGGTTCGCCGGGTGGCCGGCTGCAGAACCTGGAGGCGGGAGTTGAAGAGTTCCTCGATAAGGTCCTCCATGGTGCGGAAGCGCCGCGCCAGCAGCTGCAGGACTTGTTGGAGCACCTTGGAGGCCGCGGGGTGGTCGGTCGCGATGAGCTGATCCAGCGTGTCTTTCTGCATCACGATGAGCACCGAGTTGGTGGCAGCGATCGCCGTGGCGGCCCGGGGGGCGGGGTCGATGACGGCCATCTCGCCCAGGACGGCACCTTCGCTCAAGGTAGCTACTTCGACCGTGACGCCGTCTTCGGCGGCGCAGCGGAGGCTGATGTCGCCTTGCAGCACCACCATGAGAGCGTCTCCCAGTGCGCCTTCCCGGAAGATGACCTTGTTCTCGAGGTAGAGCGCGATCTGGCACTGGAGCAAGACGGCGTGCAGCTCGCCGTCCGACAGCGAGGCGAACAGCGGTATGGTTCGTGCTCGCGCGAATATCTGTTCGGTTTCGATCAAGGGGTCCCCCGCGGGTGGTGGTGCACTAGCGTGTGGGCTTGTCCAGCGAGATGACGGTGGTGCCTACGATCAGGTGCTGGCCGATAGGAACCGAGGTGATCTGTGCTGCGCGGGTCAGGTCACCGCCGTCGTGCCAGACCCAGGTAGGGCAGCGCTCGTGGAGGGGTTCGACCTGACAGAACCCTGCCTTGGGCGTGATGGCCACCTGATGGCGACCGGCGAGGGCGCGGTCCAGCGTGAAGCCCGATTCGCGGGCGCGGGCTGCGCGCGCTCCGGCGCACCAGCGGATGTTGGACTGGCCACGGCGGTCTGGCAAGGAGAGACCGGGGTGGGCTGGCTCTCGGCCAAGCTCCGCGCGCTGACCTTCGGAGACCAGGATGTGGCTGGGCGTCTCGGCCAAGAGGAAGCCCACGTAGACGTTGGAGCCACAGGCGTGGTAGCGGTGGGTCTTTCCTCCGATGCGGAGGACGGATCCGTGGTTGAGCGCGACGCGATCGCGCAGGCGAAGGGGACGGTCGTCCAGGGCCGCGCGAGGGGAGGTGGCCAGGACGAAGACCCCGGCGGGGGTGACGTCCACCCGCAGCAGGGATTGGTCGGAGCCGTTGATCCACTGGCCGTGTTCCACGAGATCGTAGGAATAGCCGCCGACCACGTCGGACATGGGAACCGATGGCAGGGCGAGGCCCGCGAAGGCGATCTGGAGGGCGGCGTTGAAGCCTGTGTCCAGGATGATGGTGTTGGAGCCGGCGTCTTGGGTGATGACGCGCTGCTGCTCGATGATGGCGGCTTCGATGGCCTGCGGGGTGCCGACCACCAAGCCGTGCCCATCGCGTTCCCAGGAGAAGCGGTCGCCCGGAGCGATGTGGTGTGCGGCCAGGTAGAGGCTCGCCGGATCGAGCACCGGAAGCGAAGCGACGGCGTTGCGCAAGGCGTCGCTGCCGGGAGTGAAACCCAGGGCGAGCACGATGGGTTCGGGGGGTAGTGGAGGCACCGGGAGATTCGGCCGCAGCACCACGAGAGTGTGCTGTCGAGCCGCGAGCGCGACCTCTTCGGGTAGCCAAGCGCGGCTGGAGGGCACGGCTCGGTAGACGGGAACGTCGCCTGCGATGCCCTTGAGCGTGTAGATGCCGACACGGTCCCAGGGGATCTCGGCCTGGTTCATGCAGTGGAAGGTAGACTCGCTGAACCAGACCTCGTCCGCTGGAGTCTTGCTGTTGATCCGGGCACTTAGATTGACCGCGTCGCCGAACGCGTCACCTTCGATCTCTTCGACGTCGCCGGTGGCGGCGCTCACGCGAATCGACAGGCCGCCCGCGGCCGCACTACCCACCAGATCGAGCCCGGCCCTGACGGCGTCCGTGGCGGAATCGAACAGCGCCATGAAGGAGTCGCCCAGGTTCTTGACGACACGGCCGTCGTGGCGACGCAGGGTGGGGATGACCAGCGCTTCGTGTGCGCGCAGGAGATCCCGAAGCGCCTCGCGGTTGGCGCGAGAGACGGACGCGGTGTAGTTGGCCAGGTCCGTGAAGACGACCGTCCGAGTGGCAGTGGGCACGGTGGCTCCGCATCGATCAGTGCGGGTTGATATTATGTTGGCAGGGCGTCTCAGTCGAGCCCGGAGACTCGGTGGCGGCTGTCCGGTCGGGACTGGGAGGACCGCCCCTTCGGCGTTGTCAGCTTGTCAAAGCCAGGGAGGGTCAGCGGTGTCGGCGTGTCAAGCTGTCGGGGCCGTGTGGCGCTCGCCACCGATAAAGCCAGCTTGGTGCATCGTGAGTGGTGGCATGGTATTTGCATGCCATCTTCCTGGACCCTGCATTTCAGCTCTGGCGAGGCGCGGTCGTGGAGCAAGAAGAGAACACCGAGAAGCTCATCCGAGACCCGGGCAAGTGGGCCACGGTCGGCGCGGCGATCGCCGTGGTCGCGCTGGTGCTCGCGTTCGGTGCTGGGCGCGGACTGGGCTTGCTGCTGGCGTTGCCAGAAGGCGCACTGCTGTCCACGACTCAGCTCACCGCACCCGAAGACGGCACACAACGGGGCTCCCACGACAAGGACCGATATCGAGTCCTGTCAAAGAACTCCTACCTCGATCCCATCCTGCGTCGGAACATCTTCGACTCCACGGCGGTGGGTGCTACCGCAGAGCCGGGCGGCGATCCCGGCATCGATGGCCGGCGAAGCTCTCTGGACGTCACGTTGCTGGCCACGGTCGTGGCGTTTCCCCTCGAGTCCAGCTCGGCGCTCATCTCCGCGGGCGGTGGCCGCGACGCCAAGGTGCAGGGCTATGGCATCGGCGACGAGCTGCTCGACGACGCCACGGTCGTTCGCATCGAGCAGAAGAAGGTGGTCATCCGGCGCGCTGACGGCACCATCGAGTACATCGACATGGGAGGCGAGGGGAGCAAGCCGTCCGCGACCACTCGCACCAGCAAGTCGTCGAGCGACGATGGTGACGAAGGCATCACCAAGACCGGCGAGTACTCCTGGGAAGTCGATTCCAGTGTAGTCGCCGGCGCGCTGGGAAACATCGACTCCCTCATCAGTCAGGTACGCGCCACGCCCCACAAGGGTTCAGACGGCGATATCGACGGCTTCCGACTGTCCGCCATCCGACGGGGCAGCCTGCTGCAGAAGCTCGGTATCAAGAATGGCGACGTCATCCACGGAGTGAACGGCTCACCGCTCACCAGTGCCACGGGCGCAATGGGCGCCTTCCAGGCCATGCAGAGCGAAGCCAACTTCTCCTTCGACGTGACCCGCAGAAACCAGAAGAACACTTTCGAGTACACGATCCGTTGACGGGGCTCGAGCCCCCGGAGCGCTGTGGAATGAGCAAGAGTCATCGACGCACCTTGGCCCCCGCCTGGCTGGCTGCTCTGCTAGCCATCGGCATCGGGGTGCCACCCGCGCACGCCCAGGACGATCCGCCGCCGGACGACGACGTCGAGGAATCCGAGGGTGATGGTCCGCGGCCCATGCCCCTCCTTCCCGGCCCCGCTGGGCCCCTCCGCCGGGGCATGCCCGGCCCTGGGCGTAAGCCCATGGGGCCCCCGGGCTCGTCCCAGGACCGTCCTCCGATGGACGGTCAAGAGCCGCCACCTCCGCCCCCACCGGATGGCGAAGACCCGGACGATCTCGAGGATCCCGAAGGCCCCGAACCGGAACCGGCTGACTCCGACTCCAGCGCCTCGAGCGGTGGAAGCAGCGCCAGCTCCAGCGGTACGGCGACGCCCGACGAAGATCGGCAGCGCCCACCTCAGATCGATCCCAACGCCAAGGTCAGCGTCGACTTCGTCGATGCCGACATCAACGACATCATCAAGTACATGGCCGAGATCACCGGTCGCAACTTCATCCTGGGCGACAAGCTCTCCGGCAGCATCACCATCATCAGCCACCAGCTGGTCACGGTGGCCGAAGCCTATGAAGCCTTCCTCTCGGCGCTCGAGGTGGCCGGCTACACCACGGTGACCGTGGGCAAGGCCACCAAGGTGGTCAAGTCGGGTCAGGCGTCCAAGACCCCCCTGCGGGTCTACCATGACGATGCCATCCCCTACACCGACAACTTCGTCACCCAGATCATCAACCTGGACAACGTCTCGGTCAAGGACATCTCCACCGTGGTCAAGGACCTGGCCAGCGGGGACGCCAAGATCATCGCCTACTCGCCCACCAACACCCTCATCCTCACCGATGCGGCCACCAACATTCGGCGGGTCTACAACATCATCAAGGAGCTGGACGTCGCTTCCCCGCAGTCCACCACCGAGATCATCGTCCTGACCTATGCCGAGGCCGCCGACGTCGAGACCATCATCGAAGAACTCTATGCCGTCGAGGACAGCTCCAGCTCCTCCAACGACGACGCTCAGAGCGCCGCGGCTCGTCGTCGCGCGCGACGGTCGTCCTCGCGCCGAGGCCGCGACAAGGAGAGCTCGAAGAGCACCGAGGCCACCTCGACCTCCGTGGGCGAGGGCACCTTCATCTCGAAGATCATCTCCGACGAGCGCACCAACTCCTTGATCATCAAGGCCAACACCGAAGCGATGGAAGCCATCAAGGATCTCATCGCGCAGCTCGACGTGGACGTCGATCCTTCCTCGCGCTCCCAGATCCACGTCATCTACCTCGAGCACGCCAAGGCCGAAGACGTCGCTCAGGTGCTGTCCAACCTGGCCAACTCCAGCGACAGCAGCTCCTCCTCGTCCTCCCAGCGGGGTCGGCAGACCCAGCGCGGTCAAGGCAACCAGCGCGGGCCCGGTGGTCGCCAGGGCTCGGATAGCAGCGAAGAGACCAAGACCGCGGGTGCCGTGGCCGCCTTCGACGACGGCCTGCGGGTCGCCAGCGACGAGAACACCAACTCCCTGGTCATCATCGCCTCTCCCGAAGAGTTCCGCATCATCCGGCAGGTCATCGACAAGCTCGACATCCGACGCAAGCAGGTCTTCGTCGAGGTGGTCATCCTCGAGATGGCCAGCGAGGACACCTACGACTTCGGGCTGGGCTACCACACCGGCGCCCAGGGCGACGACGGCAACTACAGCGTCTACTCCGCCCAGCTCAACGGCAGCTCGCTCGGGCTGACCACCGACGCGCTGTCCGGCCTGGCCATGGGCGTGTTCGGGCAGTCCATCAACCTGTCCCTCTCGGATGGTGCGGGCGGCACGGACGAGTACCCCATCCCCGTGTTTGGCGTGGCGCTCAACGCCATGCAGGCCAACTCCATGGTCAACATCGTCTCCACCCCCAACGTGCTGACCACCGACAACGAGGAAGCAAAGTTCGTCGTCGGCCGCAACATCCCGTTCCCGGTGTCCACGGGCCGCGACTCGAACAACAACCCCATCGTCAGCTACCAGCGCGAAGACGTCGCCACCACGCTCAAGGTCACCCCCCAGATCAACGAGTCCAACTTCGTCACGCTCGAGGTCTACCAGGAAGTCCAGGAGATCGAGGAAGACTCCCAAGGACTCGACGTGCAGTCCTCCGGGTTCATCACCTCGAAGCGCAGCGCCGAGACCACCGTGGTGGTCCGCGACAACCAGACCGTGGTGTTGGGCGGACTCATTGGCAACACGGACACGGAGGTCGAGACCAAGATCCCGCTGCTGGGCGACCTGCCCCTCATCGGCCTTCTTTTCCGAGGAAACCGTACGGTCAGCCGGAAGACCAACCTGCTCATCTTCCTCACGCCGCACGTCATCGACGGCCCGGAGGATCTCGAGGAGGTCTACCGGGTCAAGGTGGCCCAGCGGCAGGAGTTCATCCGTCGTTTCTACGGCAAGAGCCAGGAGGAGCAGCAGGCCGAGATGCAGAAGCTGCTGCAGTACTCCATGAACGTCGTGGACCAGCCGTCGGCGTACCGAACCAAGGTGGGCAGCGCCTCGAACGTCACCACCATCACGGGCTCCAGCAACGGCGTGCAGGACAGCACGACGGATCCCGCTCGAGACGGCGAGCTGCAGGACTGGCTGGATGCCGATCAGTCCACTGAGGGTGCTAGCGAAGCCCTCGAGGACCAGGGAGCACAGTAGCCATGGGCATCCGCCGCATCCCGATCGAGGAGGAACTGGCCGCACGAGGTGTGGCCAGGGTGGCGATCACGGACGCTCAGGACCTGGCGCACAAGGACGGCCTCGGTCTGCTCGAGGCCCTGCGCCGCACCGAAGGCGTCCAGGGCTTGGCGCTTGCCCGCAGCCTGAGCGCCCTGTCGGGCCTACCCATCCTCGAGCAGGTGGATCTCGAGCGTGTGGACGTAGAGTTGGTGCGCAAGCTGCCGCTGTCTCTCGCCCGCGAGCAGAGCGTGCTTCCCCTGTACGAAGACGACGGAGCGGTGCTCGTGGCCGTGGGTCGCCTCGACGCTCTTTCGGCCTTGGACGACCTGCGCCTGCTGCTCGAGCGTCGTTGCCGTCCGGTGCTCGTGCCCCACGACCTGCTGCAGGACGTCATCAACAAGTCGTTCGACAAGGCGTCCCGCACCGCATCGGCGGTCATGGAGGAGATCGAGGACCAGACCGACGACGAGCTGCCCGACGACCT
>PVBE010392522.1_pt1 | contig 15576 bp, 13 predicted proteins | sample 1631181 | NCBI WGS metagenome assembly PVBE01 (sample SAMN08397723, study PRJNA350692) | Marine metagenome, whole genome shotgun sequencing project. | isolation source: water | place: Pacific Ocean | collected 2012-04 | reverse complement strand
GCGCTCTCGTTGAAAACGACGAGCACGTCGAGCTCATCGCCTCTGTTGAAGACGGGGATCGTGGAGATGCGGGCCTGCATCCACGTCGGGCCGCCGGTAATCTGCGAGGGGAACGTGGCAAAGGTCTGGGTGTGGTAGCCGGCCTGGGTGTTGGCGCTGGCGAAACCCTCGGCCGCGGTCATGAATCCCTGGCCGCCTTCGCCGGCGAACCGGACTACGAAGTCGCTCTTCTTCAACTGTCGCCTCCGATGCCACGGTTGCGGATTGAGGCGCGCAACCCGGCCGTGGCGTTTTGATGTGGGCGTCGGGACCGGGTCGGGCGCTAGTCGGCAGCGCTACTCGGTGGTGAAGGACCACTTACACTGGTGGCGGTCGGTGGTTTCCCTGGGGCGGTATGCTGCGCGGCCTCGGGCCTGCGTAGTGTAGAACATCTTGATTACCGCGCCAAAATATAGCAGTTTCGGCCTCGGAGTGTCAATCTAAACGGCTTGTGAACAGCTTCACGAGGCCGCGCACGGCTTTCGCGTCAGATGGGGATTGAAACACCGGCCGGGGTGCGCCTGCGGCGGTTCCCTACGCCTCTAGAATCTGCCGCCGCGATAGGGCGCGCTCCAGGGGCTGCTGCATCATCATGTCCCGCACCTCCCCGATGGCGAGCTCCAGGCCGTGAGCGCTACCTCGGGACGGTGGCGGACCTTGGCGGGCGCCTCCAACGTCGCTCCATAATGTCTGCGGGCTCTGTCACAGTCTTCGAGCAACACCTTAGGCGCTCCTAGGACACGGCCGTCGGACGAATCCTCTGTCATGGGAGCATACCTGTCGAGGTTTGCTAGTTTCGGGTGCCAAAGCCGCTACCGCGTCCCGGTCGGCCAACGACACCGCCAACTCCAACATCAGGCCTAGACGCACCACGGGCCGGTCGTCCGGCGTCGTCCAAGGGCTCAACCGCCGTACAGACTCCTCCAGCTGTTCTTGGACACCATCAGGCCGAACGGAAAGGGGGCGCGGTTACTCCTCGATCACCAGCTTGAACGCCAGGGGAGTGACCACCAGGAATACCGCGTCGAAGGCGACCAGCAGGACGATCCAGCGGGCCGTGTCCCCCAGGCTGCCATCGCCAAGCAGCAGGCCGGTGGCCTCGACCGCCGCGACGATGGCCGGCAGGGCGACCGGGAAGAACAGCAGCGGCAGCATCACCTCTCGCGCGCGGGTGCTGGCGGCTATCGCGGCGAAGACCGTGCCCACCGTGGCGATGCCCAGCGTGGCCAGGACCGCTGTCACGATCATCCCGGGCTCGGCGATCGGCAGGTTGAACATCACCGCGAACACCGGGAATATCAGCACCTCCACCAGCAGCATGAACAGCAGGTTGGAGGCTACCTTGCCGAAGAAGATCGCGTCGCGCCCCACCGGGGCCAGGAGCAGGCCGTGCAGGTTGCCGCTCTCCATCTCCGCGCCCACCGAACGCGTCAGTCCCAGGACGCCGCCGAACAAGATGGCGACCCACAGCACTCCGGGCGCGACGAGGACGGCCGTGTGTGGCGTGATCTCGATGGCGAAGTTGAACACGACTATTACCAGCACGGAGAAGACCAGCACGGCCACGACGAAGTCCTTGGACCTGGTCTCCAGTAGAATGTCCTTCCAGAGCAACGCCAGCACTGGCTTCAGGAAGCCGCTCATGTCCGCGCCCCCGTGTGCCGGAAGTAGGCGTCCCTCACGCCGTCGGCGTCCGCGGGCGACACCTCCGACTGCCGGTAGGCGATTACGCCTCGGGACAGGATGACCAGGCTGTCTCCAAAGGCCAGCCCGCGATCCAGGTTGTGGGTGGTCACCAACACCGCGCGGGGCGGCTCAGTCCTCTCGCCAACCGCGGCGTCCAAAAGCTGCAGGGCCTCCTGGTCCAGGCCGCTCTCGGGCTCGTCCAGGACCAACACCGCCGGGCCGTGCAGCAGGGCCCGTGCGATGCTGAACCGCTTTCGGAAGCCGTGGGACAGCGTCCCAGCCCGCTGTCGAAGGCGGTCCGTGACGCCCAGAAGAGCCGCGACTTCGGCTATCCGGTCGTCGATGCGGTCGAGGGCGAACATGCGGCCGAAGAAGGCCAGGTTCTCGTAGCCGGTCAGATCGGCGTAGAGCAAGGCATCGTGGGTCACGATCCCGACGTGACGGCGTGCCCGCTCCGCCTGCTTGCCCAGGTCGAAGCCGGCCACCCGGACGCTCCCCTCGTCGGCCCGAGCCAGTCCGGCGAGAATCCGCACCACCGTCGTCTTGCCGGATCCGTTGGCCCCCAGCACGGTCAGGACCTGCCCCCAGGGCACCTCCAAGTCCAGGCCACGCAGCACCTGGGTCCGCGCGTAGGCCTTCCGCAGGCCGCTGATCTCTATTCCGAGGCCGTCGGACATCGGGAAGGCACAGGGTACGGGGTACGGGGTTTTAGGTAGGAATCGGGCGATGTGGTCATAGTCATGGCGCGACTGTATCATAGGTGCCAGAAGAGCTTCGTTGGCTGGAGGTGACCGGATGTCAAGCATAGAGGCGTTGCAGGAGCGGTATGAGCGCCTCGACCGGCGGTTCGAGACTCGCTCGGAGAGCGCCATCGACGCCGGCTGCTTGATGGCCTTCGACTACGACTACGCCGGGCATGACGCCGAGGTGGCCATCGACACCGAGGAGTTCACCGCGGTCTGCCCATGGACCGGCCTGCCGGACTTCGGCACCCTGACGATAAGATACGTACCCGACGAGCAGTGTATCGAACTGAAGTCGCTGAAATACTATCTGCTCTCGTATATGGGCGTAGGCATCGTCCACGAGCACGTCGCCAACCGGATACTCGACGACCTGGTGGCCGTGTGCAAGCCGGTCCGCATGTCGGTGGAGTTGGACTACAATGTCCGGGGCGGTCTGCACGCCAGTGTCACCGCCCGCTACGGCCGGGACAGTTAACCCACAGAGGGCACAGAGGTAGGGGAATTCGGGGGTAGGATTCTCAGCGTTTATGTGAACAGCCGGCCCAATTGTCATTCTGAGGAGTTCCCGACGAAGAATCTGGGGTGGGGTCTTTCACCGGGTGCAGGGCGAAGACCCCACCCCAGATTCTTCACTGCGCCCGTCCTGAGCCCAGTCGAAGGGTTCAGAATGACAATGTCGGCATCCCGCACCTGCCTGAGACGCCCATGACCAGCTTCGCCGTTACGCTGCTGTCCGGAGGTCTGGACTCCACGACCGTGACTGCCTACGCCAAGTCCCGGTCCGACCGGCTGACGGCGATCACCTTCCAGTACGGCCAGGTTCCCAGCCGGGAGGTCGTGAGCGCGGTGGAAGTAGGCCGTCTGTTGGGGGTGAAGCACAGGGTCGTGGACATCTCGTTTCTGGGAGAAGTGGCCTGGTACTCGGCGCTGACCAATCCGGAGGCCTTCCCGCTGCCGACCGGCCGTAAGCCCTGGGAGATGGGCGCCAGCATCCCTATCACCTACGTGCCGCTTCGCAACACGACGTTCGTGGCGCTGGCCGCGGCTTACCTGGAGAGCCAGGTGCTGCACGCCATCGAGGTCGAGGGAGTCGCGAGCGGCGAAGTGCAGGTTACGCTCTATATGGCGCCGAACGTGCTGGACTACAGCGGCTACCCGGACTGCCGGCCGGAGTTTTTCGTACAGATGTCGGAGACGCTCCGCTACGGCAGCAAGCTGGGCGCGGAGTATGGTGTTGAGATGCGGATAGAGACGCCGATCATCCAGATGACTAAGGCTGAGATCGCGAAGATGGGCCTCGACCTCGGCGCGCCGCTGGAGCACACCTGGAGTTGCTACGCCGGTGGCGAACTACCCTGTGGCGTCTGCGATAGCTGCGTCCTCCGAGCCAGGGGTTTTCAGGAGGCGGGCGTCTCCGACCCGCTGCTGGTAAGGCTTGGTGTGGCGTAGCCGATGCTGAAAGTCAGCCGGATGCCGTCGGGGGAGCCTGAGATCTTTCGCTCTATTCAGGGCGAGGGGGTCTCGGCCGGCACCCCGTCGGTGTTTCTGAGGCTGGCCACGTGCAACCTGAGCTGCTCGTGGTGCGATACGAAGTACACCTGGGACTGGGACCGGTACGACTACCGCAAGGAGATCGTGTCGCTGGACACGGCCGAGGTGGAGCGGCGGCTCGATGCGCTGGAGTGCCCGCACCTGGTGATCACCGGCGGCGAGCCGCTGCTACAGCAGGCGGAGATTGCGCCGCTGGCGTCGTCGCTGCAAAACCGCGGCTGGTACGTTGAGGTCGAGACCAACGGCACAATCGCCCCGGAGGCCGAGATGGCCGAGGCGGTCTCTCAGTGGAATGTCTCGCCCAAGACCGGCAGCTCTGGCAACCTCCGTGATCGCCGCGAGGTCCCAGACGCCCTGAGGGCCTTCCGGGAGCTGCCGGGCGCCTACTTTAAGTTCGTCGTGGTCGAGCCCGGCGACCTGGAAGAGGTTGGCACGGTGGTGGAGCGCCACGGGCTGCCGCGGGATCGCGTGCTGCTGATGCCCGAGGGGGTAACGCCGGACGCGGTCCGCCGGCGCGGGAAGTGGGCCGCCGAGGCGTGCGTACGCAACGGCTACCGCTTCACGACGCGGCTGCACATCCTCCTGTGGGGAGACGAGCGCGGGCGGTAGCGGAGCCGTCAGTGACGGCCGTGCCCCGATCCGAACCTCGACGCGGCGGGGGCGCTGCTACTCCGTTGTGCCGACCAGGACGTCGTCGCCTCCTATATGCACCGGGTACGACTTGACCGGGTCGGCGGCCGGTGGCGCCGTGTTCGCGCCGGTCTTGAGGTCGAACAGGCCGCCGTGGAGCGGGCACTCAACCTGCCCGTCCTTGACGTACCCCTGGGATAGCGGCCCTCCCGCGTGGGTGCACTCCTCTCCGATAGCGTAGAATCGGCCGTCTAGTTTGGCCAGCAGTACCTGCTCGTCTCCGACGTCTACCTGCATGATCTCGTCGTCGCCCAGATCGTTGACAGACGCCACTCTCACGAAATCTCCCATAGCTGGCTGCCCTCCAGTTGTTCGATTGTCTCGGCGGACCGGGACGACCGACATTATATAGTAGGCTTGCTGAAAAGCCTGGGCCGGGTAGGGTGTGGGCATGAGGTGTGGGCATGGGGGTATGAGGTTCGAGTTGGATCGACGGGTGTTTGACAGAGTTCCGGAGCATCCTTACCATCGCCGAGAATCGCGGGCCGTGGGCTTCAGGCGGGAGACGCCCCAGGAGGAAGTTGATGAGACCGCTCAGGCTGGGCCAGGTCGGCTGCGGGCGCATGGGTCTGCGTCACCTTTACGGCCAGATCGAGCTGAGACGGCAAGGCTTCGATACGTTCGACCTGGTCGCACTGTGCGACCTGCACGAGTCGGCCGCCGGCCATGTCGCGGGAGAGGCGGAAGAGGCTTTTGGCACGCGTCCGCGAACGTACACCAGCTTCGAGACGATGCTCGAACGGGAACGCCTGGACGCCATCGACATCGTGACGGACACGCAGACGCACCACACGTACGCGCTGGAGGCCTTCGACGCCGGGACCCACGTCGCAATCGAGAAGCCGATGGCCCTCACGGTCAGGGCTTGCCGGAAGGTCGTCGATGGCGCACGCAAAGCCGGCCGGACGCTGTCCATCTCTGAGAACTACCGCCGCGACCCAATGAACCGGCTGACCCACGCGCTGATCCAGGGCGGCGCCATCGGCGAGCCCCGGATGATGATCAACATGGCGGTCGGCGGCGGCGGCGACCGCCGTGTGGTGACCGCGTGGAGAAGCCTGAAGCTCCGGTCGGGCGGGCCTGTTCTGGAGCAAGGCGTTCACACGGCCGACCTGATCCTGTACTTCATGGGCGACGTCCAGAGGGTTTCGGCTGAGACGCACCTGTGGGACAAGCGCCTCTATGCGACCCAGGAGCCGGGACTGATGTCGGGTACGTACGCTCACAGGGTGCCTGAAGACATGGACGTGCAGGAGTCCTTCGAGCCCACGGCCGAGGACACCGCATTCGCAGTGCTCCGGTTCACTTCAGGGGCAATGGGACAGCTCGCCATGACCAGCGCCGCCGGAGACGGGTCGAGGACGAACGTGATCTACGGCAGCGAGGGAGCCATCACCATGCCACCCAGCCGCACGGGAGCGCCTGTCCAGGTCGGTCCTTCCGGCAGTAACAAAGCCCTGGTCGGTGAGGACGCCCTGGTGCTGGCGCCCGATTTCGAGCTTGACGAGCTGACCTGCCGCTTCTTCGGTGGTAAGCGGAGGTTGCCCTCTTACCACATGACATCCGAAGAGATAGACCGCAAGCTCATCGCGATCGAACTGCAGGACTTTGCCGACGCCATCTCGGATAGCCGGGAGCCCGAGGTCACGGGAGAGGCTGGCCTCAGGGCCGTAGCGCTTTCGTACGCCATCCTCGAGTCTGGGCACATGGGCCGCACCGTGGCTTTCGGCGACGTCGCCGAGGACCGGATAAGCTCATACCAGGACGAAATCAACGCAGCGATGGGCCTGTAGAATCCAGGAGCGCCGGTCGCTCCTGCCTCTTTCCCCCGCCTCTGGGGGAAGATTGAGAAGGGGGCTCGCTTTCAGTTCCTCCCTCAATTCAACGATGCTGGATGAACACGCGCGTCATGGCCTACGGTCACGCGTCGCCACCATCCGATTGGTGATGACCTGGGAGCGCGGCTATAATCAGTGTCTGCGCGCTGGCCATCTCTGATGGAGAGAGCACGACTATGGCGGGTATCCGAGACATCATCTGGGAGATGGGCACCCCGATGCCGTATCCCACCAAGGGCCAAGCCCAGGGCGTGATCGGCGACTCCGTCGTCGCGGCGGCCGGAGTAGGCCACCTGGGATGGGACCGGTCCGATCGCAGGGGCCGCTGTAACGGCACCAGGCTGCTGGACACGAAGACGATGCAGTGGGAGTCGCTGCCGGACGCGCCGGTGGGGGTCCGCTGGCCCGAAGGAATCGCCGTAGGCCAGGATCTCTACATGGTAACAGGGTGGATTACCAGCGAGCCGCCGGACACGGCGACCAGCCGCATGTTCCGGCTCTCTCGCGACGACGGCGGAGGCTGGCGCTGGGATGAGTTGCCGTCCATGCGTACCGGCCGGTTCATCCCGGGCGTGGCGGCCTCCGGGACTAAGATAGTCGTCATCGGAGGCCAGGCGTCGTTCGCGACCGACCCTATCAACGCCGACCAGCCGGGGCCGTACGTCAACGCCGTCGAGAGTTTCCAAACGGCCCACCCGGAGCGCGGCTGGGTTGATCTGCCGCCGATTCCGGGACCGCCGCGCGAGGCCGTCGCCATCGCAGCAATCGACGACCGCATCTACGTCTTCGGTGGCGCGTACGTCAAGTACGAGCAGATGGTGGGCGACAACTTTCATGACGAGAGGCGCGGCTGCGGCGACGCCTACGTGCTCGACCTAGGCGCCGTCAGGTGGAAGAAGCTGCCCGACGTCCCGTTTCCGGCCCAGGGCTGGAAGGCTGTGGCCTATGACGGCCGGTACATAGTGATAACCGGCGGTGTCAGGAACTACAAGGTCGAGCACCCCTACGAGTACGCGGACAGCGTGCCCGACCGGCTGGCGCCCAACTTCGACGTGCTCGTCTTCGACACGGTGAATAAGACGTACCACACTCTGCCGACCCAGATCCCGCCTTACGTGACACAGGAACCGGAACTGCGAGAGCGGCTGAAGAGTTCCGAGGGCTGGGATTTTTCAAAGGGCGTCTACCGGCTTGGCTCGGAGGTGGGCCTCATCGGCAACAAGATATACATGTGCGGCGGCGAGGTCATCAGTAACTGCAACGTCACCGACGAGGTAGTCGTCGGGACGATCATAGAGGCCTAGTACCAGTTCCGCGTGAATCGGATAAATGTCATTCTGAACGAAGTGAAGAATCTGGGGAGGTGGGGGCAAGAACTCGAACCCGGGCGGGGAAGGCCAAACCCACCCCAGATTCTTCGTCGTCCCGATGCCAAATCGGGACTCCTCAGCATGACATATTCCATCAGAACTAACTGGACACGGTAATAGCTAAATGACGTTGGGCAAGGAACCACTGGGCTTGAACGAGACGCTGGACAGGCTCGCACCGGGCACGATAACTACGATCGCCGGCGCGGGGCTCCGAGACGGTGTTCCGGCCAGGGAGGCAGACGCCGGCTGGCCGCTGGGCGTGGTGCGACGGCCGGACGGCGACCTGATCGTGACCGACTACCATGCCCACATTCTGTGGCGCATCGATGCGGAGGGAATGCTCCACAGGTTCGCGGGTGATGGCGTGCCGGGCGACTCCGGCGACGACGGCCCGGCCATCGACGCCCGGTTCGACTGCCCCCACGATCTGGCTCAGGACAAGGACGGCAACCTGTTCCTGTCCGACCTGTGTAACCAGACGTACCGCCGCATCGACTACGAGACCGGCATCGTCACTCGGGTCGCGGGCTCCGGCGAGACGGGCCGCGGCGGCGACGGCGGGTTGGCTCTCGAGGCCGAGATGGACACCCACTGCGGCATCGCCATCGACGATGACGGCAACCTGTACCTGTCCAGCGAGTGGGCCAACAACATCCGCAGGGTCGATGCCGCAACGGGCATCATAGAGCTGTTCGCCGGCCGCGACGCCCGACACCACCCTTCCGAGAGCGGCGGCAACCGCCCGTACGCCGGTCCGGCCCTGAGCCTTGGCGGCTACTCGGGCGACGGCGGGCCTAAAGAGAAGGCCGCCTTCCAACACCCGGAGCACCTTGCCTTCGATTCCAAGGGCGACCTCTACGTCTGCGACAACTCCAATAACCGCATCCGCAAGATCGACATGAAGACCGGCATCGTCACTACAGTGCTGGGGACCGGTCAGCCTGCGTCCAACGGCGACGGCGGGCCGGCCACTGAGGCCGGCACCCTGATGCCTGACGCGCTGTGCTTCGACGTCCACGACAACATGTACGTGGGCGAGAAGTACGGCTTCCGCGTGCGGAGGGTCGATGCCGGGACCGGGATTGTCACGACCATCGTCGGCACCGGCGAGCCCGGCATGGGCGAGGAGGGCGTTCCCGGTCCGGAGAGCACGTGCAACTCGGTGGAGGTCGGCCTCTGGGCGGACCCCGACGGCACCGTCTTCTTCGCGGACTGTGGTGGGCGGCTGCGCAGGTACGACGGCGAGACGGGCATCGTTACCACCGTTCTGGGCGGGACCAGCGTCCACGACGGCGGGCCTGCCACGGAGGCCTTCGTCGGCACGCCCAGCGGCATCGCTGCGGGACCCGACGGCCAGGTCTACGTCGCCGACAGCGGCAACCAGCGCATTCGCGGCATCGACCCGGAGACAGGCGTGATCCGCACGGTTGCGGGTAACGGCGCCCGGGCCTACGGTGGCGACGGCGGTCCAGCCACGGAGGCCTATCTGGGCAACCCCGGAGACGTCTCGGTCGACTCACAGGGGCGGGTCGTAATCGCGGACACCCGGCACGGCCACGTCCGTCGTGTGGACGCTGATGGGACCATCCTCGGCATCGCGGGCGCCGCGTTCCAGTGGGACAAGGGCGACGGCGGCCCGGCCATAGGCGCCAACCTGGTCCACGTACAGGCGGTGACCCACGATGCAGACGACAACGTCTACATCGGCGATGCCGTCGGACGCATTCGCCGCATCGACGCGAGTACCGGAACCATCGGCACCGTCGCCGGCGTCGGGCTGAGCGGGCATACGGGTGACGGCGGCCCGGCCGTGGCGGCAAGAATCGGCTCGCCCTCCGCCATACGGTTCGATGGCCTGGGCAACATGTACTTTTCCGACTCGGCCAACCACGTCGTGCGCAGGGTAGACACTGAAGGAACGATCACGACGGTGATCGGCACCGGTGATCCGGGATTCTCCCCCGACGGCTCGTCCGCCACCAGGGCCAAGCTGGACCGGCCGGGCGGCCTGGCTGTAGGCCCCGGCGGCGAGCTGTACGTCTCGGACACGGGCAATGACCGCGTTCGTGTCGTGGCGCCCGATGGGACGCTGCGGACGGTGGCGGGCTCCAGTACGCCGGGCTACTCCGGAGACGGAGGCCCGGCCACCAACGCCGGCCTCAACTCTCCGTCGGGCCTGTGGCTGCTAGACAGCGAAGTGCTGCTGATCAGCGACCACTTCAACCACAGGGTCAGGGCGGTCAGACTGGTGTCCTGATTGCCCTCTGTTGACCGATGGGAAACGGATGACGTGTGTTCGCAAACGCCGTTTTCAGGAGGCTGATCATGTTTAGAACGATTGCAGCCACACTCTTAGCGACGGTCCTGTTGTCGACGTTGGCGGCGGCGTGTTCGAGCAGCGATGGTGGGGACGAAGACGCCGGTCTGCCGGCTGCGGCTGCCGCAGCCGACGCACCGGCGGCCGAGGTTGTGGACAGCGTTGTGACCCAGGAGTTCGACCTGAGCATCGAGCTGACCAGCAGCGTCTTCAGCCGCATACGGCGGATCCCTCTCAGGCACACCTGTGCAGCGATGAAGGATATTGTGAGGCCCACTACGGACTCGATGGTCAAGACGTCTCTGAACTGGTCCCCGCCACTGTCGTGGACGGGCCTCCCGGAGGGCACCAAAAGCGTCGCGTTGATATTCGACGGCACCGACAACGTGGTCGACCCCAAGAGCCCGGACGAGCCGTTGGCTGTCCACTGGCTCATCTGGAACATCCCGCCGAGCGTGACCGAGCTGGCTGAGGCGGTCGCGACCACGACACAGCTTGTAGACTTCGGCCCGCGCGTGACCCAGGGGCTGAACGTCGACGGCTTCCACGGATACACCGGACCCTGTCCACCGCTCCAGGCGGCGTACTCGATCGGCAGCCAGGGCTACCACGGGCAGACCGCCAGGCCGGTCGACCAGTTCTACTTCAAGATATACGCCCTCGACATTGAGCTCGACCTCGGCCCCGATGCGACTAGGGAGGACCTGCTCAAGGCCATGGACGGCCACATAATTGCGGGTGGAGAGCTCAAGGGCGAGTTTATCCAGAAGCCTCAGTACAGCGGCTAGCATGGCTACACGAGACTATACAGCCGATCTCGACGCCGTTGCCCAGGCTGCGATGGTCCGAAGCGGCGAGGTCAAGCCGCGAGAGCTGGTTGAGGCGGCCATTGACCACATCGAGCGGACCAATCCCGCAGTCAACGCGGTCGTCACTCGGATGTACGATCTTGCTCGCGAGCGCGCCTCTCTGCCACTCCCGGAGGGCCCGCTGGCCGGGGTCCCGTTCCTGGTTAAGGACTTCCTGGCCGAGTATGAGGGCGTCCGTTTCACGGAGGCGAGCGCTTCGCTGCGCGACTACGTGTCGACCGAGGACTCGGAGCTGGTCCGACGGTACAAGGACGCCGGGCTTATCACGGTGGGCAAGACCAACCTCCCCGAGCTGGCCATCGGTGTCACCACCGAGCCACGCCTGTTCGGGCCGACCCGGAACCCGTGGTCGCTGGATCGCCTGCCCGGCGGATCCAGCGGTGGGGCCGCCGCCGCGGTGGCCGTCGGAATGGTGCCGATGGCCCACGGCAACGATGCCGGCGGGTCGATACGAATACCCGCTTCGTGCTGCGGCGTGTTCGGGCTGAAGCCGACCAGGGGGCGGAACCCGCTGGGCCCGGCGTTCGGCGACATGATGAGCGGCCTTGTGGCCGAGCACGCTCTCACACGCACGGTGCGAGACAGCGCCGCGCTGCTGGACGCCACGGCCGGGCCGGACGTCGGCGACCCGTATCCGTCACCGCCGCGGTCAGGCACGTACCTGTCGCAGGTCGGGGCCGACCCAGGCCGGCTGCGCGTCGCCTTCTCCGCGCACACGCCGCTGGGCGACCCGCTGCACCCCGACTGCGTCGCCGCGGTCCACGAGACGGCGGCACTCTGCGAGGAGCTGGGACACGACGTGGTCGAGGCCGCGCCGGAGTTCGACGCACAGACGCTGTGGACGTCGTTCACGAAGCTCATCGCCACGGGAATCGCATGGGCCATCGCGGACTGGGACCGCAGGCTGGGCCGCGAGGGGGAGCCGTCCGAGGACGACTTCGAGCCCTTCATCCTGTCGATGGCCGAGCGCGGACGCTCCATCTCCGCGTCGGAGCACCTGCTGGCGGTCCAGGATGCCCAACGCGCCTCGCGGGACGTCGCCTGCTTCTTCGGCCCGCACGACCTGTGGCTGACGCCGACGCTCGGCACCCCGCCGCCGCCGCTCGGGACCTTCGCCTACTCTCCAGGTGGCGACCCCTTCGAGCTGCGTCGGAGGATGGCGGAGTTCTCGCCGTTCACCTACATCAGCAACGCGACCGGGCAGCCGGCGGCGTCGGTGCCACTGCACTGGAGCGACGACGGCCTGCCGATCGGTGTCCACTTCGTGGGCCGCTACGGCGACGAGGCGACCATATTCCGCATCGCGGCGCAGCTTGAGGAGGCCCGCCCGTGGGCACCCCGCCTGAGCGCTCTACGTGCGTCGTGGCCGAGGGGCGACAGCCAGGCTATGCGAAGATGCATGCAGTAATCTGGACGATAGGTCAGGCGAGATGACCATAATGACGGGTGGTCACGCGGTCGTAAGGCAGTTGATCGCCGAAGGCGTGGAGACGGTGTTCGCCGTTCCCGGCCTTCAGATCATGGATATCTACGACGCGAGGAAGGGGGCCAGAGGGATGGTCGAAGGGGTTTTCAGCATCCGGCTAGAAGATACCGCCGGCGCGCTCTGCCAAGATGTCTGAGCCCTCGCCCAGGGTCCAGTAGAAGATCAGGTAGCCGCCCGCGCCGACCATCGCGACCTTGCCGATGTCCTCGATGTAGCGGCATACCACTCTCATCCACCTGGACACGACGTCCTTGAAGAACACTATGCCGATGGTGGCGGCGACTATGACCGTGCCCATGCCCAGCCCGTAGGTGACGGTGCGTAAGACTACGCTGGGAATGTCGCTGGCGTCGTTGGTCTGGCCGATGGAAATGCCGATGGCCACCAGGAACAGCGGCAGCGCGCAGCTCAGGGATGCCAGGGCGTAGGCGATGCCGAACAGGAAGACGTTCTTGAGCCCACGGCCCTGGCCCACGTTCATCCGGCTGGCGGACATGATGCCGATGTGCCGCCGGGAGATCAGCAGCCACAGCCCGGTGCCCGTTATCAGGACACCTATGCCGAGGCCGACGAAGGGGAGCACGTCTCGGATGGCCCGGCCTCCGGCGGCCAGCGCGATTCCGACGACGCCAAACACGACGATGAAACCGGCAGTAGCGGCCAGGCCCATGAGGATGGCGCGCACCGCGGACGTTACAGGGCTCTGTTCCGAGTCGACCCTCCCAAGCTGGTAGCCGACGTATGCGGGAAACATGGCAGCGCCGCACGGATTGAACGCCGCCGCCGCACCGACCGAAAACACCCAGAAAAACGCGATGTCGACCATGGTCCTCGCCTCTCTCCCTGCCCGGCGCCCCGGCCAGTATTATAGTGCGCGTCCGTGGCCCGCTCCAGCCTGGTCATACTGGGAGCTATCTGTTTGCTTAGATGTACCTACTGTCCGGTACGGTTTTGACGGTGCGGCGGATGCGCTCGCGCAGACGCAGTTGCGGCAGACAGGCCTGCTCTAGGTAGGAGGGCCCGGCGACTGGGCCGGTCGCCACAAGTAGAGGTTGGCAGGGGTTTTCTCACATTTTGGGCAACAAAACCGCTAAAGCACCCCGTTTTCGTTGACACTCATATTGGCCGCTGCTAAACTTGTCGCACGATGACGATATCCTACGATTTCGACGTGATCTGCGCGTGTAGGAACGGCCCGTAGGGGGCGCTTTTTCGCATCGCGAACAAGCCGTGCCCCACTCGATGGCCGTGTGAGTGGGGCTTTTTTTTGCGGGCATCTCACATCGGAAATGGATAGCCAGGGAGGCACCCCCTTTATGACCCAGACTGATTGGAAACCCGGCACCCAGGGCGTGATCGAGGTCCGGCCCGAGGAGATCGAGGACTTCGATCTCCAGGTCAAGCGCTTCAAGGCCGGTGAATGGGACGAGACGGAGTTCCAGGCGTTCCGGCTGAAGCAGGGTATTTACGGCCAGCGCCAGGCCGACGCCCAGATGGTGCGGGTAAAGGTCCCCTTTGGCGGCCTGAATGCGGACCAGCTCGACGCGCTTGGCGAGGTCTCCGACAAATACGTGCCCCTCAGTAAGGGCCACGTCACGACCCGCGAGAACTTCCAGTTCCACCACGTCAAGATCGAAGACACGCCGGGCTTCATGCGCGTCATCGGCGCCGTTGGGCTGACCACCAGGGAGGCGTGCGGCAACACGGTCCGCACCGTCACCGGCTGCCCGATGGCGGGCGTCTGCGCCGACGAGCCCTTCGACGTGACGCCCTACGCCGCCGCCTACGCCCGGTACTTCGTCCGCCACCCGTATACTCAGGCGCTGCCGCGGAAGCTCAAGACCGCCTTCTCAGGCTGCGAGAGAGACTGCGCCGTCACCGCCATCCACGACATGGGCTTCATCCCCAAGATCGTCGACGGCAAGCGCGGCTTCAAGGTGTTGGCCGGCGGAGGCACTTCGATCATGCCGAAGATCGCCCCGACCCTGTACGAGTTCGTGCCGGTGGAGGAGTACCTGAAGGTGACCGAGGCGGTCATCAGGATATTCAATCGCTCCGACGAGCTTCGCAAGAACAGGATGAAGGCTCGCATCAAGTTCCTCATCGCCCGGATCGGCATCGACGAGTTCCGTGAGATGGTCGAGGAGGAGCTGAAGCAACCTTGGACGGAGAAGTCATTCGACCCGACGCCGCTACTGTTCCTCGAAGACGAGTCGGCCGACGCCCCCGTACCGCCGCCGGGCGGCTACCACACGAACGGGCACCTGCGCGAGTTCGAGCGGTGGCTGTCGACGAACGTGCGCGATCAGAGGCAGGAGGGCTACAAGACGGTCACAGTCAAGCTGCCGTTGGGAGACATACAGGTCGAGCAGTTCCACCAGCTAGCCGAGCTGAGCCGCAAGTTCGCCGGCGGTCGCTGCCGGATCACCATAGAGCAGAACCTGGCCTTCCGGTGGGTGCCGGAGGCGGCGCTGCTCGAGCTCTGGCAGGGGCTTACCAAGATCGGGCTCGGCGAGTCAGGGGCCCATGACATCACCGATATCGTGGCCTGCCCGGGCACGGATAGCTGCAAGCTCGGCATCACATCGTCCATGGGCCTCGGCAGGGCCATCGGAGAGGCCATCGGAGACATGGCTACAGACGACCCGCTGGTCAAGCAGATGCACGTAAAGATGAGCGGCTGCCCCAACGGTTGCGGCCAGCACCACATAGCCGACATCGGCTTCCACGGCGCGGTTATGAAGGCGCCGGGTGGGCAGGTACCCGCCTACGAGCTCTTCCTGGGAGGTAGCTACGAAGACGGCGACGCGCGCTTCGGGCAACGGATCAGGGCCCGGGTGTCGGCGAAGAGGGTCCCCGAGGCGGTCGGCTCGGTTATCAGCTACTACACGGAGCAGCGCAACGAAGGCGAGCCGTTCAAGGACTTCGTGGTGCGAGTGGGTGTCAAGAGCTTCGAGCCGATCCTCGAATCGTTCAAGGAG
>PVBE010427793.1_pt1 | contig 15578 bp, 16 predicted proteins | sample 1631181 | NCBI WGS metagenome assembly PVBE01 (sample SAMN08397723, study PRJNA350692) | Marine metagenome, whole genome shotgun sequencing project. | isolation source: water | place: Pacific Ocean | collected 2012-04 | reverse complement strand
GGATGGAGGAGATCCAGATCAGGCTCACAGAGATGCGTCGCATCCTCGACGAGATGCGCGAGGAGCGGGACAAGGCCGTGAAGCTCCGCCAGCTCAAGGAGGAGAAAGGGCTGGTGGAGGCGACGCTGTGTCGCTCGCGTGTGTAGCTCGACGAAGAACGCATCACCCGCCAGCAGAAGCACATCGCCGAGCTCGAGGAGAAGCGGTCCAAGATCCTCTCCCTGCGCCAGGAGGAGGAGGGTACACTGTCCACGAAGCAGGCCAAGCTCTCCCAGGTCGAGAAGCGGCTCCATGATGAGGGCTACGGCGACCAGGTCCGGCTGACCGAGAGGCGCGCCACCATCGACGGCGAGATCACACTCCTTAAAGAACGGCGCAAGGGCAAGGAGGAGGAGCTGTCGGCCAAGCAGCAGCGCCTCAAGGACCTCGTCCACGAGCTGGCCGAGAACACCAAGGGTCTCGGGCAGGCGAAGAAGGCGCTCATCGAGCTGGGGCTGCGGGAGAAGTCGCTTGCCGACGAGATCGAGCAGGTGGGAGGCCGCATCCGCAAGCACCGCAAGGACCATGACTCGGAGTGGGCCTCGCTTGAACAGGAGCGTGAAGTGCTCGAGCGCGAGGAGCGGGAGCTTTCCGCGCGCGAGACGACGCTCAGAGAAGAGCTTGCCAAGATCCGGGCGACCCTCGAGGGCAGCACCGGCAAGCGTGTGCGCCTCGACGACCTGCGCAAGAACAAGACAGGTCTCGAGAAGGAGGAGGTCGAGCTCACGACCGGTATCTCCACGAAGGGCGAGGAGGCAGCACGCCTCACCAGGGCACTGAGCGACACGAAGCACGCTCTTGAGAAGAAGGAGCAGCAGTACTCCCGCGTGCGAGACAAGCTCGAGCGGCAGGCACGTGTCAGCCCACCCGTAGAAGCGGTGCTCCGGGTCGGTATCTCCGGTGTCGTGGGCAGGGTCTACGACCTCATCGAGTTCTCCCCTGAGCACGCTGCTGCCATCATGGCCGCTGCCGGGGCGCGGATCAACGCCGTTGTCGTGGAACGCGACACGGTCGCCGTGGAATGTGTCCAGTTCCTCAAGAAGAAGCGCATCGGCAAGGCACGGTTCCTCCCAATGGACAAGCTCCGGTCGCCCCCCCATTCCAGAGAGGCGGAGGGTGTCGGGCGTGAAGCGATGGGGCTCCTGCGCGACCATGTCCGCTGCGAGCCACACCTAGAGCCCATGCTCCGCTACGTGCTAGGGAACACGGTGCTCGTCGAGACCATCGAGGAGGCCCGCCGCCTCGGCTTCGGCCGGGCACGGATGGTGTCCCTTGACGGCGACGTGGCAGAGTCCTCCGGTGCGGTGATGGGGGGCCACAACAAGACGGAACGTATCACCGAGGACATCGGTGCGCTCCGCAGCGACATCGGGCGCATGAGCGGGAACGTCGCCAAGATGGAGCAGCACCGGGACGTGCTGGAGGAGGAGCTCATCCAGATGCGCCAACGGCGCGCCGAGGTGAAGATCAGCCTCGAGACCATCAGGGCAGACCTGAGCGACATGGAGGGAGTGGACGCCGCCACCCTCGAGAAGCGCGAGAGCGAGCTCGACAAGGAGCTCAGCTCCGTGACAAAGGGCGTTGAGGTCCACCGCGAGAAGCTCGCCAATATTCAGAAGAAGGTCAGTGCCCGTAATACGGAGGTGGAGAACGAGGCGCTCGACAAGGAAGAGGCGCGTCTGACCGAGCTCCGGGATCAACTGCGACAAGTGGGCCAGGAGCGCGCCGTCAAGGAGCGGCAGAAGCGGCACGAGTTCGAGGCCAACATCCAGATGTACAAGACGACCCTGCGCGAGGAGCAGAAGGCCACCGTCACGCTCAAGAGCGAGCTCGCTGCAGTTGACAAGGACCTTGCTGGCAAGGAAGGTGAGCTTGCGAAGGTCGCAGCTGAACTTACCGAGATGGACGAGAAGCTCCAGACCTTCATCGCCGAGCAAGAGGCTGTCCGGGGCGACATCCGTTCGTCCGAGAAGCGCATCGCAACGCTCGATCGTGAGTCGGACGGCCTGTCCATCACCCTGGAGAACGACAGCGAGAAGCTCGGGGAGATGGAGGGCGAACTCGGGGAGCTGAGGCGAGAGCTGGGGCAGTTCTCATTGTTCCTCTCCGACGACGAGGACCAGACGGTCACTCGTCTGGACGCCAGGTTCAAGTCCGTGGAGCGACGCATCGAGCGCCTGGGCGGTGTCTCCGAGTACATGCTAGAGCGGTACGAGGAGCGCGAGAAGGAGTACAACGGGAGCATCGAGCGCAAGACCCTCCTAGAGAAGGAGAAGGAGGTCATCCTCACCACCATGGCTGAGCTGGAGGCGAAGAAGAAGGAGGTGTTCATGGAGGCCTACGTCAAGGTCAAGGACCACTACTCTGCCGTTATCGGCTCCATCGAGGGCTGGTCCGGCGACCTCTCCCTGGAGAACGAGGAGGAGCCATTAGAGGGCGGCCTCGTGCTCCATGCTCATCCCAAAGGCAAGCGCCTCATCCGCCTGGAGAGCATGTCCGGCGGCGAGAAGGTGCTCACGGCACTCTCCCTCCTCCTGGCGCTGCAGAAGTTCGACGGCGCTCCTTTCCTAGTGCTTGACGAGGTGGACGCCGCTCTGGACAAGGTCAACCTCGACCGATTCACCGAGCTGCTGCGGGAGACCGCCTCGAAATCACAGCTCATCGTCATATCTCACCACAACGAGTCGCTCATGCGCACGGCCGACCAACTCATCGGCGTCTCTGCCCGGCAGGGTCAGTCCATGCTCGTGGGGGTGAACCTCAATTCCTACTCAGTCGAGTGACGACGTTGCCTGGCTGGAGGAGCGGGACCTGGGCTCCGACCTCACGCGGGCGGAGATCATGGAGCTGTTCGGATTCGATCCGTCCAAGCGCTACGTGGTGCGCCTGGCCGACCGGTGGTCCGACATCGCCTTCCTGCACGAGCAGGGAGTGGTGCAGCTGCGGGAGAAGGGCGAGCCCCAGGGGACATACTATCTCTCCCCCGAGGACCTGCGGGTGCGCAACGAGCCCAAGCTCTATGGCGCGGTGTTCTCGTCCCTCTCGGACCAGTACCGAACCATCGCCAGCGCGTTCTCCATCGCCCAGCGGATCGCTGAGAGCCTGGGGCATGCCATCTCTCTCAAGGACTTCCTCAACCTTGTCACCCTCCTTGAAAAGGAGGTGACACTCAAGCAGGCGGCCGTGCACGTCCCCGGCCACGGGACGGTCACTGAGACCGAGCGGCGGACCATGTTCGCCGAGCTCAAGCGCCTGCGCTACCAGATCCTCGAGCGGATCTACGAGGTGCGGCACGCGAGGGAGGACTTCGACCACGCCATGGAGCGACTTGGTGAGGGCGACGACATCCACTTCGCTGCAGAGCTGCAGCGCACGAACCTCATGCGCATGGAGCGTGCCGAGCGCGAGCTCGAGCAGTCCATCAAGGAGTACAACACGATGGACGAGACCCTCTTCACCCAGGAGGGGGCGTTCATCATGGACCCTGCCGGTGAGGACATCGTGGTCGAGGTGTACCGCATGCCCGAGAAGGTGCCGGAACAGAAGGACATGCCCCCGCCCAAGCCTGTGCAGAACACGCCTGTCCCGACCATGGAGCGCCACCGGCCCCTGTCGCTCGAAGCGCAGCCGCCGACATAGACGGTCACCCTTGGCCTAAGCGTGGGTGCGGTTCCGGGTTTGTAATTTTATAAACAGAAAGATATAAATTACGCCCATCTGTATATATAATTACAAAGCGATTGTCATGAAAAGCGAGGATCATCTGCGGAAGGCCCGGAGGCTAGAAGCGTCAGCAGGGAAGCTCATCTCCTCGAGTGGTGATGACAGCGAACTCGCATGCGAGGGATTCTACGGTGCTGCGCAGCATTTCTTATCGCATGGTCTCGAACGGCGCCTCGGGCGTCACATCGACACTCATGAGGGCATGAGCAGGCTCTTGAGAAGGAACGACTTCAACGAGATCGCTGTGGCGTTCGATAGGCTCGACATCATCCGTCACGGCCAGTGGTACGGCAGAAAAGGGAACGGTGATGTTGCCAAGGGAGCTTCCGCCCTCGTATCCCGCATCAGGAGGTGGGCGGTTGAGGAAGGATGACAGGAAGGCCATCGACGAGTTCGTCGAGCGGGCCCGGACTCTGTCTGGCCTTGAGGCCATCATGCTCTTCGGTTCCCTCGCTAGGGGTGAAGAGGACAAGCGTTCAGATATAGATCTACTCGTTATCGTGAAGGTGGGTGCTCAGGAGGCCCTTGTTGAGCCCCTTATGGATATCGCTTCGAGCGTTGATACGCACCGTCCAGTGCGTCCTGTGATCACCGATCTCAGCGATTATGATCCGGACTTTCTTCAAAACGCGTTACGGGAGGGGATAGTGCTCTTCGGTAAGGTTGTGATCTCCCCGGACACCTTGGCTCTCATGCCGTACACTATCATCTCGTACTCACTGAAGGGTATGACAGCACGCGGGAAGGTGGCCATCCACCGGGCCGTCCATGGCTACCGTGTGGAGACCAGGAAAGGGGGACGGACGTACGTCAGCGAACGTTCCGGTCTCGTGGATAAAGATGCGGTCCACAAGCTCGGGCGCGGCGTCATCGCCCTCCCTGTGGAGGAAGCACGGGGATTCACCCGGGTGCTCGAAGAACTGGGGGCATCGTACTCGATGAGAAAGGTGTGGTTGTAGCTTTCATTACAGATTCGTTAATCCCTTAATAATCTGTATTTCTAACTACATACTCCCACCATGATCTCAAGAGTCCCGACCATGGAGCGCCATCGGCCCCTTTCGCTGGAAGCGCAGCCGCCGGCGTGTATAAGTGTTTTAAATCCGAGGGCCCAATACTACGACAGTGGTAGGGCAAGTTATGCGCATGGGCAGGTCCTTACCTCTCCTGGCTCTCGTGCTGGCCCTCATCCTTTCCAGTACCACGGCCGTCGAGAGCTGCTCCGAGGGCGGTTACTGCCCCGAACGCACGCTGACCTTCACAAAGCACGTCATCGCGGACAAGCTCGATCAACCGAACTCGGTGGCCTCGGCGGACCTGGACGGCGACGGCGTCCTGGACGGCGGCCAGCGCCAATAGGTCCAGTCCTTGTGCACGGGCTGCGGCCAACACTTCACCGAACAGGACGCGCCCGACACCATTTCCCCGGAACGACGGGTCCACCGCCAGGTCGTGGACGTACACGCACTCGGGATCGGGCACGGGCATGTCCTGCAGAAAGTTGATGGGCGCCACCCAACCGGACCGCGCCGGATGGAACACGATGTAGCCTGCGACGACACCGCCCACATCTAGCACGTGGCATCCATCCTGATGCATGACAATCTTGTGGAGGAAGGCCTCGGCGCTCTCCAGGTAGCACGACGCGTAGCATTGGAACTGGATGGCCAATATCCTGGGTATGTCGGAGTGGGTCATGGGGCGCACGGTGCCGTTCTGCAGGTCCACGTACCAATACTCGACCGCCAACCATAAAAGGCTAGCGGGCCCTCCGCTGACCGTGGCGAGCGTCGAGCTCCTGGCACCGGCCTCCGACCTGGATACGGTCGGTCTTGCTGTGGACGCCGGAGCGGACGCGGTCTACGTGGGTGCCCGACGGTTCAACGCTCGCCAACGCGCATCGCGGCTGGACATGCCCGGCCTTCGCCAGGCCATCGCCCTCTGCCACGACGCGAACGTGCGTGTCCACATCCCAGTTAACACCTTAATCCGGGACACTGAGCTCGTAAAGGCCGTGGAGCTCTGCGGGGAGCTGTACACTGCCGGGGCCGACGCCCTCATCCTCCAGGACCTGGGGCTTGCGTCCTTGGCGAAGGAGACCGTCTCGGACGACTGTGAGCTGCATGCCTCCACCCAGTGCAACGTCCAGTCAACGACCACTGCTCTTGAGCTGGCCGGTCGCGGTTTCGCCCGCGCCATCCTTGCCCGGGAGCTGTCATTGGACGAGGTACGGACAATCGTTCGTGATGCAGCGCCCATGGGAATCGAACTGTTCGCCCATGGTGCTCTGTGCTTCTGCTATTCGGGGCTGTGCCAGATGTCCGGGTTCATCGGGAAGCGCTCGGGCAACCGCGGGCTGTGCGCCCAGCCGTGCCGGTTCGACTACCGGATCGTAGGAGCGGAACGGTCACGGGGGCCCATGCCACTGTCCATGCGCGAACTGAGGACCACTGGACAACTGGGGGATATCCTCGCCGCCGGGCCCCGTGCCCTGAAGATCGAGGGACGGAGCAGGAGCGGGGCTTATGTCCACACGGCGACACGTGTGTACCGTCGTCTCATCGACCAGTATAGTGAAACAGGGTTGGCCCGTCCGACGGAGGACGAGCTACGGGAGCTTGAGGTCGTGTTCACCCGAGGATTCACCAAGGGCCGTCTCCTCGGCGACGGGAACCGCAAAGTGCTGGCTCCAGACCGCGGTATCAGCTGCGGGCTCCCGGTGGGTCATGTCGTGTCAGTGGACGAGCGGGCGGGGACGGCCACGGTCCGATTCGCACGCGAAGCACAGGCAGGCGATACGCTCGCTGTGCACGAGCCCAGGGGTCGCCTCCTGGTGCACCACATCGTAGGTCGGAAGGCGCGGGCGGGGGACGCGCAGCGCATTCCCCTCAGGGGCCGTCCGTCCGGTCTTGTGGGGAAGGAGGTGTTCGTGTCATCAACCCAGGGCATCGACCAGGCCCTTGAGGACGCTCGGAAGCGTGCAAGGACGAACCTCCCTCGTGAGCCGTCCCTGGAGCGGGAGGGGCGACCGTTACCGCGTATCAAGCTCCCTGCAAAGAAACACGGCGCAGCCAAGGATGGACCACCTCTTCTCCGTGCCCATCTCCCATGGGGAGCGTCACCTGACGACCATCTGGCAGCGGGTGCCGACCAGGTCATACTCCAGGTACCACCGCGGGCCGACGATACGCTTGATGCCTGGCTCTCGGACCGTGTCGTGCTGTGGTTCCCACCCTACATGGGCGATGCCCATCGCCTTCTGGTAGAGGGCGCCGTCGACGTATATCGCAAGGTCGTGGGCGGTTTCATGGCGGGTGACCTGGGCACACTTGCTCTGCTCTCCAAGCTCCTTGCGGACGAGCCCGAGAAGGTGCTCGGTGACCACTGGCTCAACGTCTTCAACGCCCACTCCCTCGCGAGCGTGGCCCGCTTCACTCCCAAGATCTGTCTCTCCCAGGAACTCACCTTGCACCAGGCAGGCTTCATCTCTTCCCGCAGGCCCCCAGCGGTCACTGAGCTCGAGATCGTTGCAGGCGGAAACCAGCAGGTGATGGCCACGGCCAACTGTGTGCTGGACGGGATCGTGGGGGACTGTATACATGACCAGGGGCATTGCCATCTGACCTTCGAGCTGGAGGACCGCACCGGCCACAGGTTCCCTGCGCACACGGACCCCTTCTGCCGCACGCATATCTTCAACGCCAATCCCCTGGTCGCCCATGACCGCATCGACGCCTTCCGTGACGCTGGCGTCGACGTCCTCCGGCTCGACCTGCGCGGGATGTGCCGAAAGGACGGTATCGATATCCTCACAGCATACCGTCAGGTGCTGGACGGCGATCAGGTCCCTCCACCTCGGCCCAATACCTTCACTCGAGGTCACCTGTTCAAGCCGGTGCATTAGGACCGGCAGGCCGAGCCTTTAAATAGGGTGATAGGGATAAGGTGTCCATGGAGCATCCCGCCGTCTTCCACAAGCACTACGGCTCAGGCTACGGTCTGAACTGGGAAGATCTCGAGGAGGTGGTGCTCGACGCCCGTACAATGCAACTGAAGCGTCTGCGGTTCACCAACGGTGTGGAGTGGGGCGGTGGCGCCTTCCGTGAGGGGGATACTTACGAGATGGGGAAGGCTCTGGGTGAGCTCACGCACTCGGCGGCCGATATGATGGTGCTCGCACGCATCCTTTCCCAGCGTATCGAGGCAATCGAGGACTTCCTTGCCCTCTGGGGGATAGACGGCGAACCAAAAGAGATTTAAGGCGCGAGTACCTTGAAATTATGGTAAAAAAAGCTACCCGATAGGGGAGTGGGACCATGGACGATGAACCAGTCGATTCAGGGTTGAGTAGCGAAGACGACGAGGCGAACATTACCACGTTCCAGCTCGAGGACATGGTCTGGGATATGGAAAAGGAGCGGCAGGAAAAGGCCAAGGAGGCCGCACCCGCCGAAGAAGAGGACGAATTCTTTTAAGGATCAAGTAAACTCCTGCGAGATCCATAGGAAGGGAAGGCGACGCATAGAGTTGATTCTATGTTTCAGCGGGCGATTAGGGCGTCGAGCTTCATGAGGAGCACCTCTACATCGTTCTCTTCCAGTTGAGGCTCCTTGCAGGTACCGAGTATCTCCTTGACGAACACCGTCACATCCACGGCCTCGCCCTGGAGCGCACGGTGGTAGGCCGTGTTCATCTCCCTCTCGATGATGACAGCTGAATCGTGATGTGAAGCGACGAGGGAGAAGAGCAGCGTCTTGCGCGCTTCGACGTAGAAGGTCCGAACGCGCTCGGCCTTCCCGCCCACGAAGTATCCGTCATGGCGGGCCAGGATCGAGATGTCCCGTCCGTCTATATGGCCGGACTCGCCGAACAGGACGCAGATAAGCAGGAGGAAGAGCTTGCGCAGCACGCCCTCGCCCTCCATCCACGTCTCTGTGGTCTCGCATACCAACACTTCTTCCCTGTACCGGCGCATGATGGCCGCGGTCTCGCTCGTGGCAGCTGGTAGGTCGTCCACATCGCCGGGGATCTCCTCATACCCGAAGGCGACCTCCTTCCCCTCGAACTCGCGCATGGAGTGCATGATGGCCGCCAGCACCAGGAAAAGCTTGGCGATGAACCAGATGAGCACCGCCCCCATCCCTCGCAGGAGGTAGAGGGGGAGGCGGACGAGCACGAAGATCACTCCCGCGTCCTGTGCGGTGAGCACCACGCACCGGAGCGCTCCCGCGGTGTTGTGAGGGACGAACAGCTTCTTCTCCCCTGCATAGGCCACCGCTGACTTCACTGTCCCCAGCAGGAGGGGGATGACCACGAGGATGACCTGCTTGACCACGATATCGGCGGCGATGATGGGGCGAAGGATTCGGGCACCAGGGACCATGATGATGAGCCCCCTCATCACGGCCTCGGCGGACACCCAGTAAGTGACGATGAACAGGAGGATCCACAGTACCGCCAGCGTGAAGTTGAGCCTGCTCACCGGCGACGAGCGGATCTCGCGCTCCAGCGCCTGGGCGTAGAGCCGGACGAGTGTGTGGAGCTCCATGTACCCTTTATTCCGTGGCCTTCTTTCCTTTTAAGCGTGTGCGGGCTCGTTCGGCCGCAGCCTTCAGGAAACCGAGGAAGAGGGGCGCGGGACGCTCGAGCCTGGACTTGAATTCGGGGTGCGCCTGGGTCGCCACGAAGAAGGGATGGCCGGGCAGTTCTAAAAACTCCATGAGATTGCCGTCCGGCGAACGTCCGGAGAACACCAGGCCTGCTTTCTCTAGCTGCTCCACGTACGCATGGTTCACCTCGTACCGGTGCCTGTGGCGCTCGTCAACGATCTCGGCACCGCCGTAGAGGGCCCGCACCTGGGTGCCGGGCGCCAACGTCGCCGGGTAGGTCCCCAGCCGCATGGTTCCTCCCATATCTTGGATCTCGCGCTGGTCCGGGAGCAGGTCGATGACCGGGTGCGGTGTCTCTGCATCGTTCTCCGTAGAATTGGCACGCTCCAGACCACACACCGCGCGTGCGTACTCGGCAACCGCCAGCTGGAATCCGAAGCACAGGCCGAGAAAGGGGATACCGTTCTCCCGGGCGTGGCCGATGGCCGCGATCTTTCCCTCGGTCCCCCGGGATCCGAAACCGCCCGGGACGATGATCCCGTCCGTACCTTCCAGAGCCACACTGTCCGCCATATCGGTGGTCTCCATCCATGCGAGGTCCAGGTCGACGCCCAGGTGAGCGGCGGCATGGATCATCGACTCGTGGATGGAGAGATAGGAATCGCGCAAGCTTGTGTACTTCCCTGTCACAGCGACCTTCACCGTGAGCTTCCCCGGTGCCTTGATCGTCTTCACGTACTTCTTCCAGGGACCGTACAGGGGATTGGGTGAGAACGCCCCGAGCCGGTTGCACAGGGAGTTGGGGAGCCCCTCCTCCTCGAACACGAACGGGAGCTCGTAGATGGTGCCCACGTCCGGGTCCGAGATCACCGCATCCTCGGGGACGTTGCAAAAGAGGGCCACCTTCTTCTTGACCGATGAGTCCAGGGGCCTGCGCGAGCGACAGATGATGGCATCGGGCTGGATACCTGCCCCCATGAGCGTGTGGACGCTGTGCTGGACAGGCTTCGTCTTCTGCTCGCCTACGACCGACAGCTCCGGTGCCAGAGCCAGGAGCACGAATGCCACGTTCTCCCGTCCTTTCTCGCGCTGGAGCTGGCGCACGGCCTCTAGGAACGGCATGCTCTCGATGTCGCCCACTGTGCCGCCCACCTCGATCAGGGTGATGTCGGCATCGTCACGTTCCGCGGTCTTGGAGATGCGCTCTTTGATCATGTCCGTGATATGAGGGATTATCTGGACGGTCTTGCCCAAGTAGTCACCACGACGCTCCTTGGCGATGACCTCTCGATAGACCTTCCCGGTGGTAATGTTGTGGTCGCGGGTGAGGGTTATGTCCAGGAAACGCTCGTAGTTGCCCAGGTCCTGGTCGACCTCGCTCCCGTCGTCGAGCACGAACACCTCGCCGTGCTCGTAGGGCGAAAAGAGCCCCGCATCTATGTTGATGTACGGATCGATCTTCAGTGCAGTGACACTGTACTGACGTGCTGCAAAGGTCCGGGCCAGCGATGAGGTGACCCCTCCCTTACCAAGACCGCTCATCACCCCACCAAGAACGACGATGAACTTACGAACACGCTGAGGTGGCATATACGACACGATGGTGACAGGCTTAAATTTGTTGGCTTCACGTGCGAAAACATCGTAAGATGCTGCATCAGGTGACGTAACCTAATAGTGATGAATTAATGATTTTAAGGAATGTTTAAAAAGGCCTTGTATCGCTTACTTCGGCTGAAAGGGGTACAGGGCGTGAAAATTTTCGCCTTAGCAGACATACACGGGGAGCTTGACAGGCTTGACCTGGTGTGCGAGCGAGCCAAGCGTGAGAAGCCCGACATGATACTCGTGGCGGGTGATCTGACGCGGTTCGGTCCACGTGAGGACGCTGAGACAGTCATAAATCGTCTCTCGGCCACGAACGCCAAGGTCCTGGCCATCCCAGGTAACGGGGATACGGAGGATGTCACAGGTTTCCTTGACGAGGCAGGTATCAACCTCGACAAGCAGAGCCACCGCCACGGCGACGTGGGACTTGTGGGTATGGGGATGCCCACGTCCATGGTGCTGGGGGGCATGCTGCTCACGCAGTACGCTACCCTGGACGACGCCATGGAGGAAGTGAAGGACTGCGATACGACCATTTTTGTATCGCATATGCCACCCGCGGGAACTAAGACGGACATGATCTTTACGGAGGAGCACGTTGGCTCCAACTTCGTGAAGTCGTTCGCCGAGGAGAAGCAGCCCGAACTGCTCATCTGCGGGCACATCCACGAGAGCCGTGCCATCGACCATATCGGGAACACCCTCGTGGTGAACCCGGGAGCCGTGGCCGAAGGGTACATCGCCGAGATCGACCTGGATGGCGAGGACGGTATAGACGTCAGACTCCATCGTTTGGACGAAAAGGGATAAGGGAATCCGGGGTACGGCCCATCGAGGGCGCCAGACCGTAAGCTGGAAAGCTGGCGCTCCTCCAGGGACATTCACTCGCCCTCTTCGGGAGCAGACATCTCCTGCTCTCTGGAGCGATTGTGCACGCTTGGCGGGCCCCCACGTGAGGAGGACTTCCTGTCATCCATAGCGCTTGACAACGTACTACAATCCCAGGAACATGGAGAGACTGCTACGAAGTTCCAGTTGGGGGCGGTCAGTGCCTCCCTCAGCGTGAGCGGGAGGCTTGACGCAGTGCGGACCTAGGCTATGTATCTAAACTCTTCGTCGTCACTGACCTTCTTGCTCTTACCCTTCCTGGGAGCCTTCTTCAGAAGGCCGTCCAGTGCCTTGGAGAGCTTCTCTGTGTCCTCGCGTTCCAGCAGTGCCCGGATCACACACACCCGCTTTCCCGGGGCATCCTGGAAGAAACAGAGGTGGATGCCACCCTGGCCGTCCTGAGAAAGGCACCAGCTGTCCACCCGCACCTCTGGTGCAGCGAGCTGGACCTTCTTGTCGCCGAGAGGACATCCACCCATTTCATTCACCGTCCGTCCACACTTAGAGCCCGGACTCTGCCAGCTTCACGAGCCGATCGTACCGCTTCTTCACCTGCTCCTCGATGAAGGTGATGTCCTTCTCATCGAGGTGCTTGAACCGGCCCTGCAGCTTCAGGTACTCGCGGATGTCCGCAGTGACCTTCTTCGGCCGCTGGATGACGTGCTTTCCGTCCTCGATCTCGAAGAGAGGGAACACGCCGGAGTTCACCGCCAGCTTGGCGATCTCTACGGTCTTGGCACCGTCGCTCCTCCAGCCCGTTGGGCAGGGGGCAAGGATGTGCACGAAGGTCGCGCCCTTGATCTCTATGCCCTTCTGGATCTTCTTGAAGAGGTCCCTGGGGTGGCTGATGGACGCAGTGGCCACGTACGGCGTTCCGTGGGCCGCGATGATGTGGGTCAGGTCCTTCTTCCACTCGGTCTTCCCCTTGGACTCCTTGCCCGCGGGGTGGGTTGAGGTGGAGGCACCGAAAGGCGTAGCGCTGGAGCGCTGGATGCCCGTGTTCATATATGCCTCGTTATCGTAGCACACGTACAGGACGTCGTGATTGCGCTCGAACATACCGGAGATCGGACCGATCCCGATGTCGAAGGTCGAGCCGTCACCAGCGAAGGCGACGACGTTGATGTCCTTCTTGCGACCCTGGGCCTTGAGCGCGGCCTCAACGCCCGACGCGATGGCCGCGCTGTTCTCGAAGGCGCCGTGGATCCACGGGAGCCTCCAGGCGGTCTGAGGATATGGGGTCGAGACGACCTCCATACAACCGGTCGACTCAACGAGTACGGTGTTAGGTCCTGCGGCCTTGGTGATGAGCCTCATGGCAGTAGCGGCGCCGCAACCGGCGCACGCCCGGTGACCAGGGGCGAAGTATTCCTCTTCAGGCATTCCGAATATCATCTATCACACCTCCTAGTACATCCACTCGATCTTCTTGCCCTTGCCGCTCTTGAGCATCTCGTATATGCTCTCGACATGCTCGTAGCGGATGTCGCGGCCACCAAGGCCGACGATGAAGTTCCGCAGATCGGGCTTGTGGTCTGAATCGTAATGGGCCGAGCGAACCTCGGTGAAGAGCACGCCCTCGAACCCGACGGAGATGGCCTTGTCCAGCACGGCCAGGCCCTTGAGGTCCTTCGTTGCCTCGAGCAACTGCTCCTTGGGGAAGGGCCGGTAAACGATCATCTTGATCAAACCGACCTTCTCACCCTTTTCACGGAGCTTGTCCACGATTACCTTGAGGGTTCCGCATTCGGAGCCGATGCCCAGGAAGGCGAACTCGGCGTCGTCCATGCGGTAGAGCTCGAGGAAGTCGTAGGCCCTGCCGAATTTGTCGGCAAAGTCCTTGAAGGCCTGGGTGATGACCGGGAAGGAGTTCATCATGGCCTCGTTCTGCTCGTTCCGCAACTCCATATAGTGGGTGGGGAATGCGATCGGTCCCTGGGTCACTGGCCTGGCCGGGTCCACGTAGGCGTGGAGCGGCTTGTAGGGTGGGAGGTACGCGTCCACGGTCTTCTGGTCGGGGACGTCCACTGGCTCGAACACGTGCGACAGGGTGAATCCGTCCAAGCACACGAGCGCAGGAGTGAGGACCTTGTGGTCCTCGGCCACCTTGTACGCGAGCAGGGTCAGGTCCAGGCACTCCTGGGCTGTCTCGCAGTGGAACTGGAGCCATCCGATGTCACGGGCGCTCATAGAATCCTGGTGGTCGTTCCAGATGCTGATGGGCGCCGACAGTGCCCGGTTGGCCACGTTCATCACGCAGGGGAGGCGCATGCCTGATGCCACGAAGAGCATCTCGTTCATGAGGGCGAGCCCCTGGGAGGCGGTGGATGAGTAGGTGCGCGAGCCGGCAGCGGCCGCTCCGACCAGCGCCGAGATGGCACCGAACTCAGATTCCACGCGGATGTACTCGGTCTTCAGATCCCCGTCAGCCACCATCTCGGAAATGCGTTCCACGATGTGGGTCTGGGGAGTGATGGGGTAAGCAGCCACCACATCAGGCTTGATTAGCTTCACAGCTTCTGATGCAGCGTGGGAAGCCTCCATTACCGATCTTACCATCTACTTCTCCTCCATGATCATCTTGATGCAGGTCACCGGACACTCGTTGGCGCAGATGCCGCACCCCTTGCAGTAGTCGAGGTCAATGGTCGCCTTTTTGTCCTTGATGTCGACCGATCCCTCGGGGCAGTACACCCAGCAGTTACCGCATCCGGTGCACTTCTCGATATCGATGATGGGGCGGATGGCCCGCCAGGCACCGGTCTTGTACTTGATGGTGGAACCGGGCTCCGTGATAGTTGCAGCAAGTGTCAGCTCGACCATATCACATCCTCTCCTTTGCCTCGTCGAACACGCGCTCGACGAGCTGCTTGTTCTTCTCGCCGATCTTACCTCCGAAGAACTCGGGGATGGCCTCGACGAGAGCGCCCTTGCTGACCTCTCCGGTGAATGCGGCGAAGGCACCGAGCATGGCGGTGTTGACGATGTCCCGACCAAGGACGTCGAAGGCGGCCTTTGTCGCGTTCACCGTGCGCACCTTGAAATCATCGAGCCCGAAGTCACTGGGATCGCGCTCGGTGTTGATGATGATCATACCACCCTTCTTGAGCCCGGCAGTGGCGTCGATGACCTCCAAGAGAGTGGGATCAAGGACGACGACAATGTCAGGATCATAGACCTGGGTTCGTGTGCGGATGAACTCATCCTTGTCGATTCGCACGAAAGCCTGGACGGGTGCGCCACGCCTTTCTACACCGAACATCGGGAAGGACTGGGTGAAGCCCCCGTCCGAGAATCCGGCGACAGCGAGAATCTGAGCGGCCGTGACCGCGCCCTGGCCTCCGCGACCGTGGAAGCGAATTTCCTGCATATAAGCACCTGTTACGGCGTCAAGGGGATTGGATATATAAATCTGCCGGAGTCGCCCGACACAGTTTTATTTTATAGATGTGTCTAGTAATAATTACAGGAGCCCCTTCAAGGTCCGCTCAGAACTCACCATCCTCCTTCCAAGGAAGCTCCCCAATTCATTGGGGGGAGGAATTGGAGAGTAGTACGTCGTGATACGTTCGCTGTGAACCCTCCATGAACTGAGTACCGGCACGCCGCCCCCCAAAGCGATAAAAGACCAGAAAAGCATAACATACGATCATGGAGCAAACGCTCGTCGTCAAGCTCGACACCACGATCGAGCAGCACAACAAGCTCCTC
>PVBE011858574.1_pt1 | contig 15580 bp, 13 predicted proteins | sample 1631181 | NCBI WGS metagenome assembly PVBE01 (sample SAMN08397723, study PRJNA350692) | Marine metagenome, whole genome shotgun sequencing project. | isolation source: water | place: Pacific Ocean | collected 2012-04 | reverse complement strand
TGATGCTGCGGAGAACCTCAACTTCACCTCCATCACGCTGAACTCGAACGACCCATCAGTCCCCAGCGTCATCGACATCGACGCCTTGGTGGACATCCTGATTGGGTCTAGCGACGACTAGCCCCTCTCCTCCTTTGGATCGCACACGGGGCGGCTCTCCTTCGCGGTGAGCCGCCCTGTTTCACCTGTGGGACGCCCTGTCGTGTCCTCAGGCGGTGCGTGTGGGGATTCGAGGGAATCCTGCCCCGAGCCCTCCTCCCCTCCGGACCCCCTCTCTCGCGAGGTCCGTAGTGGGCCTCGTTAGCAATGGAGGTAACCCATGACGACAGGTGAACTTGATCTCGCTCACATCAGCGTGAACAACCCCTCTAAGCGGCACCGCCGCAGCATCGTGACACTTGGCCTGACCCTCCTCGGCTTCTTGGTCGGGGAGTCTTTTGGGCAGCAAATCGACACCACCTGCACTTCCTGTCGGGTGGACCATGTCCCCGGCGCAGGGACGACCGTGAGGGCGCTCGACCCCTCTAGGTCTTTCCTTGAGCCCACCCAAGGGACGTCGATCCCCAACCGAGACCCCTGGCTCGTTGAAGCAGGGTGGTCTGGTGCCTACTACGCGCCGCAGTATTAGCGCGGCGGGCCTCTAACACACAAGCGGGAGCGCGGCTCGAAAGAGGCGCGCTCCCGCTCTGTATGCTCACTCTGAGAAAAAAGCCGTTTCCTCCCAATCGATCGCGTGACTGTGGCGTTCAGGGGTAGCTACGCGACGGTGTGAATGGACTTCAACAGTAGAGAGAACCCCCTAGACTCCTCAGACGGCGCCCTCTTGGGCGCTTGGGAAAGCGGTGACACAGGGGCCTTCACGGAGCTTGTGAGGCGGTATGAGTCCGCTTTGCTCCGGCACGCGAAGGCGCTCTTGGGGGAGACCGGAGCCCACGAAGACGTGGTGCAAGAGTCTTTCATGAAGCTCGCACGTGGTGGCGTAGAGATCCCTGCCGATGTGGCCGGGGACCCTGAAACGGAGCGGCGCGTCATCGGCGCGTGGCTCCATAAGGTCGTAAGGAATGGATGTATGGACGTGCTGAAGGCAGAGAGCCGCCGCAAGACGCGCGAGCGAACTGCGGCTGCTCCTGAGGCAGCGCCCTCGACACCCCCGGAGGTCGAAGTGGAAGACACCAGAGGATTTGTGAGGTCTGCGATCGCAGCCCTCCCTTCTGACCAGCGCGAGGTGCTCGCGCTGCGTCTATTTGAAGAGAAGAGCTATCGGGAGATCGCTGAGGTGACCGGCAAGAAGGTCGGGACCATCGGTTGGCTCATCAGCGAGGGGCTCCAAGCCCTCTCAGGGCGCTTGGCGCCCGTGCTCGGTGAGACAAGCGCAGTACCTGTAAACATTCGAACGGCAAACGGAGGTGCGTGATGCACGAACACAACCAAGATCTAACAGTGAAACTCACGTCCTATCTGATGGGTGAGCTAGACGCAGCAGAGACCCAAGAGATGGAGCGTGCCCTCAGAGACTCTGCGGAGCTTCGCGCCGAGAAGGCAAAGCTCGAGTCAGTCATTGGGCTTGTCTGTGAGCACGGCGCAGACGACTCGTCCCTCTCTGATGAGGCGCGCGAGGCGATCCTTTCTGGCGCCAAGGGCGGAGAGGTGCACTCGATCACGTCGTATAAGCAGTTCTCGCCCTTGGTGAACGCCGCGAGCGTGTTGCTGCTCGTCAGTGCCGCAGGCGCTCTCTATTTCATGAACAATGTGGAGAGTGCGCTCACCGACTCAGAGGTCACTCAGCTCGCCAGGGCAGAGGGGCAGCGGGCGATCCAATCTGAGGGAGGGATCCTTCTGAAGGATTCAGAGGTGCAAGAGCAGGCGATCGAGGTCCCCTCCATGGACGTCAACGCCAACGGGGCCCCTGACGCCTCGACGATTCATTTCTTGGTCCCCCCCAAGCAGTCTGCGAAGAAAATCGCCCCGCAATCAAGAGCCGGCGCTGTCGGGGGACCGTCGACTCCGGGCCCGGCTGGACCGACCTTTACCAGCCCCTTCGACGCCAATAACTTCAACGCCACTGTCGGGACCGGCGGCGGAGGCGGCGGAAAGGCCGGTGGCAAGTGGGGTGGTCGCTTTGGCAGCCGCAGGGCATTGAGCCAAGGTGTCCCGAGCGGAGGCACCCACCTCTGGTACGCGGAAGGTGCTGTCGCTCAAGACAGACTAGTGACGGGGTCGGAGAGCTTCTTCCTTGGTTGGGGTGAACCGGTCATTCGAGACCACGAGATCATGGAAGACGATCAAGAGATCACGGGAGGGCTCATAGAAGAGCTTGACGGGGGCCCCCTGAACGAGGCGCGTGCGAAGGAGCGCGCCCTGGAGCTTCAAAGGCAACAGGCGGAGCTCCGCTCCCAGCGGATCATCGACTCCTGCAGGCCCTTCCCCGACGAAGAGCCCTCGGGCATGTTCTTCCGCTTCTGGGGGGACAACCCGTTCGTGAAGACCTCGCTCGACTCACAGAGCACCTTTGGCGTGGACGTCGACACCGCGAGCTACACCCTCGCCCGCCGATACCTCGCAGAGGGCAAGCTCCCCGGGAAGGCGCAGGTCCGCACCGAAGAGTTCCTGAACTACTTCAAGCCGGACGTCGCCGCTCCGACCGACGAGGTCTTCAGTGTCGAGACCGAGCTCGCCCCTAGTCGCTTCGGCGGGACGGACGGCAAGTACATGCTCCGGGTCACGGTGCGCGGCAAGGAGGTCACTCGCGAAGAGCGGCAGCCCTTGAACCTCACCTTCGTCGTGGATGTCTCCGGTTCGATGAACCAGGGGAACCGCCTCGAGACCGTGAAGCACGGCCTCCGCCTCCTCACAGCGCAGCTCGACGCGAACGATTCGATCGCGCTCGTTGCCTACTCAAAAGAGGCGCGTATCGTCCTGCCGATGACCTCGGCCGGAAGTCGCGCACTCATCGAAGAGGCGATTCACGGATTGCAAGCCGGCGGTGGGACGAACGCAGAGGCGGGGCTCAAGATGGGCTACGCAGCGGCCGCTGACCAAGTCTCCGGTGGCCGTCACCACCGGGTGGTGCTGCTCTCTGACGGCGTAGCCAACATCGGCCAGACCGACCAGGACCGCATCAACGCTGACATCCAGAAGTTCCGTGACCGCGGGATCTACCTGAACACGATCGGCGTGGGCATGGACAACCACAACGACATGTTCCTCGAGCAGCTCGCCAACAAGGGCGACGGCATCTGCAACTACATCGACGACGAGAAGGAGGCTCGCCGGGCCTTGGTGGAGAACTTCACCGGCGCCTTCGAGCCCATCGCTCGCGACGTGAAGATCCAGGTCCAGTTCGAGTCGAGCATCGTCAAGCGCTACCGCCAGATCGGTTATGAGAACCGCGCCATCGCGGACGCCGACTTCCGCAACGACGCGGTCGACGCCGGCGAGGTCGGCGCCGGTCACCAGGTGACAGCACTCTACGAGCTCGAGATCGAGCCTGGGGCCGAACTCGTCAAGGGCGCACTCGCCCAAGTGTTCTTGCGCTGGAAGGAGCCCACGGGCGCCGACAGAGACCCCGCAGAGGACTCCGCGACAGAGCGCCAATGGGCGACCACATTGAACTCAGCCGTGTCCTTAGAGGGCGCCTCCTACGGTTTCCGCCGCGCGATCTGTGTCGCTCAATTTGCAGAGCTCCTGCGCCGCAGTGAGCACGCCAGACAAGACTCCCTCGATGACCTGATCGCGGAAGCTCAGCGCCTTGAGCGGGAACATCTCGCCGGGACGCCGGGTGCCGATGACGACTTCATAGAGTTCATCGCGATGATGGAGCGCAGCAAAGAGGTCATCCTCAACGGGCTCAACAACAGGCGCAGCCCCCTTGATGACTGCGTCCGGAAGCTTCAGGACCGCCGTTATCAGCACCACAGCTGCATCAAGTTCCCTGGTGATGGAACTGATATCCGAGCGCTGGAGGAAGAGATCGCAGAGCTCGAGACGCAGGTCCGAGAGCTGGTTCTAGAGCAGCTCCGCTGAGCTGAGTTCAGGTGATTACGCGCCCCCCGCCCAGAGGACTGGGCGGGGGGCGCTTCGTTTATGGGGTCAGGTCGGTAGGATTCGCGTGTGAAGAGACCCAACTGGATCCTCCTAGGCGCGATCCTCGGCGCCACCTTCGTTCTCCACGCGGCCTTCGGTGCGCACTGGCTCGAGGGGCGCGTGACGGCAGAGCAGATCGAGTGGTGGGAGACCGCCGCCTTTCACCACGGCGTCCACGCGCTCGCGATCTTGGGCTTCGGTCTCTTCCGTAAGACCCGAGAGGCGAGCGACCTCCCCGGTTGGCTGCTCCTCACCGGGCTGTTGATCTTTTCGTCGACGCTCTACGTGATGGCGCTCGGTGGTCCGAGGTGGCTCGGCGCCGTGACGCCCGTGGGGGGCTCTCTCCTGGTCCTCGGGTGGCTGGGCTTCGCCTGGACAGCGCGGAGGGTCGAGGCGTGAGGGCTCTCGCGCTGCTGCTCCTCCTCGTCACCTCGAGCTGCGAGCTGTTCCAGCCGCCCGCGGCCATCCCGCCGACACCCTGGGCGGAGCTCGAGGCAGCCAACTTCGGCGGTCTCCGCAACGTCTCCAAGTGTGGCGAGGTCTGGTTCGGTGGAGGGGTGAGCGAGGGAGACGTCGAGCTCGCCTATCGGCGAGGAGTGAAGAGCGTCCTCGACCTCAGCTTCCCTGATGAGGAGCCGGACTTCGACATCAGGCGGACGTGCTTCGATTACGGGATCGCTCTCTACGACTCCGACCTCTTGGGAGCCGACGTGCTGAGCGACCGAAACGCCGATGAGGCGCTCGACCTCTTCCGAGACACAGAGCACCACCCGCTCCTCGTCGTGTGCGGCACTGCCTCCAACGGCGCGACCTTCTTCGCCTTGTGGCGCGCGCTCGACCACGAGATGCCCCTTGAGGACGCCATCGAGGAGGCCCGCAGAGCGGGCATGCGGCCCGGCCCGCTCGAGTCCTATGTCAGGGCTCAGTTTGAGCGGCTCTCTCCCAAAGAGGGCTGAGCACTCAGTCCGCCGCGCCCATGCGGGCGAGGGCGGCCATGGCCTTCGCGATCGTCAGGCAGTCTTCCTCGCTCGTGCACGCGGGCGGGAGGGCGTAGACGGTCTCTCCGAGCGGGCGCAAGAGGACGCCGTGCGCGAGGGCCTCCTCGCGAAGCGCCAAGGTGTCGAGCGAGAAGTAGCCAGACTCTGCGCTCTTCGACTCGAAGGCGACGATCCCACCTGTGCGGCGGAGGTTGTGGACGAGGCCGTCCTCACCGCCGAGCTCGTCGAGGAGCGCTGTCTCAATGCGCCTGCCGATCGCGTCCAGCTTCGCCGGGGTGTCCTCTGCCCGGTTCACCTCAAGGGAGGCGAGCGCAACGGCACAGCCGATCGGGTGAGCTGTGAAGGTGTGACCGTGGAAGAGGGCGCCGCTCTTGTCTTCGGAGAGGAAGCAGTTGAAGAGCTCTTCCGTCGCGAGGGTGGCTGCCAAGGGGAGCATGCCACCCGTGAGGCCCTTGGCGAGGCACAGGACATCGGGAGACACGTCAGCCTTCCTTGTGGCGAAGAGCTCACCGGTGCGGCCGAAGCCTGTCATGACCTCGTCGGCGATCAGGGGCAGGCCGCGCGCGCTCAGAGCTTCACGGGCTCCCTTGAGGAACTCGACGGAGTGCATCTTCATCCCGGCGGCCCCCTGAACGAGGGGCTCGAGGATGAAGCCCGCGCAGCGCTCCCCGAGCTCTTCGATCGCGGCCTCAAGCCTCTCGAGCACAGGGGGGACCCGTCGGACCTCGAAGAGGAGGGGTTGGAAGGCGAGGAAGAAGGGGTCCGGATCGCCGACGGACATCGCGCCGAAGGTGTCCCCGTGATAGCCGCCTTCGAGAGCGATGAAGACCTCGCGGCGAGGCTCACCGCGCTGGATCCACGCCTGGAGCACCATCTTGAGCCCGACCTCGATGGCGGTGGAGCCGTCGTCCGAGAAGAAGGCCCTCGTCAGCCCCTCGGGAGCCTCCTTGGTGAGCTCCTCCGCGAGGCGGACCGCCGGCTCGTGAGTGCAGCCAGCAAAGAGGACATGGTCGAGCGTCTCGGCCTGGCTCGTCATCGCCTCAACGAGGGCTGGGTGACCGTGTCCGTGGAGCGTCGCCCACCAGGAAGAGATGCCGTCGATCACCTCGCGACCGTCGTCGAGCTTCAGGTGACTGCCCTCCGCACCAACGACTCCGAGCAGAGAGGTCTCGATCCCGTGGCGGGTGTAGGGGTGCCAACTGTGGCGGCGATCACGCGCGTGGAGGTCACCAGTCATCGGGTCACCTCTGCGGTCTGTCTAGGTCCAAGGAGTTGTGAGAGGTCGTTTGTGTCCAGCCACGCATCGAGCGCAGCGGCGTCGAGGGGGTCGAGGAGCGGGAGGTGATGCACGCTCTCTACGCCGCAGAGCTCGCGCAGGGTGCGCTCGTTGTCCGGGTGCTCCTCGCCAACGAGGAAGAGCGCGTCGACCCCGAGCTTGCGCGCGGCGAGCGCCTCGAGGGAGAGCAGGGTGTGGTTCAACGTGCCGAGACCGGTGCGCGCCACGAGGACGATCCTCGGGCGCAGCCCCGCGATCCAGTCGAGGTTCGTCGTTGCGCCGACGAGGGGGACGTGCAGCCCCCCGGCGAGCTCAAGGAGCAGGGTCCCTTCGGCGCGCGAGCGCTCCTCTTCGTAAGCGTCGTCGAGGCGCTCCATGTCGATCTCGGCCCCGGCAGACTCTGCGGCGTGGTGAGGAGAGGCGGGGCGCGGGAAGCGGTAGGCGGGCGCGCCGGTTGAGAGCTCGGGCGAGAGGGCGCTGACCGTGGTCGTGTCGCAGTCATCTCCCGTCTGGACGGGCTTCCAATAGCGCGTCGGGCCGCGGCGGCAGAGCGCGCGCGCGAGGAGCGCGGAGACGACGGTCTTGCCGACCTCCGTGTCCGTACCGACGACGCAGATGGGCGCGCTCACATCGTCTACGGGAGGAGGGGGTGCGGGCGTGGCGCCTGTCGCGAGCAGCCGCTCTGCGAGCCCGTCGAGGGCGGCGTCGGTGTGCGTCGAGTGCACGACGATCCGAAGCCTCGCTGCGCCGAGAGGGACCGTGGGTGGGCGCACCGCGCGGACGTCGAAGCCGGCGGCTTGCAGCGTGTTCGCGAGCGAGACCGCGGCGTCGTTGTCTCCGACGGGGTACGGGAGGATCGCTGCGTCTGGAGCGGGCAGAGAGAGGGCAGCGGCGAGACGCCTCGCGTTCACGCGGAGCTGTCCGCGTTCGTCGTCTGCGCACCTCGCGCTGTTCACTGCGGCGAGGAGCGCGCCGGCGGTCGCGGGTGGGGTGCCCGTCGTGAACACGAAGGAGCGCGCGCGCTCACAGAGCTCTTGGCGCAAGGCGTCGCTGCATACGACGAGGGCGCCGCCGACGCCGAGGGCCTTCCCGCCCGTGACGATCCGCGCGGCGAGCCGCTCATCGCTCGCGCCAGCGGCGCGCCAGGCGCCAGCGCCCGCAGGACCGACCACGCCCACTGCGTGGGCCTCGTCGACGATGAGCCAGGCGTCGTGCTCTCGAGCGAGCGCCTCGTACTCCTTCATCGGAGCGAGGTCGCCCTCCATCGAGTCCACACCTTCGATGAGGATGAATCTCTTTCGAGCGCCGGCGCACTGAGTGAGCGCGCGCTCGAGGCTCTGTGGATCGGAGTGTTGGAAGACCAGGGTGCGGGCGCGAGAGAGGCGGCACGCGTCGATCAAGCTGGCGTGATTGCGGGAGTCAGAGCAGATCGCGTCACCCTCACCGGCGAGGGTCGTCACGACCCCTAGGTTCGCCTGATAGCCCGTCGGAAAGAGGAGGGCCGCCTCAGCGCCGAGCCAGTCGGCCGTCAAGGCCTCGAGCTCTTGGTCTAAGGGAGAGCCGCCACCCAAGAGGCGTGAGGCGCGAGCGCCGGCGCCGTGCTCCTGCAGCGCGGCGCGCCCCGCCTCGACGACCTCAGGAGCTCGAGCGAGCCCGAGGGTGTCGTTGGAGGTGAAGTCGTGCCGCGCCTCAGTAGGGAGCCTGAGGGAGCGAGCGAGGCCGCGCGCCTCACGCTCTCTCTGTGCGCGCCGGAGCGCGTCGTCGAGGTGCCCCGTCATCTCTTCACTCCGAGACGAGGGGCTCGAGGTCGAGCTTGGCGAACAGGGCGGCGTCCGAGCCGGGGCTCGGATTAGGGGTCGTGAGGAGGCTCTCTCCCACGAAGATCGAGTTGGCGCCCGCGAGGAAGCACAGGGCTTGGCCTTCTTCAGAGAGCTCGGTGCGGCCGGCGGAGAGCCGCACGTAAGAGCGCGGCATGAGGATCCGCGCGGCGGCGATGACGCGCAGGAGCTCCGTCCAGTCGACCCTCTCGTTCTGCTCCATCGGGGTGCCCTCGATGGGGACGAGGTCGTTGATCGGGACGCTCTCAGGCTGCGGGTCGAGGTTCGCCAACTCAGCGAGGAGCTCGGCGCGCGCCTCTCTCTCCTCGCCTAGCCCCAAGATGCCGCCGCAGCAGACGGAGAGGCCGGCTTCGCGGACGTGGCGCAAGGTGTCGAGGCGCTCGTCGTAGGTGCGCGTCGAGGTGACCTCTTCGTAGTGACTGCGGCCCGTGTCGAGGTTGTGGTTGTAGTAGTCGAGCCCCGCGTCCTTGAGCCGGGCCGCTTGTGCCTCGTCCAGCATCCCGAGGGTCACGCAGGTCTCAAGGCCGAGGTCTTTCACGCCGCTCACCATCTCGCACACGCGGTCGAACTCAGGGCCGTCCTTCACCTCGCGCCAGGCGGCGCCCATGCAGAAGCGGTCAGCGCCGTCAGCCTTGGCCCGGCGCGCGTCCTCGAGGACCTCGTCGACTCCCAAGAGCCGCTCGCGCTCGAGGCCGGTCGAGTTGTGTGCGCTCTGCGAGCAGTAGCCGCAGTCCTCCGGGCATCCGCCGGTCTTGACGTTCAGGAGCTGCGCGCACTGGATGCGGTTGGGCGCGTGGTGTTCGCGGTGCACAGCGGCCGCTTCGAAGACGAGGTCGAGGAGCGGTTTGGCTAGGAGCGCCTCGGCCTCGGCGGTGGAGACAGCGGCGGGAGCTTGTGTGGGGGCCATGCGGGAATTCTAGCGAGGTCGCGGCATTCCACGACCCGTGATCCCCGCTCCTCGCCTCTCAGTCCTGGAAGAACTCCCGCGCGAGCTCCTGGAAGACAGGGAAGCGCAAGGCCTGGGGGCCGTCAGAGAGGGCCTCCTCAGGCTGGGGGTGGATCTCGACCATGACGCCTTGGGCTCCGACCGCCCCCGCCGCGCGCACGAGGGGCGGGACGAGGTCTCGGCGCCCAGCGGCGTGGGAGGGGTCGCAGATCACGGGCAGGTGCGTGAGCTCACGGAGGACAGGGATCGCTCCGAGGTCGAGGGTGTTTCGGGTCGCGGTCTCGAAGGTGCGGATCCCGCGTTCGCAGAGGAAGACCTGCTGGTTGCCGTGCGAGAGGATGTACTCAGCCGCCTGCAGGAGCTCTTCGATCGACGCCATCAGGCCGCGCTTCAGCATCACGGGCCGGTCCACGGCGCCGACCTTCTTAAGCAGCGTGAAGTTCTGCATGTTGCGCGCGCCGATCTGGAGCACGTCTGCGCGGGCGGCGACGGGCTCTACGTCCTCGGGCGCGAGGACCTCAGTGACGACCGGGAGGTCGTGGGCGCGGCCTGCCTCCACGAGGAGGTCGAGCCCCTCGTACCCGAGGCCTTGGAAGCTGTAGGGGGAGGTGCGCGGCTTGAAGACGCCGCCGCGCAAGACCTGTGCGCCGGCCTCTTTGACGATCCGCGCGCAGGTGTTGATCTGCTCAGCGGACTCGACCGCACAGGGGCCAGCGATGAGCGTCGGGGTGTCGCCGCCGAGCTCGTGGCTGCCGACCTGGATGATCGTGTCGTTGGACTTGTGCTCGCGGCTGGCGAGGCGCCACCCGCTCGAGTTCTTGGAGATCACCGCGGGCGCCTCGACCTGTTCTTCCGTGGGGGCGACCTCTGAGGACGGGGCGGAGACCTCGCTCACCGCTCGGGCGCTCGGGTTGGTCGGCTCGTGGTCACAGCGCGGATAGCTGCCGAGGACCTTCAGGTAGCGCGTCACTCGGGTCAGGTCTTCGAGGGCGCCGAGCACAGCGGCGTCGCCTTGGGCTCCTTCGAAGTCGACGTAGAACTGCTCCTCGAAGGGGCGCCCTGGGATCGGCCGGTTCTCAAGCTTGGAGAGGGCGAGGCCGCGGTCGCGGAAGACCAAGAGGGCCTCGACGAGGGACCCAGCCTTCTGGCCGGTCGACATGACGAGGGAGGTGCGCGCCGGGACGAGCGGATCGAGGGGCTCGGTCTCACGCGCGATGACGACGAAGCGGGTGTAGTTCTCCTCTTCGTTGGTGATCTCACGGGAGAGGATCGTGAGGTCATTGCAACGTGCAGCAGCCGCGCTCGCGATGGCCGCGTGGGTCGGGTCTCCGAGCTCCTTGATGTGCTCGACGGCGAGGGCCGTGTCGGTGTATGCGTCGAGCTCCGCGCCCACGAGGCCCTCAAGAAAATTGGAGCACTGGAGGATCGCCTGCGGGTGCGAGGAGACACGCGTGATCTGGTTGAGGGGGGTCTCTTCTGTGGCGATCAGGCAGTGCTCGACCTTGAGTCGATGCTCACCGACGATCGTGAGGCTGGTGGATCGGAGGAGGTCATAGACGTCGTTGATGCTCCCTGAGGTCGTGTTCTCGATAGGGAGGATGGCGTAGTCAAAGCGGCCCTCTTCGACCTCACGTGCTGCCTCTGCGAAGGTCTTGAAGCCCTTGGTGCTGACGCGCTCTACGCGAGTCGAGAAGTGAGCGTTCGCCGCGAGCTCCGAGTAGGCGCCGACGCCGCCTTGGAAGGCGACCTGGATGACTCCTCCGGCGTTGTCCGGGAGCGCTGCGCGCTGCAGGTCTTCGACCTGAAGACGGACAGAGTCAGCGATGATCTCTCGGAAGACCTTCGTGACGAAGTGGGCGTCGAGGCCTTGCTCTCGGCCGAGGCCGATGAGCCGCTCTAAGAGCTCCTCTTCGCGGTGAGGGTCCCTGACGGCCTTGCCGTCCGCGGATTTTGCCTGAACGACCTCCCTGACGAGCTCGCGGCGGCGCGCGAGGAACTCGAGGGATCTGGCGTCGAGCTCATCGAGCTCGGCGCGCAGTTGGGAGACGTCTCTGTTGGGGGTGGGGTCGAGCGGTTCACTCATGGGGAGTTATCCAGTGGCTTACGGTGTCGCCTTGCAAGGTTCTATCGACCCTGGGAGGTCCGAGAAGGAGGTCGAACCCTCCCTTTCTTGGCCTCCGGACCTCCGGGGCGATACCCTCACCCCCGTGACCGAGCAGAAACCGACTACCTACTGGGACTATATCCAGATCGAGGAGCTCACCGCTCTCCAGAGCGGGCTCGCTGAATCCGAGGATGAGATCTCGAATGATGAGGTCCTCTTCATCACGGTGCACCAGGTCTTTGAGCTCTGGTTCAAGCTCATCCTGCGTGAGCTGCGCACCGCTCGCGACCTCTTCAGGAAGGAGCCCGTGGCAGAGCAGGAGCTCTCCGGTGCTGCCCGGAGCCTAGAGCGCGTGACCACCATCCTTCGTCGCTGCACAGACCACTTCGAAGTGGTCGAGACCTTGACCACTCGCGACTACCTCGCCTTTAGGAACAAGCTCTTCCCGGCGAACGGCTTCCAGAGTCGCCAGCTAAGACAGATCGAGATCGTCATGGGGCTCGCGGATGAGGACCGGATCCCCTTTGGTTCGGAGAGGGGCTTCCTCGCAGCGCTGAAAGAGCCCGACGGCACCCCCTCCACCTCGATGCAGAAGGTGTGTAACACTCAGGCTGAGGGCGCGAGCTTTAGGGAGGCTATAGACGAGTGGCTCTACAGGACGCCGATCGACGGTGTCTCTCTAGAAGATCCGGACAGCGCAGCCTCCTTGGACAGGTTCCTCTCGAAGTTCCTTGATGCTTACGACTCTGAGAGCGCGTCCTCGCGTTCGATCGCGCTCGCCAACGCGAAGGGCTCAGCAGACGCCGAGCGCATCGAGGAGCTGTACTCCGATGAGCGCGCCTCTGTGCGCGCCTTCTTCTCACCATCTGAGTCGAAAGGCGGCGCTCGGCGGAGACGCATCCGCGCCGCGGCGCTCTTCGTGGAGACCTATCGCGAGCTCCCGCTCCTCGCCTGGCCGCGCGAGATCCTCGACTCGCTCGTCGAGCTCGAGCAGCAGTTCGTCGTCTTCCGCCAGCGCCACGCGCGCATGGCGGAGCGCGTCATCGGCCGTCGCGCCGGGACCGGCGGCACCTCCGGCGTCGCCTACCTCGACAAGACGGCGCTCAAGTACCGCATCTTCCGTGACCTCTGGGCGATCCGCACCCTGCAGATCCGCCGTGAAGCTGCGCCCGAGCTCGACAAGCCGGAGTACTACGGCTTCCTCCATCCGGAGTAGCGGGTGCTTTAGCGCTCGCGCAGCGCGCCCGAACGTGCCATGGAGAGCGCGCGTTGATTTTATGCCGGAATCCGGCCCACTCTTGGAGGCGGAAACCCCACCCTTTGGGGCCCAAGTCACCCCTCTGAGTCCCTCTGGACCCCGCGAGTTTTTCCATGCAGATCATCAAGAACGCCGTCGCCACCATTCACTACACCCTCAAGAACGACGAAGGTGAGATCCTCGACACCTCCGAGGGCCGCGACCCCATGCCCTACCTCCACGGCGCCGGGAACATCATCCCCGGGCTCGAGTCCGAGCTCGAAGGGAAGGCCGCCGGCGAGTCGATCAGCGTGCGTGTCGAGCCCAAAGACGGCTATGGCGAGAAGAACGACGGGATGGTCCAGACCATCCCGCGCGAGCACATGCCCGAGGGCGTGGAGCTCGAGGTGGGCATGCAGCTCGAGGCGCAGACCCCTGAGGGTCAGGCCCAGGTCGTCACGATCATCGCCCTCACGAACACCGACGTAACCCTTGACGGGAACCACCCCTTGGCCGGCGTCGCCCTCAACTTCGCCGTCGAGGTGGTCGAGGTCCGCGAGGCGTCAGAAGAAGAGCTCTCCCACGGCCACGTCCACGGCGCTGGCGGGCACGAGCACTAGATCGCCTGCCCCATTATCCGGGAAGGGTGTAATCTTGAGAGAGGGGACCTCCTCTCACTCCTCATGAAGCTCTCTCGGGTCTTTCTCCTGCTCTCTACATGGGCGCTGGTCTGTGCCACGGCATCTGCGCAGCGCGGCTCTGTGGGCGTGCGCGTGAAGCGCTTGCCGGAGCCGCAGGCCAACCTCTACCCGAGCGGGTTCGGGGTCGACTCGCCGCGCGCGGAGAGCATGGCGGCGGGGGAGCGGCCGGTGATTTTACTGACCGGTTACTGGCCGCCGACCAACAACATGTTGCGGGAGTTCAGCACGAGCACGACCCAGAACCCAGAGGCCTGGATCGGATCGGACTGGGAAGGCCGCGGCTACGACGTCTACTCCTACTTCGCAGAGTTCACTGGCGGCGGGGGGCAGGGCTCGGGCGACCTCGAGGTGGATTACCAAGACACCTCCGCTGACTTCTGGCCCATCGCAGACGGGCACCAACCCATCGCCATCATCACCTTCAGCCGGAGCATCGCGATCAACAGCGACTGGGAGGTCGAGCGCGTCAACAAGAACCACGGGAACTGGGTCTACGATTTCACGCCGCCCTTGAGTCCGACTCCTGAGCCGCCCGACGCGAGCGTCCCCGTAGGCCACGTCCGCTACTCCACCCTCCCCATGCAGGACGTGGTCGATGCCATCGACGTGATGAGCCTCCCGAACACGACGGCATGGATCGACATGGGCGGCGGCGGCGGCGGGTACCTCTCGGAGTTCATCGGCTATCACGGTGTTTGGTATCAGTCCCTGCACTACAACATGAGCGACCCCGCCTGGTGCGTGGCCGCGGGGCACGTCCACGTCGGGGGTGGAGGCACCCTCTTCCGCGCCCAGAAGGTCTCCAAGCAGGTCCTGCGCGCGGTCATCCGCTATGTGGATGAGGTCGTCGGTGTCTCCGGCGGACGGACCGAGTGGTTCTGTCCGACGACAGCTACCTCCGAGTCGATGGGCGCGGTGCTCACTTCTCGCGGCTCCTACTCGCTCTCACAGAACGACCTCGAGCTCTACTCCCTCTTCGTTCCCTCAAGCGAGTTCGGCATCGCCTTCTGTGGCGCGAACCAGACACAGGGGAACCCCTTCGGTGATGGACAGCTATGCGTCCAGGGCCCGCATTACCGCTTCGGCCCGCCGGTCTTGTCGAACGCGGAGAACGAGCTCCTCTTCCCGCTCGACTCGAGCCAGCAGACGCATGGCTTCAGCCAGATCACCCCCGGCTCCACCTGGAACTTCCAACTCTGGTTCCGCGATAACGCCTCAACAGGCGCCGGTCATAACCTCTCGAGCGCGCTGGGCATCACCTTCGCGCCCTAGCGGCTCAGGCTACCACTGGTCGGAGCGCCAGATGTCCCAGGCGGCCTCGACGTAGTCGCCGCGCGGGCGGCACTCGGCGCCGACGAAGTCGGTGTAGCCGAGGGCGATCGCTTCCTTGAAGACTCGGTTGTAGTGGATCTCGCCGGTGCCGGGCTGGTTGCGGCCGGGATGGTCGGCGAACTGCAGGTAGCCGATCTGGTCGATGCCGTCCTTCATGCGCCCGCAGAGGTCTCCCTCTTCGATCTGCATGTGGTAGAGGTCCCAGTTGATCTTGCACATCGGGCTGTCCACCTCGCGGCAGATGCGCGTCGCGTCCACAGAGCCATAGAGGCAGTGTCCGGGGTGATCGCGCCGGCCGTTCATCGGCTCGAGGATCATCATGATGTTCGCGTCTTCGCAGATGGGGGCGGCGAGCTTCAATCCGTCCGTGACGCCCTTCAACATCTCGTCCTGGCTCATGTCCTTCTGGTTGTTACCAGCGACGATCGTCATCTTGCGCGCGCCGATCTTCTTCGCGGCGACGCATGAGGCCTTCACCTCCTCGACGAACTTGGTGTGGTTATTTGGGTTGTTCATGCCGGGGTTGAAGCCCCACGCGGTGAACTGGGCGATCTCGATGCCGGTCTCGGCGACGATCTCCGCGATGTGGTCGAGGTCCTTGCTGCGCCAGGGCCAGAACTCGACCGCAGGGAAGCCGAGCTCGTGCGCCTTCTCGATGCGGCCATAGATGTCGAGGCCCATGCCCCACATCTCCACGTTGAGAGCGAACTTGGTGTGCGGGGTCTTCCCCGGCTTACCCGTGGCGCGGGCCTCAGCCTCGTCTTGGGAGATCGCTGCGTTCGCGACGGCGGTGGTGCCGGCGATGGCGGCGGAGGAGGCGAGGAGGTCGCGGCGTGAGAGGCTCATGGTGGAGTGGGGTTGGGATCAGAGGGTGGAGAGGTATTCGATCAGGTCCCGCATCTCGGTGCGAGTGAGGAAGCCCGTGAGGCCCTCGGGCATGGAGGAGAGGGCGCGCTTGCGCTCGGTGATGTCTGCCGGCGCGACGTCGTAGACCTCACCCTCGGCGTTGATGAGGACGAGGTTCTCTGCGTCTTCCGACAGGATGCGGCCAGCGAGGACCTCGTC
>PVBE010717973.1_pt1 | contig 15582 bp, 15 predicted proteins | sample 1631181 | NCBI WGS metagenome assembly PVBE01 (sample SAMN08397723, study PRJNA350692) | Marine metagenome, whole genome shotgun sequencing project. | isolation source: water | place: Pacific Ocean | collected 2012-04 | reverse complement strand
CGTGCACCCGTTCGCCGTTCGTCAGCCACCGGAAATAACCCTCGATGTCGTCTATCATCGCCGGTGTCAATTGTTGCGGCACGACGCCGCGCACCAACGCCGTCCCGCGCTCGCGAAGCACGTCCGCACAATCTTCGACGTTCAAGTTCGAGGCCTGAAACGTCAGGCCGTCGGCATCAAACGCACCCTCGGGTGGAGGCTCCAACTGGGCCGTCAAATTCTCTTCCAGCATGGGAGGAATCGAGCGGAATATGATTAAGAATCGGTGAATCGCTAGGTCTACCAAGACCTGCTAGGGTGCGACATCGCAGCGAAAAGGGAGGCGCGCAATGTCAACCTACATTGTTCTGGCGAACTACACCGAGCAAGGCATCGCCAACATCAAGCAAAGCCCCGGCCGGCTGACGGCGGCAAAAAAAGCGCTAAAGGCCATTGGCGGCCGCTTCAAGGATTTCTATTTGACGATGGGCGGGTACGACTTCGTCTGCGTGATCGAGGCACCCAGCGATCGGGCCGCGGCGAGTTTCGCGCTCGCCATCGGGGCGCAGGGGAACGTGCGGACCACGACGATGTTGGCGTTCCCGGAGCCCGAGTACCGCAAGATCGTCAAGGCCCTGCCGTAAGATACTCGCGGAGACCGGAAGCTCTAACCCGCCCGCGTCGAAGCCGACGCCAAACTAAGGCCGACCGCACCGGATTGAGCCGCGCTCAACCGGTTGGGAGCGCCTGGCCGTGATCGGTGGCGGCGGCCCTGCGCATCGCCGCCATCGCCTTGTCTATGGGAAAAAGAACGGTCGTGTGGATGGCGGCGAAACCACCGGTCCCGCTCATTGTCATCAGCGCGGCGCTCATCCTCTCGCGGTCGGGAAACTCGGCGATGAAGATGCCGTCGTATTCGCCGAAGGCGAAGAAGAGCTGCAGCAGTTTGCCGCCGAACGCACCGACAAATGCCTCGGCGACGCTCGCGCGGTCCGACGGCGTATCGATCATCGCTTGCGCCTGCTCGGACCGGTAGCGGAATTGGACCAGGCAGTGTTGCGTCATGGTATGCTCCTTCATTGCTATGGCGTCATCGCTACAGCGGCCGGCGAAAGACCGCCCAGGCCGCCAGGTATAGCGCCGCAGCCGAGGCTACCACGAGGCCGAAGCCTAGGTGGAGGGCAAGAAGCGTCGCCAAGACTGCGCTCACCACCGAGGCGCAACCGTTGATTCCCCACGCCCAAGGAATCAGTTCGCGCCAGCGTGCGTGGAGCCGTCCGATGCCCAACGGAAAGGGCATTCCCATCGGCACTGCCAGGGGAGCGATAAGGGCGAGCGCGATCGCCACCTTAGCCGGCTGTGGCAACGGCATGAGCCAGCGCAGCGCCGGACCGAGCGCCACCAAATAGAGCCCGGACGTCAACGCGATCGCCGTCGCCGCAGCGCCGAGTGCCGAAGCGCGCCGGCCCGCGAGGCGCGCGTCCAACGCCGGCGCAGCGCCCGCACCCACACCGGCAAAGACCAGGAACGCCGCCAAGACCACCGCAACCGCATACAGTGGGTGACCTAGGAACTGCACGAAACGCTGAATGAAGGCGATCTCGACGAAGAGGAAGCCGAGGCCGAGCAGCAGGAAATAGAGCGCAACTCGCAACCGTGGCGCGCCACGGCTCCGACCTCCCGGCAAGGCGCGAAGCGGGGCCAGTACCAACGCGGCGCCCAGCACCACCGCCTGGGCCAGCGTCGCAAACAGAATCAGCGTTCCCCACTCGATGAGCGAAGCCGCGCCTTGGCTGCGCAACGCCAACAGCTCGGGTAGGGCGCGCCAGCGGAAGAAATCGAAGAAGTACGGGCGGTCGTCAGTGGCCGGCCTGAGGTCGAATTTGTAGCGGGCAACAAAATCGGCACGGCCCGGACCGAGAAGCGCCACGGCCCCGTCGTGAAACAGCGGCCCGTCCAAAAGGTTGTAACGATTGGCCTCGTCCCGCGTCATGCCCGGGTAGTACACGAGATCGAAGGCGCGGGCAGAGGCGAAGGCACGCGCCGAGGCGATCTCGGGCGCGGTGAGTTCGCCCTTCTTGACTACGAGCGTGGTTGTCTTCCATCCGCGGATAAGGATCAGTCGCTTGGCCGGATCCGGCACACCGGTCGCTTCCAGCGCGGAGATCGCGGTGGCGAAGAGCTTTAGCGAATCGCGCGGTGGCAGCTTCAGCCAACGGCTTACCGCGAGCACGCCGCCGGGGGCCAGTCGCGCTAGGTAGTCGCCGAACGCCTCGCGGGTATGGATGTAGCTTTCGCCGAGGCCGCGGACACCACCGGCCGAGGCGGCGAAGGTGTCGAGAATGGGCACCTGAATCAGGTCGTAGGGTTCGCGGCTGGCGGCGGCGAAGGCGCGGGCGTCGGCGACGTGAAGTTTGACGGCTTCGGCGGCGTAGATACCGCCCGAGAATCGGGCGAATCGCTGGGCCACGAGATCCGCTACGGCGGGATCGACCTCGACCGCATCGATGGCGGCCGCGTCATGATGAAGCGCTAGGAGGACGTGCGCGCCGGTCCCAGCGCCAAGCACCAGTACCCGGGGCCGGGCCACGAGGTGATAGGGCAGCGCCTGGGTCATGAAGTCTAGATAGGCTGCCGATTCCGGCGTGCCGTCGTAGCGCGCAATCGCCGCCGGCCCCTGGCCATCGATGAACAACCCAAGCTGCTCCGGCAGCTCTGCGGTTGCTTGAAGACTGAGCCCGGGCGCATGCCGGAAGGGAACGATCGGGCTCTCGACCACCGCGAGCTGGCCGAGCGGGCTTGACCCGCTGGCGACGACCTCGGCGCCGGGCACGCGGAGCGCCATCGACAGCCCCTTGTATTGGGATATTTGCGGGGCGATCCAGTTTGCCGGTGCCGCTCCCGCGAGGACCAGGCCGGCGATTGCAATGCCCAACGATCGCCCCCACCGACCGGCGCCGAGCCCGGCGAGTGCTGCGGCGGCGAAGCCGAGCGCGAGAACGAGCCGTAGTCCGTCCTCCGCATCCACGACGAATAGCGCCCCGATAACCGCGGCGGCGCCGATACCCGCACCGACGAGGTCGAAGCGATAGATGCGGCTGGCCGCCTCGCCAAAGGCGGCGAAGGCGAGACCGACGCAGTTGGCGGCGAAGAAGAACGGCACCATGAGTATCAGGTACGTGGCTGCCACCGCGAGGAGCTGTGCGGGTTCCCACACCACGGCTAAGGCGTTGAAGGGAATGCGCTGGACCACCGCGAAGGCGAGGAGAGAGGTGAGCCCGAAAAGCGCCGCGTTGACTTGCCAGGCGGTGATGTAACGGGCCAGCAGCCAGCTCCGCGCAAGTGCGATGAAGGTGCCCGACGCGCCATAGCCCAGCAGAGCGATCGAGATAATCATGAAGGCGAAGTGGTGCCACTGCACGATCGCATAGAGCCGGACCAGCAGTACCTCGAATGCGATCGCCGCGGCCGAGACCAGCGAGATGGCGGCGAGCGGCACGCTCAGCGCCCGCCGGTAAGTGGCACGAACCGGACCGGCAGGAGCTGTCGGATTTGGATGCTTTCGTCCTCGTGCTTGATGACCAACATGAGCTGCTGGACGCTAAAGGGGTCGCCAACCGGGATCACCATGCGGCCGCCCGGTTTGAGCTGGCGCACCAGCGGCGGCGGGATGTGGCTCGCCGCGGCCGTGACGACGATAGCGTCGAAGGGGCCGCGCTGCTCCCAGCCGTAGTAGCCGTCGCCGAGACGAGCCTCGACCTGAGCGAAGCCTAGCCGGTTCAATCGCTCGGCGGCCGCGCGGCCAAGTTCCGGGACGATCTCGATGGTGTAGATGTGGGTCCCGAGCGCAGCAAGGACGGCGGCCTGATAGCCCGAACCCGTGCCCACTTCGAGCACCACATCGTTAGGCTGTACCGCCAACAGGTCGCTCATCAGTGCGACGATGTAGGGCTGCGAGATGGTCTGACCGTAGCCGATGGGAAGCGGGCGGTCGTCGTACGCTTCCTCACGCGCCGAATCGGGAACGAATTCGTGACGCGGCACGCGGCCCATCGCCTGGATCACCGCCGGCGATATCTCGCCGAGCGAGGAAGAATAGGCCGCCGCATGGGCCTCGATGACCGCCACCATGCCCGCGCGCCGCGAGACATAGTCGTGATCCGCCTCGGCTGCGCCCGCGCTCGCGGCAAGGACGCCCAACGCCGCGCCCAGGCCCAGACCTAGTGTCCGCACCGCTCGCCTCATCTCGCCCCATCCGTGGCCAGGATCAAGCGCCATTATAGCGGCGCCGAAAAGTGTCAGTACGCTCGAGCGACGGGATGGACTTGGGCGGTCGGCAGCCCTAGATTCAAACCATCCGCAACGGTCCGTATCGTGAAGCCCGAAGCCATCAAGCGCCGACTAGCCGCAATCCTCGCCGCCGACGTCGCGGGATACTCCCGCCTCATGGGCGCCGACGAGGAGGCGACGCTGCGCATGCTTACCGAATACCGGGCCGCCATGTCCGCGCGCATCGAGGGCCGCGATGGCCGCGTGGTCGGCACTGCTGGCGACGCGCTCTTGGCCGAGTTCACCTCGGTCGCCGATGCCGTCACCTGCGCTGCCGAAATCCAACACGATCTAGGCCGGCGCAACACCGACCAGCCTGAGGAGCGGCGCCTTGAGTTCCGCATTGGCGTTCACCTCGGCGATGTCATGGTTGCGGGCGATGACATCTACGGCGACGGCGTCAATATCGCCGCGCGGCTGCAGGAGATGGGTGAGCCCGGTGGTATCTGCGTGTCCGGCACCGTGCACGACAGCATCAAGAACAAGCTCGCCTTCGGTTACGCAGCGGCCGGCGAGCAGTCCTTCAAGAACATCGCCGAGCCGGTTCGCGCCTTTCACGTGCGGCTAGGCGGATCCGCCGATAGCGCCGCGGCGCCGGCCGAGGATTCGCAGCCGCGTAGGCCTTCGCTGGCGGTACTGCCGTTCGACAACCTGAGCGGCGATCCCCAGGAGGACTACTTCGCCGACGGCATCACCGAAGACCTGATCACCGAGTTCTCGCGCTTCCAGGAACTGATCGTCATCGCCCGCAACTCGGTGTTCAGTTACAAGGGCCAGCCGATCAAGGTTCCGGACGTGGGCCGCGAGCTGGGAGTTCGCTATGTACTCGAAGGCAGCGTCCGTAAAGCCGGCACGCGAGTGCGCATCACCGCGCAGCTCGTCGAGGCCGCGACCGGTCACCACCTATGGGCCGAACGCTATGACCGTGAGATTGAGGATGTATTCGCGGTTCAGGATGAGGTGACGCGCACGATCGTCGCCACCCTCGCCGGCAAGCTCGACGCTACGGAGCGCCGGCGAGCGCGGGGCGCTAGCGAGCGGACTGGCAACCTTGAGGCTTATGACTTAGTGCTTCGCGGCCGCGAGCTCTGGCTTCGCTTTACGCCCGAAGACAACCTCGCGGCCCGCCAACAGTACGAGAAGGCGATCGAGGCGGACCCCGACTACGCTCGGGCCTACGCCGGACTCGCTTGGACCTATCTGCAGGAGGCGTGGACGACCGGGTCGGAGGAGGCGCACCATCGCGCCTTGGAACTCGCGCGCAAGGGCGTGCGCATCAACTCTGCATCGCACTCCAATTACCTTACGCTCGGCCAGGTCTGCTTGGCGAACGGCCTCACCGACCAAGCGGTCGATGCGATGGAGCACGCCCTAGAACTCAACCCAAACGATTCAGATGGGCTGCCGTTCCTCGCCCAAGCCCTCAGCATGCAGGGCAAACCCGATGAGGCCATCGCGCGGATTGGCGAAGCGACGCGTATCAACCCAGGTTTGCGCCAACGGCATCGCGCCCAGACCGTTGCCGCCCATTTCGTCGCCCGGCGCTACGCCGAAGCGGTCGAAGCCATGGAGGGGCTCGGCGATCCCGCGCCTTGGGTGGCCACATGGTACGCCGCGGCACTCGCCCAGCTTGGGCGAGAGGACGAGGCCAAGAAAGTGATCATGGAGTACCAACGGCACGCCCAGCCGTTTGCGTTTGCCAGCCGTCTCAGGGGTTTCAAGCACGACGAGGACCGCCAGCACTATGCCGAGGCCCTGCGCAAGGCGGGTCTGAAAGAAGAGGCCGATTGAGCGACGTCATGCAAGTCTCGGCAAGCGAGGCTTGGCGTATCCTCAACGACGAGCACGGCGCGATGCTGGTCGACGTGCGCACGCAGCCCGAATGGATGCTGGTCGGCGTGCCCGACATTTCAGACATCGGCCGCGGCCCTGTGTTCATCGAATGGCAGTGCTTTCCTACGATGGCCCAAAATCCCGAATTTCCTGCGGGGTTAGAGGCGGCCGGCGCCGAGTCCGGCACACCGCTCCTGTTCATGTGCCGCTCGGGCAACCGCTCTGACGCGGCGGCCCGCATGATGGCCGGGCGAGGCTACACGCGCTGTTTCAACGTTGGCGGCGGCTTCGAAGGCGAACGCGACGCCTCGGGCCACCGGGGCACTGTAAGCGGCTGGAAGGTCGCGGGCCTGCCTTGGACACAGGGTTAAGCGTCTTCGCGCGGCTCAAGCGAAGCTGCCTCGACGACTGGATCGCATATATCCAACACCCCTTCGTCCGCCAGCTGGGCGAGGGTTCACTCGCTCAGGATTCGTTCAGGCATTATCTGAAACAGGACTATCTCTTCCTCGTCCACTTCGCCCGTGCCTATGGGCTGGCTGTGTTCAAGAGCGAGACGCTCCCCGACATGCACCAGGCCAAGAATGCGCTGAGCGCGGTGCTCGATACCGAGATAGGCCTCCACGTCGAGTATTGTCGCGAATGGGGCGTCGAAGAGGCCGAACTCGCCCAACTGACCGAAGCCAAGGCCACGACCGCGTACACCAACTATGTCCACGAACGGGGCATGCGCGGGAATCTTCTCGACCTGCACGTCGCGCTAAGTCCCTGCATCATTGGCTACGCCGAAGTCGCCCTGTGGCTGGCCGCCCAGCCCTTCACGAAACGCGATAACAACCCCTACCGCGAGTGGATCGACATGTACGCGAGCGATGATTACCAGGCCGCGGCTCGCGCCGAGCACGACCAGATCGAGCGCCTCTACGGCGCCGAAGCCAGCGAGCCACGCTTCGCCGAGCTTGCGCAAGTGTTCGCCCAGGCCACCCGCCTCGAAATCGCCTTTTGGGACATGGGCCTTAGCCGCTCGCCCTGACCGGCGGGGCCACGATCAGGCGGGACCTCGGACATCGCCTCGCGGTTCCCCGCCGAAAAGCGATTGCGCAACACCCCGACGATAGAGGGCGCGCGGCGGGTCGGTGCGGAAAGCCTGGCAGCCCGACGACGGCGACATCGAGGTACCCGTGCACATCGGTGACCGGTGCCGGGAGTCTTCAACAAACTGTGACTATCGCGGGCAAGACCGAGACCGCATATGGAACGTCGTGCCGGCAAGCGGACGGCTCCTGGCGAATCGTCAATGGTCCGGCACGATAGTCGGTGGCTATAGGTTCGGAAGCCAATCGCTACTTCCGCGTGGCGCCCTCGCTCCCTACGTCACTACCGAGGCACTGGGAACGGAGACCGAAGATGTTGATAAAGACCAAGAGCGCGAGTGAGCCCCGGGCGTCGGAGACACGCCCGGCTCCATCTACCTCAACCGGCGCCGATTCATGCGCGCGGCCGGCGCCTCGGCCGCCGGGCTCGCATTGACGCCGGCACTCGGCTTTTCCGGCGCGGCCGCGACGGCGCCCGACTTCGCCGATACTCTCAAGACCGCGTATGGTTCCGACGAGGTCCCGACGCCCTTCGAGAGCGTCACCACCTATACCAACTTTTGCGAATTCGGCACCGGCAAGGAAGACCAGGCTGAGAATTCCGGCGATTTCAAACCGCGGCCGTGGACGGTTTCGGTCGAGGGCGAAGTGGAAGGCACCGGCATCTACGACATCGATGACCTCATCGCGGCGCACCGGCTGGAGGAGCGCATTTATCGGCTGCGCTGCGTCGAGGGCTGGTCGATGGTGATCCCCTGGGTCGGCGTGCCGCTCGGCGACGTGATCGCCCGGCTCGGCCCCCGTGCGGGCGCCAAGTACGTCGCCTTCGAGACACTCGTCCGTCCCGAGGAAATGCGCGGCCAGCGGCGGGACGCGCTCGAGTGGCCCTACGTCGAGGGGTTGCGCATCGACGAGGCCATGAATCCACTCACCCTCCTCGCCGTCGGGCTATACGGCAAGGAGCTTCCCAACCAGAACGGCGCGCCGGTTCGCCTGGTGGTGCCGTGGAAGTACGGCTTCAAGAGCATCAAGTCGATCGTGCGGATGAGCTTTGTCGAGCAACAGCAGCCCGTGCACTTCTACATGATGATCAAGGCGGATTTTCGCGAGCCGATCCTGTACGGCGCGATCCTGGCAGCGTTGCTGGGCGTGCGGGCCGTGGTCAAGTTCCGCCGCGAAGCCAAGCGCCGCACGACGGCGGCGGCGACGGCGGCTACGGCCCACGTCGCCTAGGTCCGCTCGCCGGCTCAAGGCATTTCGAGCTGGTCGTAGACGGCCTCGGCGAGGCGGAGCAATCGCGCTCTGTCCATTTCGCCCGAGATCGCGTAACTGAGCGGCCGGTCGATCCAGTAGAAGACGCCGATCCCGCCCTCGTGCTCATAGCGAAAGGCGGTTTCCGGCATGTCTTCGCCGGGACTCTGGACGTAGAGCGTCATGCGTTCGCCGCGCTCGCTTTCATACATGAAGAGCGCCGCCGGCCCCTCGCTGGCCGCGAGCAGGCGCCCGCCCACCAGAGCAAAGCCGGCCTCGCGCAGCGACGGCGCGATGAGCGGCGCCTCGAGCCGCTTGGACAGCCACTTGACGAGGTGCGTCTCCTGGTCCGCGGTGACCTCGACCGGATGACGAACCTCGGGCGTGTAGACCGCGTGGGCCATCGTCGCTTGCCGTACGAAGCCTGCAGTGGGCGCGCGATCAGGCACCGCGCCATGCAGCCACCAGCCGGCGGCACCGCCCGCCAGCACCAGGGCGACGGCCGCCGCCGCGCGCAAGGCGGCGGCGGCCGGGGCGCGAGACCGTGGCGCCGTCCTCATCGATTCCGGAACCGGTTCGTCGAGGACCGGATCGTAGAGGCCGTGCAGCGCCTCTTTGTGGGCGACGAACGCAGTCACGCGCGCGGCCTCCTCGGGATGCTCGGTGAGGTAGGCCTCGATCGCCGCGCGCCGGTTCGCATCGATCTGGTCATCGACGAAAGCCTGGAGGTCGTCTTCGCTCACGTGCTTGCGGTCGGTCATTTCATCCTCGTCACGGCCGCCGGTCCCTCACCGCTCATCAGGCCCCGCAAGCAATCGCGGCCGCGGGACAGACGCGACATTACGGTGCCGATGGGAACGCCAAGCACCCGCGCGGCTTCGGCGTAGCTCATCTCCTCGAGACCGACGAGGAGGACCACCCGCCGCTGATCTTCGGGTAACTGGGCGAGCGCCCGCGCGAGTCCGCGAATCGCCAACGCATCGTCCTGCCGCGCCCCGGTCGCAGCGCGCGCTTCCTCGAGCGGGAAGGTCTATGGTCGCGACTTGGCGCGTCGCACCGCGTTGGCATGGAGGTTGTGCATGATCGTGAACATCCAGGCACGAAGGTTGCTGCCCCGCCGCCACAGGTGGAACCGTCCCCATGCCCGCTCCAGACAGTCCTGGACGAGATCGTCGGCGGCGGCGGGATCGCCGGTGAGCGCGCGTGCATAACGCCGGAGTCGCGGAATCTCTGCGACGATGAGCCGTTCTTGATCACGCACGTGACGGCGCTCCGAAAAAAGCGGGCCGGCGGCCGGGGGTTTGCCGCCGGCCCCGCAGGCGTACCTCTACAGGTGTTCCAGAAGAAGGCGGATCATTACGGCCTCCTCGGTCGGCGTAATCTCTCGGCTTGATAAACACCACCGCGCGCTCCCTATTCCCTATGCCGAAGCTTCATTCGCCACGAAAAGCGGCGGCGATGAAGAACTCGACGTTGCCGGCCGGTCCGGTTATCGGGCTTTCGTCCAGTCCAAGCACCGACCAACCGGGCTGGGCCGAGAGCCAGCCATTGATACGCGCGCAAACCTCGGTGTGAAGCGCTCGCTCCCGGACCACGCCGGAGCGGCCCACCCGCCCTTTGCCGACCTCGAACTGCGGCTTAATGAGAGCCACCAGCCAGGCACCTGGCGCGGCCAGGCCGAGCACCGCAGGAAGTGCCGTTTCGAGGCCGATGAAGCTCACGTCGCAGGTGATTGCGCCAGGCGCCTCGGGGATCGCGGCCGCGGTCAGATAGCGAGCGTTCGTACGTTCCAGGACGACCACGCGGTCATCGTTTCTAAGCCCCCAGTCGAGCTGGCCGTAGCCGACATCGACGGCGTAGACCCGCGCCGCGCCGCGCCGGAGTAGCACATCGGTGAAACCGCCGGTCGAAGCGCCGACGTCGAGCGCAATGCGGCCGTCTGCGTCTAGATCGAATCGATCAAGCGCGTGAGCCAGCTTGATCCCGCCGCGCGAGGCCCACTCGTGATCGCGCCCGCGCACATCGACCGCCATGTCGCGCGCGAGCATCGCACCGGGCTTATCAAGGCGCGCCTCGCCCGAGAACACGCGCCCGGCCATGATCAGCGACGCCGCTCGCGAGCGCGACCGGGCGAGCCCGCGCTCGACCAGCAACGTATCGAGGCGAATCCGCGCCGATTCGGAAGGCGGATGGGTGTTGTTTTTCAGCTGCGATCCTCCCGTGGACAAGCTGAATCCGCGTCTCCCTGCCGGATTAGCGGTCGCGGGCGATGACGAAGTCGGCGAGGGCGCGCAGGGCCTCGGCCCTTTCGGCAAAGGGCTCGAGGTGGGCGGCGGCTTGGCGAGCCAGCATCTCGGCCTGGGTGCGCGCGCGCTCAGGCCCGAGAAGCGCGACCATCGTTGCCTTGCCCCGTCCACTGTCCTTGCCTACCGCCTTGCCCAGCTTCTCGGCCGAGCCCTGGCTGTCGAGGAGATCGTCGGCAATCTGGAAGGCGAGGCCGAGATCGTGGGCGTAGGCGTGCAACGCGTGGCGGAGCTGCTGCGGCGCTTTGCCCAGGATCGCGCCGGATTCGCAGCTGAAAGCGATCAGGCCGCCTGTCTTGAGCTGCTGAAGCCGGGTGATCGCACCGGCGTCAAGGGCTTGGTTCTCGGCTTCGAGGTCGATCATCTGGCCTCCCACCATGCCCTGGCAGCCCGCGGCCGCCGCAAGCGTTCGTATCAGCTCGCAGCGCACCTCGGGATCGGAATGCGTCGCGGCCTCGGCCAGCACCTCGAAGGCCAGCGTCAACAGCGCGTCGCCAGCCAGCACCGCCGTTGCCTCGTCGAAGGCGATATGTGCGGTCGGCTTGCCGCGGCGGAGTGCATCGTCGTCCATGCATGGGAGGTCGTCGTGCACGAGCGAGTAGGTGTGCACCATCTCGACCGCCGCCGCGACGCGAAGGGCGCATTCGCGGGCGACCCCGAACATCTCGGACGAGGCGGTCACTAAGAACGGGCGCAGGCGCTTACCGCCGGCGAGCGTCGAGTATGCCATGGCCTCGACGAGGCGCGCCTCGGGCCCTTCGGGGACAGGAAGCAGACCGCGCAACTTGTCCTCGACCGCTGCTGCATTCATGCGGACGAGGCTTTCAAGAGCCGTCAACGCGTCCTCAGTCGAGCGTCGCGGGCTCGGTGTCCACGGCGCCGCTTCCGCCGACCACGATTTTGTCGATTCGTTCCTGCGCGGCGCGCAGTTTGGCCTCACAATGTCGCATCAACAGGGTCCCGCGGGTGTACATGTCGATCGATGCGTCGAGGCTCACTTCGCCACCCTCAAGCCGCTGGACAATCTCTTCGAGGCTCTCGCGCGCCTCCTCGAAGCTCATCTTCTGAATCTCCGGCGGGATAGTCGCGCCCTCGGATTCGCTCTTACTCATCGGTTCCGCCCCATTGGTGAGGCCACCTTAAGCTCCTCGCCGACGCCAGCGCAACCAGCCGGTTTACTGACCCTCGGGAGGGCCGACGCGCTCACGCGGGCGCCGCGGCCTTGGCGAGGGCAGACTCGATAGCGGCAAGCGCCGCAGGTGCGCCCTCCGGGTTGGGGCCGCCGCCCTGGGCCATGTCGGGGCGGCCGCCCCCGCCGCTGCCGCCAAGCGCGGCTACACCGAGACGAGTGAGCGAGATGGCGTCAAAACGGTCGGTCAGGTCCGCGGTAACGCCGACGACGAGCGACGCCTTTCCGTCGCCGAGGCCGACGACAGCGTAAACGCCAGATCCACCGTTTTTGAGGTCGTCCACCAGCGCTTTGAGCTCGCGCGCGGGCACGTCGGCGACGGTGTGCGCAGTGAAGCGAACGCCGGCGATCTCCCGGGCCACGAGCCCGGTCCCGGTGCCGCCGGCGGCAAGCTTGCGGCGCGCGAGTGCGAGTTCGCGCTCGAGTTGTTTGCGCTCGTCGAGTACTACGGCGAGCCGATCGGGCACGTCCGTTGCCGCTACCTTCAGCGCCGCCGCCGCCGCACCGAGCGCGCGCTCGCGGTCCACGACATGGGCCAGCGCGGCCTCGCCGGTGAGCGCCTCAATACGCCGCACCCCCGACGCGAGCGCCCCTTCGGCCACGATCCTGAAGAAACCGATATCGCCGGTGCGGGCGACGTGGGTTCCGCCACAGAGCTCGATCGAATAAGGCGCACCGTCCTCGCCGCCAATCGACAGCACTCGGACCTCATCGCCATATTTCTCGCCAAACAGTGCCATCGCGCCGGTGGCGACCGCGTCGTCAGGCCCCATCAGGTGCGTTTCGACCGGGCAGTTACGTCGGATTTGCGCGTTCACCGCCGCCTCAACCGCCTCAAGCTCCGCGGCGCTCACCGCCTTGGGGTGAGAGATATCGAAGCGCAAGCGGTCGGGGGCCACCAGCGATCCCTTTTGGGTGATGTGATCGCCAAGCTGGCCGCGCAGCGCGGCGTGTAGGAGGTGAGTGGCGGAGTGGTTGGCGCGGACCGCAGCGCGGCGCTCGCCGTCGACGCGCAGCTCCACGACGTCGCCGACCGAGAGCGCGCCGCTGCCGAGCGTGCCGATGTGGACTGTGAGCGCGTCGAGCTTCTTCTGGGTGTCGCGCACGGCGAGATTCGCACCCCCAGCGGCGAACAGGACACCGCGATCGCCCACCTGGCCGCCGGCCTCACCGTAGAACGGCGTCTGGCTGACGATCACCGCGGCCTCCGCCCCTGCCTCGATCGCGTCGCGGCGCTCTCCATCGACAACGATCGCCCTGACCGTACCCTCGGCTACGAGGGTCTCATAGCCCAGGAACTCCGTCGCGCCTACCTCCTGGAGCAGTTCGAACCACAAGGTCTCGGTGGCCGCATCGCCGGTACCCGCCCATGCCGCGCGCGCCTCGGCGCGCTGCCGGGCCATCGCGGCATCGAAACCCTGCGTATCGACAGTTAGCCCCTGGCCGCGGAGCGCGTCTTCCGTAAGATCCAGCGGGAAACCGTAAGTATCGTACAGGCGAAACGCGATCTCGCCAGCGAGCCGCCCACCCGCGGGAAGTTTGGCAACCTCGTCCGCCAACATCTTGAGACCGCGCTCCAAAGTTGCCTTGAATCGCGTCTCCTCGAGCTTGAGGGTTTCGGTCACCAGCGGCTCGGCACGGCCCAACTCGGGATAGGACGCGCCCATTCCCGCCACCAGCGCCGGCACCAAGCGCCACATCATCGGTTCGGTCGCGCCAAGTAGGTGCGCATGCCGCATGGCACGGCGCATGATTCGACGTAGGACGTAGCCACGGCCTTCGTTCGAAGGCATCACCCCGTCGGCCATGAGGAATGTCACGGCGCGAAGATGGTCGGCGATGACGCGGTGGGAGATCGCGTGTGGGCCGTCGGGATCGGTCGCCGAAGCCTCGGCCGAGGCTTCGATGAGACTGCGAAGGAGATCGATGTCGTAGTTGTCGTGCACCCCGCTCATCACAGCGGCGATCCGCTCGAGGCCCATGCCGGTGTCGATCGAAGGCCGCGGCAGGTCGACCCGTTGGCCGGGCGCGCGTTGCTCGTACTGCATGAACACGAGGTTCCAGATTTCGACGAAACGGTCGCCATCCTCGTCCGGGGAGCCCGGCGGCCCCCCTTCGAGCGCCTCGCCATGATCGAAGAAGATTTCGGAGCACGGCCCGCAGGGCCCGATTTCGCCCATGCTCCAAAAGTTGGCGTCGCTGGCAATGCGGATGATTCGCGATTCAGGGAGGGCCGCAATCTCGCGCCACAGTGCGTACGCCTCGTCGTCGTCGTGATAGACCGTGACCCAAAGGCGTTCAGGCGACAGACCGAACTCGCGTGTGACTAGGCTCCACGCCAGCTCGATAGCGACTTCCTTGAAGTAATCGCCAAACGAGAAGTTCCCCAGCATCTCGAAGAACGTGTGGTGGCGTGCGGTGTACCCGACGTTGTCGAGGTCATTGTGCTTGCCGCCCGCGCGAACGCACTTCTGGGAGGTTACCGCGCGCACGTAGTCCGGGTTCTCGATACCGGTGAAGACGTTCTTGAACTGCACCATTCCGGCCGAGGTGAACAGCAGCGTTGGATCGTTGTGCGGCACCAACGAGCCCGACGCCACCACTTCGTGGCCATGGCCAGCGAAGTACTCGAGAAACGCCCTGCGAATGTCGTTCGCGCTTTGCATCGGATTAGCGAGAAACTACACGCCCAAAGGACAGCGACACACCCTACCCCGCTACCCGAGTCCGCGCCAAGAATTGCCTCGGCACCGCACGCGACGTGAGCGGAGGTGACCGCGCACGCGGCCGCCCCGTCCAGCGCACCCTATGACTTTGGCCTACCGTATCGCCGCCCGGCAGCCCTCCCGACCTTGCCCGCTATCGTGGGCCAACGGTCGCTACGCGAACAGGTCCGGGCGAGGCCGTCTCGACCGTGAGACCTCGCACCGAAGCCGTCGATCAGGCTTCGCTGGCCTCCTCGCCGAGGTCGCCAGATTCGACCACGGTCGGAATCGCGACATCGGCGGTGGCGAGCTCCCGTGCGGGCGCGATTCCGGCGTCACTGCGAATCGCGGCCTCGATCGCGTCGGCAACCTCGGCGTGTTCGGCCAAGAAGAGTTTGGCATTCTCGCGGCCCTGGCCGATGCGTTCAGAATTGTAGGAGAACCACGATCCCGATTTCTCGACTACGCCGGCCTTGACGCCGAGATCTATGAGCTCGCCGCCACGCGAGATGCCCTCGCCGTACATGATGTCAAACTCGATCACCTTGAACGGCGGCGCGACCTTGTTCTTCACCACCTTGACGCGGGTCTGGTTGCCGACCACTTCGTCGCGGTCCTTGATCGCGCCGGTGCGTCGGATTTCGAGTCGCACGGTGGCGTAAAACTTGAGAGCGTTACCCCCCGTAGTAGTCTCGGGGTTGCCGAACATGACACCGATCTTCATGCGGATCTGGTTGATGAAGATGACCGTGCAGCGCGAGCGTGCGATCGAGGCGGTGAGCTTGCGCAAAGCCTGGCTCATCAGGCGGGCCTGCAAACCAACGTGATGGTCACCCATTTCACCTTCGAGTTCAGCCCGCGGCACCAGAGCCGCAACTGAGTCAATAACCAGAACATCG